>ERZ773207.62-NODE-62-length-35493-cov-6.099949_pt1 | contig 35493 bp, 28 predicted proteins | sample MGYA00580997_ERZ773207 | MGnify/ENA primary metagenome ERZ773207 (study PRJEB29015, sample SAMEA2738170) | human oral metagenome | biome: human oral; feature: human-associated habitat; material: saliva | place: China | collected 2239 ... | reverse complement strand
GCGCTGATGGTACTGCAACTGGTAGGTTGTGGGAGAGTAGGGCACTGCCAACCGTGTTTTTGTGTGGTGGGGGTGTTTGGTCCTGTTGTGGGGTCGGCGCCCCCACCATTTTTTTGTTTGTGGTCTTGAAGATCGGGCGTTGTGGGGGGTGTGTTAGGTTTTCTAACACACCCCCTACTTTTATGTTCCCTACTTGTCAGCCATAAAGAAGGCATACAGATGTTTATTACCGGCCTAGTCCTAGCTATTGCTGCAGCGCTCATTCACGTGCTTATCTTCAAAATGGAATCCATTTCCTGGACCAGCGAGAAAACCCTTACCACCTTCAATATGAGCTCCCAGCAGGCCGCCAACACTAAAGAGATGGCCTTCAACCAAGGCTTCTACAACCTATTTCTAGCTATCGAAATACTCCTCGGCGCCATCATCTACTACACCGCCAGCCACGCAGTAGGCCTAAGCCTAATGTTCTTCGGGACCGGCTCCATGCTGGCCGCAGCCACACTGCTATTCATCACCAGCCCAGACAAGCGCCCAGCCGCCCTCAAACAAGGCACCACCCCGCTACTAGCCATCATCTTCCTCACCCTAGGTATCGTTCTGGTATAGCGCCCGAGGAGACCCTGGCGTTGAGTAGACCATGGCGTCTCGCGTGGCCTGTGGCTCGCAGAGTTTAAACTGCGGGTATTTGCCGCTAAGTATGGGTATCGTTCTGGTATGAGTGAGCCAGACGCCGTCGCCGTAGAAGACAACCGCAGCAACTGGGAACGTATGCGGGCCGGGCAGCTATACCGCGTAGACCCCACCGATCCGCGCTTTAATGAAATCCCAGCCCGTAGCAGCAAACTCCTGGAAGAATACCGCCTGGCCTTCCTTGCCGGCGAGAAAGGCCAGGCAGACGCCCTATTGCGACAAGTGCTGGGCGACGTCGGCCAAAACGTAACCATCCGACCCCCGCTAGCAGTCGACTACGGTTGCCACATCAGCGTAGGCAGCGACGTATTCATTAACTTTGGGCTAATCGCGCTGGATGTAGCCGACATCGTCATCGGTGATTCCTGCCAAATCGGCCCTAACGTGCAGCTGCTAACCCCCATCCACCCGTTGGATCCGCCCACCCGTAAAAGCGGCTTAGAAGGCGGCAAACCCATCACTGTCGGTAACAATGTTTGGCTTGGTGGCGGGGTAATCGTCTGCCCCGGGGTCACCATTGGTGACGACGCCGTAGTGGGGGCAGGATCGGTAGTGGTTAAGGACATCCCAGCCGGCGCCGTCGCCGTAGGAAACCCAGCCAAAGTAATCCGCAACTTGTATGAGAACCCCGGCCAGTAGGGCACTAAAGCAAAGCCCAGTAGGCTGGTAAAACCCCGCCCAACAGGGTCTTTATGACAAAGGGATTAAAAGCGCCGAAAAGATTAAGCAGCACCGGGTCGGAGAGCGCCAGTCGGCGCGTAGGCCGCTCGTGGCGGCAGATTTTGGAGCCCGGGGCCCGTCGCGACCCGATGCCGGCCCCAACTCTACACGGTTACTCGTCCAAGTCCAATCGATAACCCACGTTACGCACGGTGCCAATGAGATGATCATGCTCACCGCCAAGCTTGGCGCGTAAACGCCGCACATGCACATCCACAGTACGTGAACCGCCAATATAATCCTCGCCCCACACGGCGTCGAGCAAAGCCTGACGGGTAAGCACCCGGCCCTGGTTAGCGGCCAAATACTTAAGCAGCTCGAACTCCTTATAGGTCAAATCCAGGGTGTTACCATGCAAACGCACGCTGTAGGCGTCAGTGTCAATCACTATGTCGCCAACTTCCAGGATCGACTCATCCTTAGAACCACTAGAGCCAGAATTACTGTCTGCAACCACGCTAGACTCCAGCAGCCGCAACCGGGCCGCTAACTCCGCCGGGGAAGCAGAAGCAATCACAAAATCGGCAATCCCCCAAGAGGAAGTCAGGGCCACAGCGCCGCCCTCCTCAATCACAGCCAGCACCGTATAGTCCATGGAGGTGGCCAGCAGTTGGCATAGGGGCCGCGCCCGCAACAGATCCGTGCGGGCATCAACCATTACGACGTCGGCATTTTCAAGCGTCCCATAAGAATCAGGCTGGGGCGGCAAAACCTGCACCTGGTGTTCGAGAAAAGCGATGGCTGGCAGCACGGCACTGGCCTCAGGCTCGTTGCTAAGCATGACCAGCCTCATTTGCTTCCTCCTTAAAGTACTGATACCCCTAATGCGACACCAGGCACAAGTTTACGGCCTTTTGGGTGGTTAAGGTGCATGGATCGGCAGCATATGGGACGATTCAAGGGTGACTAATTCGCCTGCGCAATCAGAACCCCTTGCCGCACCCGCCCAGAACCAGGTTTCCGGGCGTAAGCGGACACGTACCAGCGTGAAGGAACAGGCCGCGCGTCGCTATGGGACCCAATACCACACCAGCGACGGCGTTGTGGAAACCGGTCTGGTGGACACTGCCTGGACGCGTCTGGCGATGGCTGGGGTTATGCCGCTATTGCTGGCACTAACTGCCGTATCCCCGTTCTGGGTTACCTGCCTGCTGGTGTGTGGCTTGGCGGTGTGTTTCGCTCAAGGCTGGCCGGCATTGATTCAGGCCGAGCACGACAATGTCACCGGTATTTTCCTGGCGCTATTTGGGATCGCCAGTGCCGTCACGCTCACCCTAACCGACGAATACGGTGACGCTACCAAGCTAGCTGGTATTGGGGTGCTGGCAGTATTTGCCCTACAAATGCGTTCCGGAGCCCATGAAGGCCTGCTGGAAGAACTATTTACCTCCCTGTCCGGGGTAGTGGTGCTGGTTTCTGGGGCTGCCTGGTGTGTGTTCTCCTCCGGCTTGGCTGCCTCTAGCGTTATTGTGCCCACGGCTGTGGCCCTGCTGATTGGGGCTTCGCTGACGGTACTGGAGGTGCCCGCGTGGGCGCTAGAAATGCTGACGGTGATCATCCCGGCCCTAGCCAGCTGCGCCGTGGCGGTGGCTCTGGCCTTGGCTGGTTTCTTTGGCCCCTCCCACCAGGCTGTGGATACGGCCCTGCGTTCCGGGGCGGGCTGCCTGGTGATCGGTTTCGTGGCTGGTTTGCTGATGGCAATCGCTAACCGTGTGCTGTGGACACACCGCTGGGTGCCTGGCGGACGCGCCGCCATCACCTCAGCGGTACTGCCGGTGCTGGCTGTGGGGGCCCCCACCTACTACATTGCCAGGGTGATGGCCGCTTTCGTGGCTGGCTGACTTTCTTTCGTGGCTGGCTAACTTTCGTGACCAGCTAGCTGGCTGACGCGTACACTGGCCACGTGGCTTTTACTTTTCCTGACGATATTTCTCCCGATCTTTACCCCCTAGCCTGGCTGCTAGGTAAGTGGCGTGGCTACGGCATTCTTACCTACGGCGAGGATGTTCCCGAGCAGGCGGTATATCAGGAGATGAGCTTCGAGCACGACGGCGGTCCCTACTTGAAGCAGACCATCACTATCTGGACCGTTGACTCCACCAAGAGTGAGAACCTCGACTTCGAAATGAGCGGCGCTGAAGGTGCCAGCAAGATCACCCCCGCCCAGGTGTGGTCCACTGAAACCTCTTACTGGCGTCCGGTGGGCCAGTACAAGCCTGAAGCTCCTGAATCTGCCTCCGCCCCGGTAACTCCCATCACCAACCTGGAAATCATCAGTGCCGACCCGGCTGGTCACGCCGCCGTATGGGAAGGTGCCGTGCAGGGCCCGCGCATTGAGCTAGCTACCACCAGCGTGCAGCGCAGCGAGTTCTCCGCTGAGCTAGAACGCATGACCCGCATGTACGGCCTGGTTAACTCTGAGCTGATGTGGACCCAGGACATGGATGCTTTTGGCCGTAAAGAGCTCAAAACCTATGCTTCTGGCCGCCTCAGCCGCGTTGAAGACGAGGCCCAGCAAGAGCCTGAAATGGGTGCTGCCCTAGGCGAGCGCGCTGACGAGCCCAGCGCGAAGTAGCTTAAACAGCTATGGCTTTTGCACCCGAACACTTTGGTAACCCCCTGCGCGAGCAGGCGCTACTGGCCCAGGGGCAGGCTTGGGCGTGGCTTAGTCGCGACGTCGTTGAGGTAAGCGGCGCTGACCGGCTCAGCTACCTGACCACCGTCTCCAGCCAAGTACTAACCGACCTGGAAAATGATGGCAGCTCCCGCCAGGTGCTGTTCCTGGACGCTAACGGCCATATTCTCTACGCTGCTTTGGCTGTGGCCGCTTTAGTGCCAGATTCGGGCGAGCAAAGCGTGCTGCTGTTGGTGGATGCCGGCTGCGGCGAGGGGCTAGCCCAGTTGCTTAACTCGCGTCGCTTCATGCTGCGCGTGCAGGCCCAGGTGCGCCCAGACTGGCAGGTAGCGGGGGCCATTGGTGACGCAGTGCAAAAGCTGGCCGGCGTCGTCGAAAACCTAGTAACCACCTGGAGTGACCCCTGGCCGGGAATCACCCCCGGTGGCAGCACCTACTTCACCGGCACGCGCCACCCTGGCGCCAACTACCGCGCCGGCGGGGTAGTAGTGGCTCTCGAAGCTGGGCAAACTGCCCCCGGCCAAGAGCAAGCGCCAGGCCCAAGCCAAGCGGCGACGTCGGGCTCAGCGGCGGTGTCGAGCCAAGAGGCAGCGCAGCAAGTGGCAGGCCCAAGCCAAGCGGCGACGTCGGGCCAAGAACCCGGCCAAGCAGCGGGCTTAACCCAAGGCTTAACCCAAGTGGGGGAGCTGGCCTGGGAGGCGCTACGCATTGAGGCCGGGCTGCCACGCTGGGCGCGCGAAGTGGACGCCCGCGCCATCCCCAACGAGCTAGATTGGTTACGCACCGGCGTGCACCTAAACAAAGGCTGCTACCCGGGCCAAGAAACCATCGCCCGCACGGTCAACCTGGGTCGGCCCCCGCGTCGCCTAGTGCAGCTGCAACTAGCCGGCTGGCAGGGGCAGCTACCTGAGGTAGGTGCACGCGTATATCTACCTGCCGGAGACAACCCCGCCGGCAAGGTGGTGGGCACAATAACCAGCGTGGCACGCCACTGGGAGCTGGGCAATATCGCCCTGGCCCTAGTGCGTCGAGGCGTGCCCGCACAAGCTGAGCTGGCGGTAGATCTGGAATCCGGCTATGAAAGCGCTAGCCAAGAGCTACTGGTTGATCCCGCAGGTAAGGCTGAAGCCTCACCCAGCCAGCGTCCGGGTCTGGGTTTAAAGCGGCTGCGCCCTGAGCATGGCTAGCCCCAGAAAACGCAGCTTAGCCGTTAAACTCAGTCAAGAACTTAAGTGAGGTATGTATGAGCGAAATCCTGGCGTATGTGGCCTTTTACGTAAGCCAATTCGTAGCCATAGTCAACATTGCCTTGGCTATCAGTGCGTTTTTGATTATCGTCTGGGCGCTACTAGACACCCTGGTACGTCCGGCTAACCTATTCCCGGCTGCCTCCCGCCTAAGCAAGTCCGCTTGGATCGGGGTGCACATTGGGGCGGGCTTGGCCTGCGTGGTTTTGGGCTGGTACTCCTTCTTCGGCATGATCGCGGTGGCGGCCTCGGCAGTGTACCTGGCGGGGGTGCGTCCCCAGCTGGCGGCGCTGGCCCCGGCCCGCGTGCGCTCCAAGCTGCGCGTCATTGACGATAACGACCGCAACAACCGGCGCAGCTGATGCGGGCGGTTATCCAGCGTGTTAATCGCGCCGCAGTTAGTGTTGACGGCCAGGTGGTGGGCGCTATTGACCGCCCGGGCCTGCTGGTTTTAGTGGGGGCTACGCACGACGACGGCGCCGCCCAGGTGGCCTTAATTGCCCGTAAAATCGCGGACTTGCGGCTGCTAGAAGGGGAGCTGTCAGTAACCGACGCTGCCGCCCCGGTGCTGGTGGTCTCCCAATTCACCCTTTACGCCGACACCCGCAAGGGGCGCCGACCCAGCTGGAACCAGGCGGCCGGGGCTGATGTGGCCGAACCGCTGGTGCAGGCTGTGGTTGAAGATCTGCGCTCGCGGGGGCTTGAGGTGGCCACGGGCCAGTTTGGGGCCCACATGGTGATTGATATGCAGGCCGATGGGCCGGTCACTATTGAGCTTGAGGCCTAGGTGAGGTTTGCGCTTTGCCTCATAGCGGCATAGCGGCCCCCGGATGGGCTTAAGTGACTTAAGATCTGCAAACTGGATCTGCAAACTAGAGGGAGCCCGGCGGTGCCAGGCTCCCTTGCATAGTGGCGCCAATGATGGGCCTACGGCCACTTGGGTGCGCCGCCCAGCCTGCTTATAGGCAGGCTGCGATCACCGTGATGGCAATTAGCGCCGCTAGTAGCAGTGCTCCGTGCTTGTTAGATGCAGTGGACTTAAACGTGCCGGGCCCGGTGGCCGGCTCCAAAATCCCGGTGATGCGGTCGATGGTGGCCAGCCAGATGAAGAACAGCACGAAGCTGACTGAGGCTGCCCACAGGGGCATTGAGGGAGAAATGAGCCACGTTGCTCCGGCGCAACCTAAAGCCAGCAGGGCGCTTACAAGTTGTCCGTCAGAAACACGGTTGTGGGCTGCAAGCGTTTGCTTGACGATGCGCATGTTTTATACCTCCAGTTAGAGCGCGTAACCTGAACAGTCACTAAACGCGTGCAAATATTGTAGTATAAATGTGCTATTTTTCATAGAGAAAATAAGTATTCACTACTTGACAGAAGTGACCTGCTCTATTTAGCGAAAATATCTCTAGTTCCCTAGGGAATTGAGGTTTTTTATGGAATGACGCGGCAAAGTATGCGTCGCGCACCTGTGGGGGAGGGCTTGGCTTTGGCCTGTTTGCCCTTCCGTAGTGCTTGCTTGCCCTTCCAGTGGGGGTGGTCCTCCCAGTTTTTAGGGCACCCTCTTTGAGGAGCCAAGATTTCGGGCCATCGTATGAAATACTCGATCGGATTACTTGGAATCTAAATAAAGCGTGGTGTGAGTAACGGTTTTGGTTGACCTGAGTCGGCTAGGCTCAACTTTGCATATGCCGCGTGCGAAACCAGTAGACCGCTTTATAGGAAAGCGGGATAGCCTTAAGCCATACAGTTATCGATGGACCTGCCAAGGAGCAGCCCCGAATGTTTGAACGTTTTACGGACCGAGCTCGCCGCGTCGTCGTCCTAGCCCAGGACGAAGCGCGCGCGCTCAACCACAACTACATTGGCACAGAGCACCTGCTACTGGGCCTCATCCACGAAGGTGAGGGCGTAGCAGCCAAAGCTCTAGAGTCAATGGACGTAACTCTAGACAAGGCACGTGCCCAGGTAGTGGAGATTATTGGCGAGGGCCAGTCTGCCCCTAGCGGTCACATCCCCTTCACCCCACGCGCCAAGAAAGTACTTGAGCTCAGCCTGCGTGAAGCCCTACAACTAAGCCACAACTACATTGGCACTGAGCACATCCTGCTCGGCTTGCTGCGTGAAGGCGAAGGCGTGGCAGTTCAGGCTCTGGGTAATCTCGACGTCGACCTGGCAGCCCTGCGTCAGGCGGTAATGCAGCTGCTCAGCGGCTATGACGCCAAAGAAACCGTGGGGTCCGGTGCCTCTTCGCTCAAGGAGGGGACGCCGTCGGGAAGCGCCATCCTAGACCAATTTGGCCGCAACCTGACCCAAGCCGCCCGCGAAGGTAAACTCGACCCGGTAATTGGCCGCTCCAAGGAAATGGAGCGCGTCATGCAGATCCTCTCGCGCCGCACCAAGAACAACCCGGTACTAATCGGTGAACCCGGTGTAGGTAAAACTGCTGTGGTGGAGGGTCTCAGTCAGGCCATTGTGCATGGTGACGTTCCCGAAACCCTGCGCGACAAGCAGCTTTACTCCCTAGACATGGGTTCGCTGGTGGCCGGCTCGCGTTACCGTGGTGACTTCGAAGAGCGCCTAAAGAAGGTGCTTAAAGAAGTACGTACGCGCGGTGACATCATCTTGTTCATTGATGAGATCCACACCCTAGTTAGTGCCGGCGCGGCTGAGGGCGCCGTCGACGCAGCCTCCATCCTCAAGCCTATGCTGGCCCGTGGCGAGCTACAGACCATTGGCGCCACTACGCTAGAGGAATATCGCAAGATCGAAAAGGATGCTGCCCTAGAGCGCCGTTTCCAGCCGGTACAGGTAGAGCAGCCCACCATTGAGCAGGCCATTCAGATCCTCAAGGGGCTGCGTGACCGCTACGAATCCTTCCACCGCGTCATCATCACCGATGAGGCCATTGAAGCGGCCGTTAAGTTCTCCGACCGCTACATCAACGACCGCTACCTGCCCGACAAGGCCATTGACCTGGTTGACGAGGCCGGCGCGCGCCTGCGCATCCGCCGCATGACCGCCCCGCCAGAGCTACGCGAAATTGATGAGCGCATCGCTGAAGTTAAGCGTGAAAAAGAAAGCGCTATCGACGCTCAGGACTTTGAGCGCGCCGCCGCCCTGCGCGACGACGAACGCCGCCTAGGCAGTGAGCGTGCCGCCAAGGAGCAGGCCTGGAAGAATGGCGACCTAGACCAGGTAGCCGAAGTGGATGAAAACCTGATCGCTGAAGTACTGGCCATGAGTACCGGCATTCCGGTGGTCAAGCTGACCGAGGCTGAATCCACCAAGCTACTCAACATGGAAGCCGAGCTGCACAAGCGCATCGTGGGCCAGAACAAGGCCATCGAGGCGCTGAGCAAGTCCATCCGCCGCACCCGCGCCGGACTCAAGGATCCCAAGCGCCCCGGCGGTTCCTTCATCTTCGCCGGTCCCACCGGTGTGGGTAAGACTGAGCTGGCTAAGGCTCTGGCTGAGTTCCTGTTCGACGACGAAGACGCACTAATCCAGCTGGATATGAGTGAATTCGCCGAAAAGCACACGGTTTCGCGCCTGTTTGGTGCCCCTCCCGGCTATGTTGGTTACGACGAAGGCGGCCAGCTGACCGAAAAGGTACGCCGTCGTCCCTTCTCCGTGGTGCTATTCGATGAGGTTGAAAAAGCCCACCCGGACATCTTCAACTCGCTGCTGCAGATCCTTGAAGACGGACACCTCTCTGACGCCCAGGGACGCGTGGTTGACTTCAAGAACACGGTGATCATCATGACCACCAACCTGGGCTCCAAGGACATTGGCAAGTCGGTAGCCACCGGTTTCCAGTCCACCGAGAGCGGCACTATGGACTACGAGGAAATGAAGGCCCACGTTAACCGTGAGCTCAAGCAGCACTTCCGCCCCGAGTTCCTCAACCGTGTGGATGACCTGATCGTCTTCCCGCAGCTGAGCAAGCCCGAGGTGCGCCAGATCGTGGACCTGATGATTGCCCGCCTCGACAAGCGCCTGGTAGAGCAGAACCTGTCTATTGAACTGACCGACGCCGCCAAGGAGCTACTGGCCGACCGTGGCTTCGACCCGGTGCTTGGGGCTCGCCCGTTGCGTCGTGCAGTGCAGCGTGACATTGAAGACGCTCTCAGCGAGAAGATCCTGTTCGGTGAGATCGCTAGCGGCAGCCACATCCTGGTCGATGCTCAGGGTGAAGGTCTGCTGGGTGAATTCACTTTCACTTCCATTCCTGGTGCGGCCCGCCTACCCAAGACTAAGACCCAAGATGGCGAACAGGCTGAAGAAGCACAAATTGAGGCCGCCGAATCGGAGGCTGAAGGCATCTGACCTTTTGAATCTGCCAAGGTGGAGGCTGAAGGTATCTGACCTTTAAGCTGTCTGAAGCTAACGCATCAGGCCTGGTAGGCCGCTAAAATAACTAGGGCCGCCCCCGCTAACGGGGGCGGCCCTAGTTATTTTGGTTGGGGGACTGTAGCGCTATTTGTAGTCTTGCACACACAAAAAGCTTTAACATATTTACAAATATTGGCCTGTTTGAGGCATAAAAATTTGAATTTAGGCCATAAGTCACATTAGGATTTTGTCGGTGCGTGACTTCCCGTCACACACCGCATGGTAAGGCAAGCATCGACAAGAAGAAGGCGAAGATGCCCAAGTACGTATACATGTTCAGTGAGGGTGACAAGGACCAGAAGGATCTGCTCGGCGGTAAGGGTGCAAACCTGGCTGAGATGACTCGCCTGGGACTGCCGGTGCCTCCTGGCTTCACTATCACTACTGACGCTTGTCGCGCATACTTGCACGACGGCGCTGTTCCCCCGGAGCTAGCTGTACAGGTAACCACCGCGCTACGTCGCGTAGAAGAAGACCTAGGCCGCCAGCTAGGCGACGCCGAGGACCCGCTGCTGGTGTCGGTGCGTTCGGGCGCCAAGTTCTCGATGCCGGGCATGATGGAAACCGTGCTCAACATTGGTCTAAACGACCAGTCCGTTGAGGGCCTGGCCAAGGTAAGTGGCGACGAGCGTTTCGCCTGGGACTCCTACCGCCGCCTAATCCAGATGTTCGGTAAGACCGTGCTGGACATTGAAGGCGAATTCTTCTCCTCCGCCCTAGACGCAAAGAAGCTAGAAAAGGGCGTCAAGCTGGACTACGAACTGAGCGTAGACGCTCTCAAGGAACTGGTAGACCAGTACAAGCAGATCGTTAAGGAACACGCGGGTATCGACTTCCCCCAGGACCCTCGCACCCAGCTAGACATGGCCTCCGAGGCCGTGTTCCGCTCCTGGAACACCGAGCGTGCTCACATCTACCGTCGTCGTGAGAAGATCCCGCACGACCTGGGCACCGCCGTCAACGTTTGCACCATGGTCTTCGGCAACATGGGCGAGACCTCCGGTACCGGTGTGTGCTTCACCCGCGACCCCTCCACCGGCCACTCCGGTGTCTACGGTGACTACCTGGTCAACGCCCAGGGTGAGGACGTTGTGGCCGGTATCCGCAACACCCTGGCGCTAGCCGACCTTAAGGACATCGACCCCGAGTCCTACCGTGAGCTGCGCGCCGCCATGCGCAAGCTGGAGACCCACTACCGCGACCTATGTGACATCGAGTTCACCATTGAGCGCGGCAAGCTGTGGCTGCTACAGACCCGTGTCGGTAAGCGCACCGCTGCTGCTGCCTTCCGCGTAGCCAGCCAGCTGGTTGACGAAAAGCTCATCACCCTGGACGAGGCTCTCACCCGCGTTACCGGTGAGCAGCTAACCAAGCTGATGTTCCCGCAGTTCGCCACCGATGTAGAGCGTGAGCTGCTGACCAAGGCCATGCCCGCCTCCCCGGGTGCGGCGGTAGGTGGCATCGTCTTCGACAACGAAGAGGCCGTCTCGCGCGCCGCTGAAGGCCAGAGCGTCATCCTGGTTCGTCGCGAAACCAACCCCGACGACCTGCCCGGCATGGTTGCCGCTGACGGTGTGCTCACCGCCCGCGGTGGTAAGACCTCCCACGCCGCCGTCGTCGCCCGTGGCATGGGTAAGACCTGTGTCTGTGGCGCTGAAGAGCTAGAGGTCGACGCCGAAGCCCGCACCCTAACCGTTAACCGTAACGGCAAGCAGGTTGTGCTGCACTCCGGCGACGTAATCGCCGTAGACGGCACCACCGGTGAAGTATTCCTAGGTGAGGTCCCGGTAGTTGACTCCCCGGTTATGACCTACCTGCGTCGTGGCCTGGACGAGGCCCTCTACCGCGCCGAGGACGCCGACACCCGTGAGCTGGTTGCCAGCGTGCACCGTCTGATGCGTCACGCCGACGAGCGCCGTCGCCTGCATGTACGCGCCAACGCTGACAACCCCGACGACGCCCGTCACGCAATCCACCGTGGCGCCGAGGGTATCGGCCTGTGCCGCACTGAGCACATGTTCCTAGGTGAGCGCAAGCAGTTCGTACAGGACCTGATCCTGGCCCAGACTGACGAAGAGCGCGAGCAGGCCCTGGCCGCGCTGCTGCCGCTACAGAAGGGTGACTTCGTCAAGATGCTCGAAACCATGGACGGCAAGTCCATGACCGTGCGTCTGATCGACCCGCCGCTGCACGAGTTCCTGCCTGACCTAACCGAGCTGAGCGTCAAGGTGGCCCTGGACCGCGAACGCGGCACCCTGGACCCGGCTGACGAGAAGCTGCTGGCCGTGGTGCGCAAGAACCACGAAGCCAACCCCATGCTGGGTCTGCGCGGTGTGCGTCTGCTGCTGACCATGCCCGGCCTGATCGAGCTGCAGGTACGCGCCATTGCTGAGGCCGCTGTGGAGCGCCTGCGCGCCGGTGGCAGCCCCAAGCCCGAGATCATGATCCCGCTGGTGGGCTCAGTACGTGAGCTACAGATCGCCCGTGAGCGCGCAGAGAAGGTGCTGGCTGAGGTTAGCGAGCAGTCCGGCTACGAGCTCGACTTCCCCATCGGCTGCATGATCGAGCTGCCGCGTGCCGCCATCAGCGCCGACACCATCGCTGAGGAAGCTGACTTCTTCTCCTTCGGCACCAACGACCTGACCCAGACCACCTGGGGCTTCTCGCGTGACGACGTCGAGGGCGTGTTCTTCGGCCACTACATGGACGCCGGTATCTTCGGTACCTCCCCGTTCGAGACCATCGACGAGCGCGGCGTGGGTCGCCTAATGGAGACCGGTGTTGAGCGTGCCCGCAAGACCAAGGCTGACATGAAGCTGGGTGTATGTGGTGAGCACGGTGGTGACCCCGATTCGATCGACTTCTTCCACCGTCTGGGCATCAGCTACGTGTCCTGCTCTCCGTTCCGCGTGCCGGTGGCTCGCCTGGAGGCTGGCCGCGCCGCTGTGATCAACGGCTGAGTTTTTAACTTCAGTTAGGTGACCGTCGTCCCACGGGGCGGCGGTCACCTATCTTTTGGTGCTAATGGCACATATTTCGCTTTAGCGCTGGCTGAACACAGGCTGCCCCAGTGTTTAGGAGTGTGAGATGATAAGGACGGTCAGGAACCTAGAGATGAGGCAAACGTGGCGATTTTTGAAATCCGACAGGGAGCGCTAGTTCCGGCTCAGCTGGGCGGGGTTGCCGATGAGTCCGCACACTGTCAGGCCCTTGATCTGGTGCGTGAACAGGTGGCGCAGGTGCTGCGTAGGCCGCTGTTTACGGTTGCCTGGAAACAGCTGGACGCTGGCCACTCGCTAGTGGCTATTGACGGCTCTGGCCAGGTGGTGGCGGTAGAGCTACTACCTAAGTTGGATTCGACCACAGTTGTGGCCGCTATGGGCCGCCTAAACGCCACTTCTCACCTAGGCTGGGCGGAAATCGCCAGCCTATATCCGGCAGGCCCCACCGCTTTCCAGAAGGATTGGGCGGCTTTCCGCGAAACCATGCCGGCGCGTATTAACCCCGGCCCGCGTTTGAGCATTGTGTCTCCCTCGATTTCCCCTGACGTGCTTTCTTCCTTGTCGGTGCTCAACGACTCTGGCCTAGAAGTGTTCTCGCTTTCGGTGCGTGCACTTTCTAGCGGCCGTAATTTTGTGGAAATTGACCGTATTGACTCTCACCACCTGCCTGTGACCGCTAAGCTTTTGCCCGCTGGCGACCCCATGGATGAGGGTATTGAAGTGGTTAAGTCTGAGCCTGCCTCCGCACCTACTGCCGCTGCCCCTTCAGCTACCACCCCGTCGGCTCCTGCGCCTACTGCTGGCGCCCCGTCGGCTCCCACTCCCGCCGCTTCTCAGGCCCCGGCCGCCTCTGCGGGCGCTTCTCAGGGTGCAGCTGCCTCCCAGAGCGCTGGCACCCCTGCAGGCTCGACGACGCCGTCGTCGCCGCTTTCTCGACGTAGCCGCCGCGCTCAGCGGGCAGCTAACCAGTACAGCCCCCACGCCCCTACGGCAGTTTCCCCGGCAGCCGTGTCTCCGTCAGCTGTTTCTGCCCCCACCCCGGCCCCTAGCCCGGCCGTAACCCCCGGCTACCGCCAGTCTGCCCCCTCGCGTAACGGGCAGCCGGTGCGTGCCACCCGCGTGCGGGCCCGGGTCACTGGTCAGGGGCGTCTATCACGACGCGACTCAGGCCAGTCCACGGTTTCGCGTTCGCACCCCAGTGGTGAGGACTCGCGTCTAGCTTTGAACGCCCTGGCCTCTATTTTGAGTGAGCCGGTGCAGATCACCTGGCAGTCAGTAAATGAAGGAATCTTCCACACCGCTCAGCTGCGTCCAGACGGCATGATTAGGGTTTCTGATGGGACCAGCTTTGACGAGCCCGGCCAGGCGGCCCGTCACTGTGAGCCGGCCAAGTCGGTTGATGGCTGGGATGTGTGGCGTTTTGGCGCCGACGGACCCAGCCTGTATGAGTCGCTAGAAGAACTGATCGCCGCCGCTGAGCGCAGCCCGCGTCGGCCTGGACGCCCGGTGCGTTCACGCCGTCAAGGTCACTGAGCTAGCGGGCTGGATTGATTAGAGCCTGCCAGCTAGCTAGCAGCCGTGCGGTAAAGTGCGGTGGGCGGCTGGGCCCTGCCACGCTGGGTGGGGAGCTAACCGGGGCACTAGCCGGGGTGAAATCTATAGCCGTGTAACTGGCTAGCCAGTGATCAACTTGGGCCACTACCTGGTTACGCACGCTGGGGCGGGAGATATAAATGTCGTGAACCGCGTCAGCAATACGTAGTTGTGTGATGCATTGGCCCAGCTCATTGGCACGCGCGCGAGTGCGACGCGCATCAATAACCGTGTCCTTATCGCGTTCGGGCAGGTCCCCATAGGTAAGCGTAAGGTGCGAGTGCTTAGAAGTGAGTACTAGCAGCGGGCAGTCAATGTTTAAGCCGCGACGCACATGCTGGTGACCAGTCATGATGGCACTAGCCCAACCGGCTTGAATATTGGGTAGTTTGCGCCATTTCCAATCCCAGTTAGTTTGCCAGCCGCTGTAGTAGGGATCAGTCGGGTCAGCCCCTGCAGGTAGCGGGCCTTCTTTAGATTGATCCCAGCCGTCATAAAGTTTAAAAAATGAATCACCTTCAACCGGGCTTAAATCATTAGCTACCTGGGTAGGAATGATTACAGCGTGCGGTGTGGCCTGGGCTAGGCGATGAATAACCGGTGCAGAAACTGAGCGGAACTGGGCTGTGGTTTGCAGTTCCAACCAGGGAGAGTTCAAAATCAGGCCAGCTAACTGCCCCGGGTGGTGATGCGCCCACAGGCAGGCAATCAGGCCACCGGTTGAATGGCCCAGCATTAGCACCGGCAGTTGGGGATGAGCTTGCCTAATAATCTCTAGACTGGCGGCTATTTCTTCGTCATAAGTTTCTAGCCGGGTGCACCAAAATGGGATCTGGCCTGGGCGTAGTGAACGCCCATAGCGGCGCAGATCAAGCGCGTAGAAAGCGCCGCCCAGACGCGCATATGAGCGAGCCATACCAGGGTTTAAAAAATAGTCATTCCAGCCGTGCAAGCTGAGTACCACAAAGCGAGTTTTATCCGGCAGCTGATGCATATGTGGGTCGGCGCCCGGTTCATGGCGTACCAGGGTGGCTACGGGGCTGTCACCTTCGCCGTCGTCGGCTAAAGGCAAAGTGTAGGCGCTAAAACCGGGGCCAAACATATCCGGGCCCCACTGGTTGGCCGGTGGGGGAGTGTAAGGGGTTACCTGTAGCTGCCAGTCGATAGCAGTAGGGGAGGCGAAGGTTTCCACGGCACTATTTTGCAATATCTGCCCCCCAAACCCGGTCAGATTATGAAAACGGGCCGGTCAGTACTTGCCGCGTTGCGGGTATTTGGCACAGAGTGACGGTGCGAATCAGCAACTAGCTCCTAAAACGCTGTTCTGCCTCGTGCGGCGGTAAAGCTTTTAACCTAAAACCGCTGGTAACAAGCAGCAAACAGGCTAGCGATGGATAATAGTAGCGACAATTGTTGCTTCTAAAAGAATAAAGGAGGCTTCATGCGATCGCTGGTTTCCCTAGCGCTAGCAGGGGCCCTCGCCTTAAGCGCTTTAGTTCCATCCGCTTTAACCCCCAAGGTGCAGGCGGCGGAACAAACCCCTGAGCAGATCCTGGCCAAAATGAACCTGGACCAAAAAGTGGGTCAGCTACTGTGGACCCACGTTTACGGTGACAGCGCAGATGACACTACTTACGCTAGTGACAACCAAGCCATTTTTGGCCCTGGCGTATCCACCCCGGCCCAGGCGGTTAAGAAATACCACTTAGGTGGCGTGCTTTACTTCAACTGGGCCCACAACTTCAGCTCTGAAAACACTGATGTAACCAAGGTGGCGGCCCTATCCAACGGTTTGCAGGCTGCCGCTAAAGCTGACGGCAACGTGCCACTAGGCATCACTATCGATCAAGAAGGTGGCATGGTTTCGCGCGTAGGTGCCCCGGCCACAATCTTCCCCGGCAATATGGCGCTCGGTGCCACCGGCAACCAATCGCTGGCCTACGCTCAAGGCCAGGTGCTGGGCTGTGAAATGCGTTCGCTGGGGATTAACGCTGATTTTGCCCCGGTGTTGGACGTTAACACCAACCCCAACAACCCGGTTATTGGTTTGCGGGCTATCAGTGATGACCCCAACCTGGTAGCCCAGCTAGGTGGTGCCCAAATCCAAGGTATCCAAAGCCAGGGAGTCTCGGCTACCGCCAAGCATTTCCCTGGGCATGGAGACGCCGACACCGACTCTCACCTGGGCCTGCCGCGTGTAACCTACTCGCGTCAGGTGCTAAATCAGCATTTAGTGCCCTTCAAAACGGCTATTAGCAGCGGCGTCGACATGATCATGACAGCCCACATCGTCGTCGACGCTATTGACCCAAACCTGCCGGCCACCCTATCTAAGCCGGTACTTACCGGGCTGCTGCGCCAAGAGCTGGGCTTTACCGGGGTGATCACCACTGACGCCCTAGACATGGAAGGGGCCCAACTGGCTGTAATGACCCCCGCTGAGCAGGCTAAATACAAGGAGCTCAAGAACAAGGAAGACAGCGCCAAACAAAAAGCCGATAAAGACCCAACTCAGGCGGACTCGGCGCGTGAGGCCTCAACGGAGTTTAAAAACTTCCTGGCCCCTATTCGCGCACGGGTAGCGGTCAAAGCCCTGCAAGCTGGCAGTGACATTTTGCTAAATACTAAGGACGCTGCTGCAGTAGTTGACGGGGTTAAAGCTGCAGTTAAAGATGGATCGCTCACTAGTGCGCAAATTGATCAGTCAGTTTTGCGCATTTTGAAGTGGAAACAAAAGCGCGGAGTGCTCAAAACTGAGCCGATCGACGCCGCTAGCGTGCAAGCCAAGCTGGGCACTGCGGCTAGTAGGGACGTGGCCAGCCAGATTGCGCGTAACTCGGTTACTTTGCTGCGCAATGACGCTAACAAGGCGCCCTTGGATGCGGCCAAGGGTACGCGCGTGCTGGTGGCCGGCAGTTCCTGGGCTAACCCGGAGCTATTGCCTGATCCTCTTAAAGCTGCTGGTTTCACTGTGGTTTTCACCCAGGATCCCGATGCTAAAGAAAATCCTTCCGACAGCGAGATTTCCGCTTGGGTGCGCCAAGCAGCCAATGTGGATACGGTGATTTTTGCTAGCTACGCCCCTGGCGCCCAGCAGTTCAAAGCCATTGACGCGCTGGTGGCCACCGGCAAGCAGGTGATCGTCATTAACACCAGCTTGCCCTACCCTCTGGCCCGTTACAGCGGTGGGGGAGCAGGTCCGCAGGTGGTGGCGGAGATTTACGCCAATAACTCGGTGGCCTTGGCGGCTGCGGTAGATGTGCTTAGTGGCAAGGTTAATGCGGTCGGTAAGTTGCCAGTTAGTGTGCCCGGGGCTAGCGGGGTGGCTTATGCGCGTGGTTTCGGCCTGGGTTATGGTTCTGCCTCTGCTACCGCAACGGCGACGACGCCCGTGGCCACAGCCCTGGCTACGCCGGCTTTGGCTGCTACTTGCGGGGCGATTCCCACCGCAAAGTCCACTACTAAACCCAGCGCTAGCTTCAAGGCTGCGCCTAGCCCCTCCCAAAGTCCCAAACGTGGCTTAGCTCATAGTGGGGTGGAAACGGGACTGTTTGTAGCCTTTGCGCTGGCACTGTTGGGTGGTGGTCTGGCGCTGCGTAGCCGCACCAGGCAGTACTAGCAGCCATTTTGGGCTGTAACTAGAAAAATTGAGGGGTGATCCGATTTTTGGGTCACCCCTCAAATTGTGTGAAACACCACTAAATAATAATTGAATCTTGAAGGAATGTTAAAACTGATAACAATGGTGATTATGTGAATTGTGATGAAACTGTTTCCTTTGGGGCTCCAGGGCATTAATCTAGGGCTAAACAAACCGGGGCTGTACCCCGCAGCCATCGCTCAATATCCCTAGTCATTGGAGTCCTCGTGAGTCAGAACAAACGATCACGCGCCTTCCGCAGCACGGTTGCTGTGGTGCTGGCGTCGATGGTGTTGTCCGCAAACCCCGTGGCCTTCGCAGATGGTCCCAGCCAAGACGACATCAACAAGTCAAAGCAGAAGGAAGCTAGCACTTCTGCTTCTATCGCTTCCCTGGAGGCACGTTTGGCCACCCTCAAGGCCAACACTGAAAACGCCACCATGAAGGCACAGATCGCCACCGAGGACTATCTGCAATCCCTTGATGCACTAAACAAAGCCAAGGCAGCCACCGCTGCTGCGCGAGCCAAGGCCACGGCTGCCACCAAGCAGACGCACCAAGCTCGCAAAAGCCTCTCCGACGTCGTCGTACAGACCTACCAGGACGGCGGCAACCCCTTCGACATAGTCTCCCCCTACCTGACCGGGCGCTCGCTGGGAGACATTGCCAGCCAGAAGGCCGCGCTGGACCGCGCTGGTGAAAACACTGACGCAAAACTGCAAAAAGTGCAGGCTCTGCAATCGGTAGCTACCACCATGGAAGGCATTGCCGCGCAGAAAGAATCAGCTCAGCGCACCGCCACGCAAAAAACTGAAGCAACCAAGAACGCTGCCCAAGCTGCTGCTAACGCCGCTCAGGCCGCCCAAAGCCAGGCCACCAGCCAGCGTGCCAACCTGATCAGCCAGCTGGCAGCTCAGCGCAACACCACTGTGGCTCTGGAAACCCAGCGCCAAGAACAACTTGAACAGGCTGAGCAAAACCGCAAGAACGAGGAAGCTCGCAAGCAGGCTCAGCAGGCCGCCGCTCAGGCCAAGGCTAAGGAAGAGCAGGAAAAGCAGAACGAGGCTAAGGCCAAGGAAACCGCTTCGCCTACCCCCGCCCAGCCCGAGCCCAGCCAAACTGCCACGCCCGCGCCGGCCCCGAGCCAAACTACTACGCCTGAGCCGGCTCCCAGCCCCAGCGAAACCAGCCAGCCAGCTCCCGCACCCGAGCCTGAGCCGGCCCCCAGTCCTACGCCCACCCCTGAGCCGGATCCGGAACCTGAACCCGACCCGACTCCCGCCCCTTCTGGTGGTGCGGATGTGGCTATCGCCAAGGCCTACACCTTCATCGGTGTGGACTATGTGTGGGGCGGCGAGTCCTACTCTGGCGTGGACTGCTCTGGTCTGGCCATGCTCTCCTGGGCGGCGGCCGGGGTAAGTCTGACCCACTCCTCGCGCGCCCAATACTGGGAGGGCACCCACGTCTCACTGGACTCAGTCCAGCCCGGTGACCTGATCTTCTGGTCCTCCGACGGCTCTGCTGGGTCTATCTATCACGTGGCCATCTACCTGGGTAATGACCAGATGATTGAGGCACCTACCTTTGGTGTGCCGGTGCGCGTAACCGGCGTGCGCTACTCGGGCATCATGCCTTACGCTGTGCGCCTATAACTAGACCTGTAGGCGGCGCCTGAGACCTGCAACCTTAAATCGCGCGTCTACAAAGTAAAAGCACTGTCCCCCTGGCCACGGTCAGGGGGACAGTTTTATTTACAAGCTCAAGGAAAATGGGATTGGGATTAGTGGCCTTCGTGCTCACGCAGACGAGCGAAGGAACGGCGAATTTCCGCCTCAGCTTCTTCACGGCCCACCCAGTGGGCGCCTTCTACGCTCTTGCCCGGTTCTAGATCCTTGTAGACCTCAAAGAAGTGCTGGATTTCTAGACGGTGGAACTCGCTGACGTCCTCAATGTCGGTACGCCAAGAAGCACGCTGGTCAGCTGCGGGCACGCACAGAACCTTGTCGTCGCCGCCCTTTTCGTCGCGCATACGGAACATGCCCAGTGCACGGCAGCGAATCACGCAGCCAGGGAAAGTGGGTTCTTCTAGTAGCACTAGGGCGTCTAGTGGGTCGCCGTCCTCGCCTAGAGTGTCGTCAATAAAGCCGTAGTCGTCCGGGTAACGGGTGGACGTGAACAGCATGCGGTCCAGGCGAATACGGCCGGTCTCATGGTCAATCTCGTATTTGTTACGGTTACCCTTGGGGATCTCAATGGTTACATCGAATTCCATTTTGAGCTCCTTCCTCGCCCCGCAAAGCCAGGACATGTTTTAGGCTTGCAGTGGGTGTGTTTACTCAAGCCAGCCTGCCGATGGTAGGGCCGTTTGGTCCTAGAACTGTGTATAGCACTAGTTTGACTCATTAGCGCAGGGTTTGGGTAAATCTTTGCGATTCTCTTAGGTTCAAATGAGGCTAACTCCGCGAATGAGCAGCTGGAGCAAGAAAGAATAAGCTGCGTCGTCGTCGTTAACAGGGCTGTCATGCTCAGGGCGGGTCTCGAACTGGACGAAGCCATGCACAGCAGACCAGATAGACCAAGCGATTAAACCAGGCTCATCTTTACGGATCTTTCCGGCAACCTGGCCGTAGCGTACTAGCTCTGTCATAGAGTCCAGGCAGGCCTGGGCGCTAGCGCCGGCATGCCAACGCCACAGCAGGGCATAGACTCCAGGCGATGCTTTAGCGTGCTGACGGTAGACCACTCCTGCGTCATATAAGCGTTGCAAGGGATCTGTGGTGGTGACGCGTAAAAGCTTTTCTCGCAGCTGAAGAAAACTCTCATCTATGAGGGTGTTAATGACAGCTTGCTTGTCACCGATATGGCGGTAGATGCTGGCGGGGGACACCCCGGCCTTTTCTGATAGTAGCCGGATAGTGAAAGCCTCATATCCGTCCTCTTCGATAATACGTTTTGAGGCATCAAGTATGAGCCCCCTGATTTCAGCGGTGGGAGTGCGCTGGTTTTTTGTAGTTTTCTGGTTAGTCATTAGATGCTTCTCCGGATCAATGTGCCAGCTAGCAGCGATTCGTCATGTCGGTACTCATGATAGATATTTCTTTCTACTGTGGAAGAATGCTTTAGCTGTGTTTGGGCAGAGTGACCCAGCACAGCAGTGCGAATGCTAAAGACAGGCCGGAAGCAATCCAGCAGGCAGCGTGTGTGGCGCTCATGAAACTAGTTTCGATAGCTTGCTGTGCGCTGTGGCGGATGGCTACTGGTAAATGCGGCAGTATTGAATGCGCTGCCATCACAGAATCTTGAGCAGCTTTTGTTACAGCAGCTGGGATGTGCAGGCTAGGCAAGGCATCTGCGAGCTTGTTGGGATAGACCGAGACAATTGCGGATCCCATAACGGCCACGCCCAAAGTGCCGCCAATCTCGCGGATTGTGTCATTTACTGCTGAAGCCGCGCCGGTTGAGCTTTCTGGAACCGTGCTCATTAAAGCGTCCGTTGCAGGCCCTTGAACCAGGGCGATACCGGCCGCCATAAGCGCCATGGTTGGCACAACCGCCAGCCAATAGTCACAGTGGGCATCAACTTGTGTAACCACAAACATGCTTGCTGAGAGGAAAACTAGTCCTGCTGTTACCACCATGCGGTGCCCAAAACGTTTAGCTAGTTGTGTAGCCAGCGGTGCCACAGCTGCCATAACTACTGCGAAAGGCAAAGTTGACAAGGCGGTTTTTAGTGCGCTGTAGCCGCGCAGAGCCTGGAACCATTGGGTGGTGATAAAGATGAATCCAAACAAGCAGAAGAAAGCGATGCAAATTGCGCAGGTACTGCTGGTGAATATGGCGCGGCGGAAGAGTGAAACGTCAATGAGGGGAGCTGGCGTGTGCCACTCAACTGCCGCAAACATTGCCAATACGAGCAGGGATACACAAATACCGCCAATAACCTGCCAGGACAGCCAGCCATAAGTTGGGCGCTCAATAATTGCCCACACCAGTAGTCCTACTCCGGTAACTGACAGCACTGTGCCAGGGAAATCGAATTTTTCGCTGTGGAATGTCCGTGACTCTGGTACCGCTGTCACAATGCAAGCCAAGGCCACCACGCCAATAACTGCACACACCCAGAAAATAGAATTCCAAGCGTAGTGCTCTAGCAAGATACCGCCGATGATAGGCCCTAAAGCGATACCTACACCGGATGTGGCCGCCCATAGGCCAACAGCTAAGCTGCGGTATTTGGAATTCTCAAAGATAACGATGATCAGCGACAAGGTTGCTGGATAGATCATGGCGGCGCTGACTCCCAGGGCCACACGCAACGCCACTAACTGCCATAAAGCCCAGGAAAAGGCGGCGCCGGCGGAGAATAGGGTGAATCCCATCAAGCCAATGAGTAGCATCCGTCTACGTCCCCAGCGGTCACTTAGTTTTCCGGCCGGCAGTAGCAGAGCAGCAAAAGACAAGGTGTAGGCATCTACCACCCATTGCAAATCTGTGGACGAGGCGTTTAGGGCCTCACTTAGCGTAGGGATCGCCACATTGACGATGGTGTTGTCCATTACAACTAGCAACACCACCAGGCATAGCGCAGTGAGCGCTATCCATTTGTTTGCGGACTGCGCTGCGCTCTGCGTGCTGGAGCTAGCTGGCAGTGACTGCATAGATTGCATATTGATGTTCCTCTAATGTGAAACAACGTTATCTTTAGGTGAAACAATACTCCTCTTTGTCTGGTGTGGTAACTGCTTGGTTAATGATGCACGCAACAGTTAGCGGCTGTATGGTCCGACAACTGTCTTGGTGGGCCGGTTCGGCAGGTCAATTTTGCGGGCTGGTTTGGCAAGTGGGCGTGTAAGACGACAGTTTTATGCGGCGCGTCGGCACGTATATAGAGTGAAGGCGATATCCTTACCTTGAGGGCGGCTATTGCTAGTGTTGAGGTTAGCCTCGCTCTGGCGTAATCGCTCTATCCAGTAGTCGCCCGATTCCCCACGGCGTCCACAAACTTATTTCGGCCTGCCTGCAAGAATGGAAATAACAGCATGCGTAAATTGGTTGCTGCCTCGCTCAGCGTGGCTACCTTACTGGTAGCCGGCGGGTACTACACGCTGTTTGACGCTCTGGACGTGGTACCTGGGTTTGTCACCGCCGCTAGCGTGGATATCTCTCCCCGCGCGTTCCCGACGGCGTCTGGCATCGCTCCTGCCGCCGCTAGCGTCACGGCGTTAAACACTAATGCGCCTATCCCTGAAACTTCGCAGGTGCAGTCGCTGATCACCTCCCTAACCTCCAACCCAGCTATGTCTGGGGGCACCGTTGGGGTAGTGGTTAAAGACTCCTTAACCGGTAAAGACATTGCTTCCACCAACGCTAACTCCGCCATGGTGCCGGCCTCCAGCCACAAAGTTTTGACTGCCGCAGCTGCACTTAGTGCCCTGGGAGCCAGCCACCGCGTACAAACCAGCACCTATCTAGAAGGCTCCACCCTAACCCTGGTGGGTGGGGGAGACGTGCTCCTAGCTGCAGATAAGGGAGACGCCAACGCCGTCGTCGGACACGCCGGACTAGGCGACTTAGCCCGCTCAACCGCAGCTGCCCTCAAAGCCAAGGGCGTAACCAGCGTAAACGTGACCCTAGATGACACCCTATTTACCGGCGCTACCTGGCACCCCAGCTGGGACAGCGAATACAGCTCCTGGGCCACCCAGGTACAGCCGCTAATGATTGACGTAACCAGCCACTACGGCGGCCCCTACCCGGCAGATCCAGCCATGGAAGCCACCACGGTGTTCATCACCCACCTCAAAAACGCCGGTATCGGCGTGCTAGGCCAGCCCACCCGTGCCAAGCGTGGCGCCAACTCCGCCAAGATGTCCGCAGTAGACAGCGCCACCCTGGCAGAAATCCTGGGCGTATCACTAACCACCTCAGACAACACCATGACTGAGGTAGAAGGCCGGCTTGTGGCCGTGGCCGGGGGACAAACCGCAGACTTTAGCGGCGCCACCAAGGCCGTACTGGCCCAGCTCAAAAAAGACGGTTACGACATCTCCGGGGTAACCATGGATGACTGCTCGGGCCTGAGCGTCAAAAACCAGGTCAGCCCCAACCTGCTGGCCACCATCATGACTCACGCCGCTGGTAAAGACGGGGTGGGTAACGGCCGCACACTGCTCAGTGACCTGCCGGTTTCGGCCTACAGCGGCACTTTGAAGAACCGTTTCCACAACACTTCCGCTGCTGGTTGGGTGCGTGCCAAGACCGGCTCGCTGTCAGGGGTACGCTCCCTGACCGGCACTATTGTCACCGCCTCGGGGCGTGAGCTTAGCTTCTCAGTGGTGCTTAACAACATTCCAGATGGTCAAGAAGCAACTGCCCTGGCCGCCGTCGACGACGCCCTAATCACCCCGCTACGTAACCTTTAAAAACCCTAGAAGTTTAGGGTCGAGCTGACTGCGGTTAGGGCGGCCCTAAACACTATTTTTACAGTTCGCCAGTTGATAAAGAGATAAACGTGACGGCCATTGCGGTGGCACAATTAGTAACGAAAGTGGCAATCTAGTATTTCAGTGCCATCTAGCGGTGGAACCCTAACTGCCGCACGCGCCAGGCGCGCAATGGCAACGTCTTCTCCTTGAACGGATAAATATGAACGTTTCTGACATGGGCACCGACCTGGACCGCGTGCTAATCACTGAGGACCAGCTAAACGAGCGCCTAGACCAGATTGCCGCCGAAATCAACGTCGACTATGCCGGCCGCAACCCGCTGCTGCTGGGCGTACTCAAGGGGGCCGTGTACGTAGTCAGTGACCTTTCGCGCCGTCTGAACTTCTCTGCCCAGATGGAGTGGATGGCTGTATCCTCCTACGGCTCAGGCACCAAGTCCTCCGGCGTTGTACGTATCCTCAAAGACCTAGACTGCGACGTAACCGGACGCGACATCCTCATCATTGAAGACATCATTGACTCCGGCCTAACCCTATCCTGGCTGGTCAGCAACCTATCTAGCCGTGGCGCTAAGTCCGTTGAGATCGCCACACTGCTACGTAAGCCCGAGGCTGCCAAGGTGGAAATTAACCCCCGCTACGTCGGCTTCGACATCCCCAATGAATTCGTGGTTGGCTACGGCCTGGACTACGCCGAGCGCTACCGCAACCTACCTTTCGTGGCCACTTTGGCCGAACACGTCTACGGAGGCTGATTAATGCCGAGCCAAAGCGAGAAAGACCCCTATAAGCGCAGCACTAAGCCCACCAAGGACTTAAAAGCAGCAGACAAGCGCGAACGCGACAAGCGCAACGGCGAGAAAAAAGACGAAGGCCGCCGCAAGCTGCGGCCCATGCACTTGTTCTTGCTGTTCTTGATCTTGGCGGTGCCCGGCTATTGGGTGGTCAACTCGCTGCTCGGCTACTCCACCATTGACACTTCCTCTGGCCTGGCCCTGCTCAAGAGCGCTAAGGGGGTTGAGCGCGTCACCATTATTGACGGCAACCAGGTAGTGCAGGTGCGGCTAAACCGCGATTATGTGCGCGCCCCGCGTATTGCTGGGGAAAGCGAATATAACGCCGGTAAACGAGTACAGTTCACCTACGTCACCGCCCAGGCCAAGGAAGTTAACGAGTTAGTTCAAAAAGCCAACCCCAAGGGCGGCTACGACTCGGTTGTGCCTACCACCTCCTGGTGGTCCTCATTCCTGCAAATCCTGCTGCTCTCGGCAGTGTTCCTGGGGGCAATGTGGTTTGTGATGGGGCGGATGCAAGGCGGCTCCCGGGGCGGCCTGTTCTCCATTGGCCGCTCTAAATCCCAAATTGGCTCCAAAGAAATGCCTGACGTCACCTTTGACGACGTCGCCGGGGTGGATGAGGCCGTAGAAGAACTACAAGAAATCCGCGAATTCCTCTCCGAACCGGCAAAGTTTAAGGCCGTAGGTGCAAAAATTCCGCGTGGCGTGCTGCTTTACGGCCCGCCTGGAACCGGTAAAACCCTGCTGGCTAAGGCCGTAGCCGGTGAGGCCGGGGTGCCTTTCTTCTCTATGAGCGGTTCAGAGTTCATTGAGATGTTTGTGGGTGTGGGTGCTTCGCGTATGCGTGACCTGTTTGAGCAGGCCAAGGCCGCCGCCCCGGCAATTATCTTCGTTGATGAGATCGACGCCGTGGGGCGCTCGCGTGCCTCTGGCGCCACTACCGGTGGTCACGACGAAGCCGGCCAAACCCTCAACCAGATGCTGGTGGAGATGGATGGTTTTGGCACCGGCTCTAACGTGATCGTCATTGCCGCCACTAACCGCCCTGACGTGCTTGACCCGGCCCTGCTGCGCCCGGGACGTTTCGACCGACAGGTGGCCGTGGAGGCTCCTGACATGGCTGGGCGCCTAGCCATCTTGAAGGTGCACGCTAAAGGCAAGCCCATGACCGACGACGTCGACTTGGCCCTGGTAGCTAAGCGAACCCCGGGCTTTACCGGCGCCGAACTAGCCAATGTGCTTAACGAAGCCGCGCTGCTAACTGCACGCGCCAACGCTCATATGATCGATAACCGTGCCCTAGACGAGGCCATTGACCGCGTCATTGCCGGCCCGCAAAAGCGCACTCGGGTTATGAATGATCACGAAAAATCTATAACCGCATATCACGAGGCTGGTCACGCCCTGTGTGCGGCAGCCGGGGCTTACTCTGACCCGGTCACCAAGGTGACGATTTTGCCGCGTGGACGCGCCCTGGGCTACACCCAGGTGATGCCCTCTGACGACAAGTACTCGGTGACCCGCAACGAGCTGCTAGACCAGCTGGTTTACGCCATGGGTGGGCGCGCCGCTGAGGAAATCATTTTTGATGACCCCACCTCGGGGGCCTCTAACGACATTGAGAAGGCCACCGCTATCGCCCGCCGCATGGTCACCGAGTACGGCATGAGTGATCTGCTAGGTACCGTGCGTTTGGGTAAGAACGACGACGGCGACGCTATGGCCTCCCTGGGTGGCCCGGGCTACTCTGAGGCGGTTTCTGCACAAATTGATGAGCAGGTGCGCGCCCTGGTAGAGAGCGCTTACCAGGATGCTTTACAGATTTTGGTGCGTAACCGCCCGGTGCTTGACCGCCTAGCCCAGCAGCTGCTGGAGAAGGAAACCATCCTTGAAGGCGAGCTGGCCCAGATCTTCACCCCGGTAGCTAAACAGCCCAAGCGCCCGCGCTGGCACGGCGTTGAGCTGGAGGCCCTAAACTCCCAGGTGGACGTGATTGCTAACCCAGACTGGGAGCAGCTGGAGGCCCACGCCAAGGCGCAAAACCAGCCTGGGGGCGACGGTGAGCTTAAGGGTGGCGCTGAGATTGAGGCCGAGGTATCTAAGAGCGAGGAGACCGGCCGTGACTAGCGAGGAAACCGGCACTGAAACTGAGCAGACGCAAGCTTCGCTAGAAACCCAAGCTGCCCTGGAAACCGGAGCCCAGGTGGAGCCTAAAGCGACGCCGTCGGCCCTGGCCCAGCTGCGCCCTTACGACGCTGAGGGCGTACGCAAAGCTGTATATGACCTGCTGGTAGCCATCGGGGAAGACCCTGAGCGCGACGGGCTACGCGAAACCCCCCAGCGCATGGCTCGCGCCTACGCTGAGCTATTTGCAGGTTTAACTGAGGATCCCGCTCACCACCTGGACAAAGTCTTTGACGTTGGCCATGAAGAAATGGTGCTGGTGCGTGACATCCCCATGTATTCGGTGTGCGAACACCACCTGCTGCCCTTCCACGGCGTGGCACATGTGGGCTACATTCCCGGCCCTGACGGGCGCGTAACCGGCTTAAGTAAGCTAGCGCGCCTGGTTGAGGGCTACGCCCGCCGTCCCCAGGTGCAAGAACGCCTCACCGCCCAGGTGGCTGACGCCATGGTGGAGCGCCTGCACTGCAGGGGAGTGCTGGTGGTGGTTGAAGCTGAGCACCTGTGTATGTCTATGCGTGGGGTGCGTAAGCCCGGCTCCAACACGGTCACCTCAGCTGTGCGCGGTATTATGCGCAACGCGGCCACCCGTGCGGAGGCAATGAGCCTGATTTTAGGTCGCCGAGGCTAGGGGCTTGGATGTGGCTGCGTTAACGAAAGTGCCTAATAGTGTGCAGTTCTCGGTGATTAGCGGTCACGGCCCATGCATATTGCAGATACACTTAAGCACGTGAGCGCGCGCCATTATCCTCAGTTACCCGGGTGTAGTCTGCCCAGTGACCGCACCTTGGTGATGGGGGTTTTGAATGTAACTCCCGATTCTTTTTCCGACGGCGGCCGCTGGTACCAGCGTGATGCGGCGCTAAAGCACGCTTTGGCTTTGCTAGACGAAGGTGCCGACATAATCGATATTGGGGGCGAATCCACCCGCCCGGGCGCAGCTAAGGTGGATATTGAAGAAGAAACCGCGCGCGTAGTGCCGGTAATTGAGGCGCTACTTCAGCAGCGCCCGCAGGCAGTTATCAGTGTAGACACTATCCACGCGGCTACCGCCCTGGCAGCAGTGGCGGCCGGGGCCGCCATCGTGAACGACGTTTCCGGCGGGCTAGGTGACCCAGCCATGTATCGCGCCGTGGCCGGCACCCAGGCCGCCTACATTTGCCAGCATTGGCGTGGCAACCCCCAGACCATGGACCGCTTAACTGACTACCCTGACGGCGTCGTCGCAGGCGTAATCAGCGAGCTAAACCAGCGCCTAGAGCAAGCCCAAACAGCCGGGTTAGCCAAAGAACGCATCATTGTGGACCCGGGTTTAGGTTTCGCTAAAACCCATGAACAGTCTTGGCAGCTGCTTGCAGCAACGCAGCGCCTGCAAGAAGAGCTAGCAGCCCCGGTGCTAATTGGGGCTTCACGCAAGCGCTTTTTAACCTTGGCGGTAGCTGGCGGCACTGACACCGCCCGCGCTGCCGATCCGGCCCAACGCGACAATATCACCGCCACCACCAGCGCACTTGCGGCGCTTGGGGGCGCCTGGGCGGTACGCGTACATCAAGTTATCCCCTCGCGTGAGGCAATCGCCGCCGCGTCCCTGTGGAAGGAATCTCGATGAGCACTCCCAATACCGTAACCCTGCGCGGACTATCTGCGCGTGGCTATCACGGTGTCCTGCCCTCAGAGCGTACCGAGGGTCAGATCTTTAGCGCTGACGTGACCTTGTTTTTGGAGCCGGGCGTGCTCGATCGGGCTGCGGCCAGTGACGACATCGCCCAGACTGTGGATTATTCACAGGTGGCTAACGCGGTGGTGGAGGTTATCCACGGCGAGCCGGTGAACCTGATTGAAACCCTGGCTGACCGGGTGGCGCAGTCCGTGCTGGCATTTTCTGCGGTAGCTGGCGTGGAGGTGACCATCCACAAGCCGCAGGCCCCCTTGGAGGTGGCTTTCGACGACGTCGCGGTCACCCTAGTGCGTGGGCGTACCCTAATGGCTTTGGCTGTGGCCGGACCTGACCAGATGGGTAACTTGGCTTTCACTGCCTCGCCGGCCTCTGCGCTTTCGGCAGTTTCAGGACTGTCTGCGGTTTCTGGCTTGTCAGCTATTTCCGGCCTAGACAGCCTCACCGGCGCCTCAGCTGCGGCCACATCCGCCGCCGTGGCCCCCACCCCGGCCTCACTAAGTGAGCACGGCGCCCACCGCAGCGAGGTTGATGAGCAGGTAGCCATTATTGATGAGCCTGACGCCTTTGCTGACCCAGATGATCTAGACGACTACCTCACCGAGGTGGATGAGGACCAGCCGGCCCCGCCGCCGTGGGGTGAACGCTCCCAGCTGCCGGTAGATGACTTGCCAGGTGAGTTCGCTAAGGCTGCTGGTGCCGGCGCGGTGGTTGCTGGTGGGGCGGCACTTACCGGTGCAGCTGCGGCAGCTGACAGTGCGGTTCGAGCTGTTTCTAGTGCCGAGCAAGACGGCGTATTTACTGACGGACACTTTGATTCTGCCGACGACGCCAGCTCCGATCGTGAGGCTGACACTGAGGCGCTCCAGGATGAAACTGCGCCGCAGGATCCCACCCAGCACTCTGGTGAAGACTTTGCCGCTCACGGTGAGCAAGGCGAATACTCTGACGAGCAGCGCTCCCAGGACGCCGCAGGCTTTATTGGCGAGCTACGTGACATGAACGATGCTGGCCCCTCCCAGGTGCGCTGGCACTCCCTGCGCACTGAGGACGGCGAGCAGCAGCCGCAACAACCCCACCACTCCTTTGAAGAGCTCCAGGCTCAAGTTGCCCAGGACGCAGCTGAGGTAGCTGCAGCAGCTGCCGCGAAGGAAGCGCAGCAGGCGGCTGAGGCAATCAGTGGTGAGCCAGTTACTGGCGAGGAATATGCTCCCTCAGCCGCTTCTGGTGAACAAGAGGTAGCTGAAGACCCCACCCGCCTAGTTAATATCAGAGAGGTTTTTGGTTCTGAAGCGGGCGGCGCTGAAGGCGAAGCAAAGCAAGATCAGGCTGCTGAGGCCCACGCCGTCGAACCTGTTGCTGAGGCTGAACACGCAGATGAAGCGGGCCAGGAAGACAGCGCATACGTTGACTTCCAGGAAACTACAGCCCTGGGAACCGAGCCGTCTGATGACGACGCCAAGTACGTTGACTACCAGGAAACTGTGGCCCTGGGAACCAACCCCCAGGCTGGGGATGACTCAGAGTATGTGGATTATCAGGAAACCGTAGCCCTAGGTACCAACCCTCAGCGTGATGAGTCTGGTCAGGGACTGCAAACCCAGGCGCCGGCAGACCACTTCAAGACTACTGAGCTAGGCACCAACGACCAGTCAGCCATGCCTGCCTACGGCCACCACCCGGTAACTCAGGCTACACCGCAGGAAGCTTTCGACTTCAACTACGAGCAAGACACGATGGTTGGCTCTAACTCGCTGATCAGTGAGCTGTTCGACAGTCGCCGCGACCCCTGGCAGGATGCCAGCAACAGCTGGATTGCCTCCCAGACTCCCACCTGGCAGGACTCCTACAAGGATCCCACCTCCCAGCTGGAACAAAACGACGCTGCCAACCAAAGCGGTGACCCGCTAGACCGCCGCCCGCCTCACGCCGCAGAGTTTGTACTCTCGCTGGGAGGCAACGTAGGTGGGGTACTAGCCGCTCTACGCGACGCCGTCCACAAGCTGCAAGACACCCCCGGAATTGAGCTGACCGACGTCGCCCCCTTGGCCCGTACCGCCGCCGTAACCCGCTCGGACCAAGAGCCCCAGCCCGACTACCTAAACACGGTAATTGTCGGTTTAACCGGGCTTTCCCCGCGCGAACTACTGGCTGTATGCCACCGCCTAGAAGATGAGGCTGGCCGCGTACGCACTGAACGGTGGGGTATTCGTACCTTGGATGTGGACATCATCTGCTACGAGGGTGTCACCTCTGATGCGCCAGATCTAACTTTGCCGCACCCGCGCGCTCATGAGCGTGCCTTCGTGCTGCTGCCCTGGTCTTTTGCTGACAGTGAGCTGAGCCTGGATGGCCAAGACACCGCCCAACTGGCCGATGTAGCCCCCGACCGTGACGGGGTGCGCTGGTTGGCTCTGGACTGGTTGGAAACCGACAACCTGCCCACCTTGCCTACCGGCCAGTACATTGAACCGCCTTACGCTGATGAAGACAGCGATAGCAGTGAGGATCAGTCACAAGACAACGGTCAATGAAACGCACGCGGCTTCGTGTCCTAGCTTTGCTGGCCCTGCTGGGGGCCAGCTGTGGCTGGGCGATTATGAGTCTGGGGGCCCAAATAAACGGCTGGCCCCCAGCTATCGCCCTGCATGGGGGCATTGCAGCCGTAGTGGCGGCGCTAGCGATCTTGGCTTTTGGCTACCGAGTACGCCGCTATCAGCGTGAGGCCAAATGGGTTAACCCTATGCGTGCAGCTTTAACGGTTAGTGCCGCGCAGGCCTGCTCGCTTACCGGGGCCTTGGCGGCTGGGGCCTACCTGGGGGCGCTAGTGTTTGCGTTAACTGCGTTGGGCTCGCCGTTTATGCTCTCGTTGCGTTGGAACACTGGTGCCTGTGCGCTGGGGTGTTTAGCCTGGATGGTGGCTGGGTTGATAGTGGAGCGTTGGTGCATTGTGGATAACTCTGACGACTCCTCAGAGCCCGGCGCCGGCGCCGCCGCCTAGTTTCTTTGGTTTCGACGCCGGGTGCGCGGCTTGGCTGCCACGGCGCTAGTGCCACTGTGGGCACCAGCGGGCGGCTTTAGTCCTTATGCCAGCCTAAAGTGCGGGCAATTTGAGCAATTGCTTCAAGCAGTTTCAAGTTAAAGTCCACACCCAACTGGTTGGGGATAGTGACCATAACATTGTCAGCTGCCGCGACGGCGAAGCTGGAGGCGCGACAGCTCTGGTCCGTCGCCGCCGCGATGTGCCTCGTTCTCCTGCCGGTGGCCGTGGTCGTCGCCGGTCTCGTGGAGACCTGGAAGGGCCGCAGGATGCCGAAGTGGCCCCGCTGGCGCAAGAGGTGATCACGCCTCACGAGGGCAAGCGCGCGCCGCGCGTGCGGCAGCCGCGACAACTGGACATTAGGTCAGCAGCTGCTGTATAGTTCAGTGCATGCTGACCATTGCTTCGCGTCTTGACGTCATGAACCGGCTCGGCCGGGCCATGGCCGACCCGACGCGCTCCCGCATCCTGATGTCCCTGCTCGACAGCCCGAGCCACCCCGCGGTGCTCTCGCGCGAGCTGGGGCTGACCCGCTCGAACGTGTCCAACCACCTGACCTGCCTGCGCGACTGCGGGATCGTGGTCGCCGAGCCCGAGGGCCGCCAGACTCGCTACGAGATCGCCGACCCGCACCTGGCCGCGGCGCTGACGGCACTGGTCGATGTGACCCTCGCCGTGGACGAGAGCGCGCCGTGCATCGACCCGGCCTGCTCGGTGCCGGGCTGCTGCGCCGCGAGCAGTTCGGGGGACGCCTCGTGAGCGCCGCCTGCGGCTGCGACGAGCCGACGACCAGCCCCGCAGACGAGGCAGAGGAGGCAGAGCGCCCGTGGTGGCGTGATCCCGGCCTGGTCGTGCCGATCCTCTCCGGCGTCGCGTTCGGCACCGGCCTGGCGCTGGAGTGGTCGGGGCTGCACATCGCGGCGCTGGTCGCGTTCTGGGCGGGCCTGCTGCTGGGCGCGTACACGTTCGTGCCCGGTGCGATCCGGAATCTCGTTGTGAAGCGCAAGTTCGGGATCGCGCTGCTGATGACGATCAGCGCCGTGGGCGCGGTGATCCTCGGCTACGTCGAGGAGGCGGCCGCGCTGGCGTTCCTCTACTCGATCGCCGAGGCCCTGGAGGACAAGGCGATGGACCGCGCCCGCGGCGGGCTGCGCGCGCTGCTGAAGCTCGTGCCGGAGACCGCGACCGTGCTGCGTGACGGGACCTCCGCCTCGGTCCCGGCCAGGGAGATCGCCGTCGGCGACGTGCTGCTGGTCCGCCCTGGCGAGCGGGTCGCGACCGATGGGCTGGTCCGCTCGGGCCGGTCGAGCCTGGACACTTCGGCGATCACCGGTGAATCGATCCCGGTCGAGGTCGCGCCCGGAGAAGCGGTGTCGGCGGGCGCGATCAACAGCGCCGGCGTGCTGGAGGTCGAGGCGACCGCCGCGGGCACCGACAACTCGCTGACCACGATCGTGGAGCTGGTAGAGCAGGCCCAGGCCGAGAAGGGCGACCGAGCCCGGATCGCTGACCGGATCGCCCGCCCGCTGGTGCCCGGCGTGATGGTCCTCGCCGTCCTCGTCGGCGTGCTCGGGTCCCTGCTCGGCGACCCGGAGACCTGGATCACCCGCGCCCTGGTCGTCCTCGTCGCGGCCAGCCCCTGCGCGCTGGCAATCGCGGTGCCCGTCACCGTGGTCTCCGCGATCGGCGCGGCGACCAAGTTCGGCGTCGTCATCAAGAGCGGGGCCGCCTTCGAGCGCCTCGGTGGCATCCGGCACCTGGCCGTGGACAAGACCGGCACTCTGACCCGCAACCGGCCCGAGGTAACCGCCATCGTCGCCGCCCATGGGTTCGACGATGCGCAGGTGCTTGCTTGGGCTGCCGCCGTGGAGCAGCACTCGACGCACCCACTCGCCGCTGCCATCGCCGCCGCGGGCCGGGGAACCCCCGCCGCGCAGGACGTGGCCGAGGAGGCCGGGCACGGCATCGGTGGCCTGGTCGACGGCCGCAGGGTGGCCGTGGGCAGTCCGCGCTGGATTGACGCCGGTCCGCTCAAGGCCCGGGTCGAGGACCTGGAGGCCGAGGGGCAGACCTGCGTGCTCGTCACCGTCGACGGCTTCCTGGCCGGGGCGATCGGCGTCCGCGACGAGCTGCGCCCCGAGGTCCCCGAGGTCGTGCGGACCCTGCGCGACCAGGGCGTCGAGGTGAGCATGCTCACCGGCGACAACTCCCGCACCGCTGCTGCGCTGGCGAAGCTGGCCGGGATCGGCGACGTGCACGCCGAGCTGCGTCCCGAGGACAAGGCTCGCATCGTCGCCGGGTTCTCGGAGACGTCGCCGACCGCGATGATCGGCGACGGCATCAACGACGCGCCCGCCCTGGCCGGGGCGACCGTGGGCATCGCGATGGGCGCGACCGGCTCCGACGCCGCGATCGAGTCCGCCGACGTCGCCTTCACCGGCCACGACCTCGGCCTCATCCCGCAGGCTCTGCGCCACGCCCGCCGCGGCGGCAGGATCATCAACCAGAACATCGTGCTGTCCTTGGCGATCATCACTGTGCTGCTGCCGCTGGCGATCACCGGCGTGCTCGGCCTGGCAGCGGTCGTCCTCGTGCACGAGGTCGCCGAAGTCGTCGTCATCGCCAACGGACTGCGGGCTGCGCGTGCCCGCAAGCAATAGGTGTTCCGTCCAACGCCATAACTCAGACATGCGCTAGCGCATGTCGATGACGCCGGTTCCGACCTCGATGGCCTTCGTGCGCGAGGCAATGGCGGAGAGAAGCGGCATCGGCGCGGCCGCTTGCGGGGCGAAGTGGTGAACGCGGAAGAAGGCGCCGTTGACGCCGAGCTCGTCGGCGGCGACGGACAGGTCGATCGCCTGGTGAAGGGACTCGGCGGCGGTGATGCCGTGGCGGCCGCCGTTCGAGTAGTGGCCGAAGCTCAGGAATCCGAAGTATTTCATGGGTTCAGCCTATGGGGCTACAGTTGAATCTTCAACTATACGGGGTGTGGGATGCGAGATAGCAGGGCTACCTGGAGCCAATTTCGGCGTTTCAAGTCAGCGCGCAGGCCCTAGGCGGACACACACCATGTCCGACACAGCTGTGCCCAAAACGCAGACCACTTCGCCCACAACACCCCATTTTTACCGTTATTCGCCGAGGTGGACTGCACTTTGGGCACCACACCAGTCTGAGATCCAGCTTCACCACCACCAAACGGGGGGAATTGCACCATTAGGGGCGCGCCGCGGCGAGGCTTCTGCTGCAAAACTCCCACTGCTTCTGGCATGGAAGGTGCCGAAGAGCCCACGGCTATCAGACCAGGCCGAAGTGCCCGTAGGCGGTGAGAGGGCCTGGCCGCGACGACGGCGGGCGATGACAGGCCTGACCCGGACAAATTTCGCACATAATTTAAGACGGTAATTTTTCGAGACCGCGGGAAAACGT
>ERZ773207.58-NODE-58-length-35927-cov-13.255046_pt1 | contig 35927 bp, 15 predicted proteins | sample MGYA00580997_ERZ773207 | MGnify/ENA primary metagenome ERZ773207 (study PRJEB29015, sample SAMEA2738170) | human oral metagenome | biome: human oral; feature: human-associated habitat; material: saliva | place: China | collected 2239 ... | reverse complement strand
ATCAGCTAGGTGCCTGAGCTGAATCGCTGACGCCCTGCGCCCGCGCCTCCCGGTCGGTTTCCGGGAGGCGCGGGCCTTCGTTGCAACCGATGTGTTGGGAGTATGCGCCTGAGGCCTCCTTCGAGCGGAAATTGACTCAACAGCGGTCGCACCAGTCCTCTCCGCGACACCATGTCAGGGTTTGACGCACAGTTTGTATCACAAATGAGAGTGTTTGACAGAGGTGTTGACAATTATGCTGAGAAGTGACTGAAGTTGCATTGACGCCACCTCATTCGCAGTCATAGTTCCAATGAAGGGAGCCGAAGATGGCCCATCGGAAACTCTTGTCACTGGCGCTGGCGGTAGCCGGCGCCCTGGCTCTGACAACAGTCAGCGTGCCAGCGTCCCTCGCGGACGACACGCAGGCGACGGAACCCGCCTATGCCTCGTCCTCTCAGGAGAACGAGGGGCTGTACTCCGTGGTCATTGTCCAACTGACCGACGACGCCCCCGATCTCGCCACTATGAAGGAACGCGTCGCCGCGTCCGTGGTGGCGGCCGTGCCGGGGGCGACCACCACTGTTACACGCGACTACACGCACGCTCTGCGAGGATTCGTCATCCAAGCACCGCCCAATTCTGTCAACGCGATCAAGGCCACGCAGGGCGTCAAGAACGCCTTCGAAGACCGATACTTCAACTTGATTGAGGAACAATACAAGGAAACTGGTGACGTGCGGCGTGGCCCCGAGTCTGACCCCTCGCAAGCGATTGCGATGGACATGACGCAGGCCAAGCACGCGAGTCCCACCGGTAGGGGACAGGTTATCGAAATCATTGACAATGGTGTCGACACCGCCCACGCCGCCTTCGCGGGTTCCATGGATGGGGTGGAGACGCGTCTGTCTCCGTCGGATATTGCTTCCTTCACGTTCTCTCCGGGTGAGGGGCGAAGCGGCGGCTGGGTCAGCGAGAAGATCCCCTTCGCGTACGACTATGCGGACGGTGACGTGGACGTAGCCTACCCAGCACCTCCCGAATTTGCCGGTACTGCATACGATGCTCGATACGCTTACGGCACCCACGTGGCCGCTCTAGCCGTCGCGAACAGCGCGCAGTTCCGGGGCGCGGCACCGGACGCGCAGCTCATTGTCGCCAAGGTGCTTGGTGACAATGAGGAACACGTGCGAGACAGTGTCCTACTGTCCGCCCTGGACGATGCGATGGTCTTGGCCCCCGACGTCCTCATTGTGTCCGTGGATGAGCCGTTAACGTCGAACGCTGAAGCCAACGCCGTCTACGTGGATGTCTACGCAGCTCTAACGCGCAAGGGCATCTCCGTGAACGTGCCTGCCGGAGACTACACGTCCATGGCGTACGGGAACACCAACTACGGGGCCTATCCGTACACAAGTGACGCTGATTCGGGCGCGCTCATCGCTCCCGCGCTTGACTCGAATACTCTAGCGACGGCGTCGGTTAACGAGGCCGAATATCTGCACTACGTGTCACTGGGGGAACATGCGATTGCCTGCCGCTCGGTGCGGATAAGCCGTGGAGGACAAGGACCGGGGCTTGATGCTCTCGATGACGGAACCTACAAGGTGATCGACGTGGGAGCTGGCGGAACCGATGTGTTACAGAAATACATGACAGACGACCATGAGGACCTGTCTCGTACGATCTTCCTGGAGGAGGAAGATGGCTGGGATAGTCTGGCCAAGGAGTCCTTGCGTGTAAAGGACAAAATCCGTATCGCCCAAAACATCGCTGTAGGGCCTTCTGCGCTCATGATCGCCGGGTCCTACGACTATCCTTCCCCGCAGGTGGAGGATGTCTATGAGGTCTTTACTCTGCCGACCGTGACCATAACGAAGCACGATTACGACGCTCTGCTAGCCGCAATCGAGGCATCCGGTCAGGGCTTTGCTGAGGTGACTCTTACGCGCGGTGCCACCACCTGGGTCCCCTTGGAACTTACCCCGTCGACCTTTTCGTCCTGGGGCGTGACCCCGGATCTGCGTCTCAAGCCCGAGATCGCGGCCCCCGGTGGCGACGTCATGTCCGCACTGCCCGGTAACGAGTACGGTCGCAGGTCCGGCACGGCCGAGGCCTCGGCTCAGGTTGCGGGTATTGCTGCCCTCGTGCGTCAGCGTATCGCCGCCGATCCGATGTTTGCTGGCATGAGTGCCGCTGACAAGGATGCGGTGGTCGCGAACTTCCTGATGGGCACCGCCCACCCGGTGGTGGACGCGACGCAGACCGACGGGACCTTCTATTCGCCGCGTCAGGTCGGCTCCGGCCTGGTGGACGCGGTGGGGGCCACGACCTCGCCGGTGTACCCGAGCGTGGTGGGAGCCGCCAATCCGTCGCGCCCCAAGGCTGACCTGGGCGACGGAACCGACGGATGGACCTTCCAGGTGCAGCTGACCAATGTTTCTGGCACCGACCGCACCTACACGCTCGGAGGCCAGGCCCTGTCCGAGAACGTCAAGAAGGATTCCTTCACGACGCACTCCACCAACTGGGCAGGTAAAGGCATTGACCTGACCTTTTCGACCGACTCGGTGACTGTGCCCGCCGACTCGAGCGCTACCGTGACCGTCACGGTGACCCCGACAGCCGAGTTTGCCTCGTACGCGAACGCCAACGCCCCCAAGGGTACGTTCGTCGACGGTGCCGTGACATTCGTGAGCGCTGACGGGCAACCCGACCTGACGGTTCCCTACATGGGCTTCTACGGCTCCTGGGGCGACCCGTCCGTCTTCGACGGCAAGTGGAGAGACGGGACGGGCTACTACTACCACATGTACGGTTCTTCCCTGCGAAATATAGCGACGGGGATGCCGCTCGGTTCGGCCAACCCGTTCAATGAGTATGCTGATATCAGGGAAGTGGGGATATCCGACCCAGCGCTCTTCTACGCCTCTCGATCAAGCGAGCACGAGGCACCAACCCGCATCGCCCCGTACACCTTCATGCTGCGCTCCGTTCCCACCCTGACCTATAGTTACCTTAACGAGGTAGGAACGGTAGTGCGCTCATACACTCGTGAAAATGTTCGCGCATCATTCGACGAACATAACTTCTACGGCGATATCTTCGCCTGGGTCGAAGAATACGGTCGTCAGCCTGTCTTTGATGGCTACGACGAGGAGGGCAATGAGCTGCCTGACGGCCCCTACAAGTTGGTCATCGAGGCCGAGACCTACGCCCCCTCCAGCGCGAAGCAGCAGCTGACGTGGGACTTCACGCTGGACACGAAGGCTCCCATCGTGTCGAACGTGAAGCTCACCGGCGAAGGAGATGCTGTCGCACTCTCCTTCGACGTTGTTGACTTCGCACCCATCGCTGCCTACGGGTTCTCCCTAACCGCTGACGGCGACTCCTTCCTGCGGGAGACACTCGAGGAAGCGGGCGATCGGTCGGATGACGGACTCTATCATCGACACGTCGACGTGCCACTCTCGACGCTTGCCGAGCACGCGGGCAAAGGCTCGGACCTTTCCGCGCTGTCCCTGCAGGTGTGGGACTGGCCGAAAAATAAGGGCGTCACGCCGGTGTCCGCGACCCCCGTTTCGATGACCTCGCTAACACTATCGCAGGAATTCGTTTCGCTGTTGGTGGGGGAGACAGTCACGCTGTCCGCTTCCCATACGCCGGTGGAAGCGAACGTGACCGACGTCGTGTGGTCCTCCTCTGACGAGGCCGTGGCGACGGTGAGCGCGGATGGTGTCGTGAGTGCGGTGGGCGTGGGGGATGCGACTATTACGGTTGCTGACCCGACCCAGCCTTCTGTGATGGCCAGTGCGACCATTCACGTCAATGCGCCTGTTCCCGCGCCGAAGGCTGGTGTGTGGACGTGGGGTGCTCGTGGGTGGTGGTATCGCTACGAGGATGGTTCTTACCCGTCGAGCGCGGCCCTGGTGATTGATGGTTCCACGTATCGTTTTGATGCGTCCGGGTACATGCGTACTGGGTGGGTGTTTGAGGACGGGCAGTGGTTCTACCACTCCTCTTCGGGTGCTCAGGCGACGGGTTGGGTGCGCAGTGGTGTGCACTGGTACTACCTGGATCCCGCCAGCGGTGTGATGGTGACGGGGTGGGTGCAGGTGGGGTCCACCTGGTACTACCTGAGCCCCGACAGTGGTGCGATGGCCACTGGGTGGCTGAAGGAGGGTGGTTACTGGTACTACCTGCAGCCTGGCAGTGGTGCGATGGCGACGGGCTGGCTGAAGATTTGGGGTACCTGGTACCACTTCGCCGATAACGGTCAGTTGATCAGCTAGGTGCCTGAGCTGAATCGCTGACGCCCTGCGCCCGCGCCTCCCGGTCAGATTATCGGGAGGCGCGGGCCCATTTTGTCGGCAGGAGACGGGGTAAGTGTGACAGTCAACAGTTCCGCGTTTTTCATTGTTATTGCAGGTAATGATCGATTAGAAAGGTGGCGTTGAGCAACATGACGGCAGTGCGAAGATATCTTCCAGCAGGTACGTGCTAACACTTCCTGGGATCATGTCTGACAGACTGTGGTGTCGTCATTCGACACAGTAGCCCCACACATGCTTGTCAATACAGGGAGAAATAGTGTCCCATCGAACTCACGTAGCGCTGTCGTTTGCGCTGGTCGGTGCTCTTGCCGTCGGCGCGCTGAGCGCCCCCACCGCGCTCGCGGCGGATACGGCCATGGCCGCCGAGCAGGGCAACGTGCAGGCCTTAGCAGTTGCTGGCCCGATCCGGGATGTCCCGACGCAACATATGCGATTGTGGCCGGGAAGTACCGCGCTCGTTCCCGGACAAGCCGTCATGTTTGAGGCGCTGTCTGACGCGTCACCAGTTGATCACTCCGAACTCACGTGGACGTCGTCGGATACCTCGATCCTCGCCGTTAGCGACAAAGGCCTCGTGACGGCCATCGGTGAGGGTGAGGCCACGATTAGTGTGAAGCGACGCGCCGAGCCAACTGACGTCGCGGCCGTTCCCGTTCGGATCCACGCTGTCTCCGAGGAGGCCGGAATTGAGCTGTCTGTCTCGTCGATGGTGTCCACCGTCGGCAAACCCCTGTTCCTCAACGCGCTCCTGGCTCCCTCTCTGCGGGGCAGCCGCGTCGAGTGGGCGCTTAGCTCCGCATCGCTGGGTTCCATTGCTCCCGACGAGGGGGAGTCCACGGCCATCTTCACTCCTTCGATGCAGGCGGGCGTCGGCACGCTGACCGTGACCGTGACGACCCCCGCGGGCGTTGTCAAGACCGTCACCGTGACAGTCGATGTCCTAGCAGACGATACGGGCGAGTTCGTCGTGGACGACAGCGGTGTTCTCATTGCGTACCGGGGAGCTGACGCCGAAGTAGACATCCCTGCGGGCGTGAGCGCAATCGATTCGCGCGCTTTCTCCGACACGACCCTGCGTACGGTCCGTATCCCCGCGAGCGTCCGCCGCATCGACAACGAAGCCTTCTACGGAACCGGCCTGGAGGAGATTATCTTCCAGGATGATGAGGCCGCTCCCTCCGAACTCGCAGAGCTGGGCAGCCGCGTCTTCTCCAACACCAACGTCCAGACGCTCACTCTGCCGCGCTCCCTCGTCACCATCAACGGCGATGCCTTCGCCGACATGAGCAAGCTGGCCTCTGTCCACCTGGGGCCGGAGGTCGCTGCGGACCAGCTCGTCGGCTCCTTCGCGAACACCCCCGAACTCGCGCGCATACAGGTCGACGCTGGCAACCCCAACTACGAGAGCCTCGACGGTGTGTTGTATACGCGCGATCACACGCACCTGATCGCCTACCCGGCGGCCAAGAACGCGGGAGGGGCCTACACGGTCGCGAGTGGGACGACGGATATTGACGACCTCGCCTTCCTGGGAGCGCAGAATGAGTCTGTGACGTTCCCCGACACCCTGCGTCGCGTCGGTGATCAGTCTTTCGAGGGAGCAGCCCTCACAACCCTCACGCTTCCCAACGGCTTCGAGACCATGGGGGCCTCGGCGTTCTGGCAGATGCCCGCGCTCGTCTCCGTCGACCTGGGTGGGGCCACGGGCGTGTCCGCCAATGCTTTCCGCTACGATGCCGCGCTCAGCGAGGTTGCCTTCCGGCCCGACCTGGGTCGTCTGACCTCCATCGGTGAGGGGGCATTCGTCGGTATTTCAGCGACGACAATCACTATACCGGACACTGTGTCAACCATCGCCGAGGAGGCCTTCTCGAAGAACCCAGCCCTGACCTCGTTCCATGTCGGCGCATCCCTGAACTTCCTCGGCGACTACGCCCTGGGAGAGAACGACAACCTCGCCACCCTCAGCGTCAGCCCCGCCAACGCCTCGTTCGTTGTCGATAACGGCGCGCTCTACCACAACGACTCGTCCGTGCGGACCCTGGTCCGCTATGCGCCCGCGAACTCCGGCAGCGAGGTGACCGTGGCCGCGGGAACGACGGCGGTCGGGGCCGGAGCCTTCGAGAATGCCACGTCGCTGCGGCGCATCGTCCTGCCCGAGGGGCTGACCGCTATCGGCGACGAGGCCTTCGACGGCTGCGCGAACCTCGTCGACATGGTGATCCCGGCTTCCGTCGAGGTCGCCCGAGGGCTGACAGGCACCGGCCTGGACACCATTGAACTGGGGGCACAGGTGCGCGACCTGTCGCTTACCCCGCGAGGTGCCCGCAGCGTCCGTCACCTCATCGTGCGCGGAGGCATCGACGGCACCTTCTACAGTGAAGGAACATCGGAGGGCGGACGCCCCGAGAGCGCCTTCTTCGGAGAAGGGATGACCAGCTTCACCTTCTGGGGCGAGATGCCGCGCGTCCTGGTGCTTCCCGCCACCGCCACGCAGGTCACCCTCGCCGAGGGAATGGCCCCTGAACTCAAAGCGGACACGAGCATCTACGTGGCCTCCGCCGAGGGGACCTCCGCGTGGACTATCGCGACGGCCGCGATGGAGAGCGCGGGCTACGACGCCTCGCGCTTGTCGGTGTACGAGGCCCCGACTCTGGGCGTGTCTGGCACCGGCATCGCCGAGGCTGGGGATGGGTACGCGCTCACGGTGTCCCCGGGGGTGCCCGCGACGGTGGAGATAACAGCAGGCGGCGGCGTGGCGACGGGGCGCGAAGCCCGCGTCGTGCGGGTCGGAGCGAACACAACCGAGACGCTCCTTCAGGACTGGACTGCCATGACGGACACGGCGGAAGGGGAAGCATCGACGCTCACCTACACGTTCACGCCGTCTCTGACTGACAGTGAGCTGCGCGTCGACGTCCGCGACGCATCAGGTATTCAACAGTCGGCCACAGTGAGTGTGACCGTGAACCGTGTCCTGCCCCCGCTGCCCCTGCCCGATCCGAACGACGATCCCACTCCTGCGCCGGTGGAGGACCCAGATCACGCCGGGGCCAAGCCCTCGCCGATCACCGACGATGATCCCAAGCCCGCTCCCGCGCCGAGTCAGGCGCCGGGTCCCGCCCCGAGCCAGACGCCCGCTCCCGCCCCGAGCCAGACGCCGGGTCCCGCCCCGAGTCAGCCGCCTGCTCCCGCACCGAGCCAGACGTCGATCCCTCAACGGCAGACGGGGGAGTGGGTCTGGGGTGCTCGTGGCTGGTGGTATCGCTACGCCGACGGCTCCTATCCGGTCGGTACAGCTGTGACTATTGGTGGTCGGGTTTACCGCTTCGATGCGGCCGGCTATATGCGCGTCGGCTGGGTTCGTGACAATGGTGTCTGATACTACCACCTGCGTTCGGGCGTGCAGGCCACCGGCTGGATTCGCAGTGGCGGCTCGTGGTACTACTTGACGCCCGGCAGCGGAGCGATGTCCACCGGCTGGGTGAGCGACGGATGGGCCTGGTATCGGTTTGCTGACTCAGGTCAGTGGGTCGAGTAGTCGAGTGACCTAGCGCGAGGGCGTGGTCGACCGAGTGGTTGGCTGCGCCCTCGCGTTACTTTCATCCGATGTTCCACAGTGTTTCACGTGTATCGAGTGGTGTTTTCTCGTGAGTTCAGTCGTGCGTATGTGCATTCTGAACAGTTGGGCAAAATAACCTATAACCTAACGTGTCACATGTTTGACATATGCTGAGAAAATATGGCAAAAAGAGCATCTGTCAAGGGGTCAACATACTAGGCTTGAACACGGATTACGCCACATAGCAGTGGGCGTTCCCCTCCACTAGTTCTCAACCAAGCGAGGTGTACATGTCCCATCGAACATTTTCAGCGGTCGCGCTGGCAACGACCGGCGTCCTGGCCCTGACCGCGCTGAGCGTGCCTGCGGCCACCGCCGCGGGCATCGGTGTGACCGGAACTCTCCAGCCCGCAACAGCTGAAGCACCCAGCATCGGTGTGCCGACGACGAGGCTGGACGTGTGGCCGACTGCTACCGCCCTGGCACTGGGCCAGAACGTCATCTTCGACGCCTCCTACGATTCGGGAAACTTCGACCCCGGCATCATCGTCTGGACGTCGTCGGATGAGTCGGTTCTCACCGTTGACCAGGAAGGACACGTCAGCGCGGTCGGTGTCGGTGAGGCGACGGTCACCGTGATCGACAAGGATAATTCGAGCCTGACCTCCACGTCCACGGTTCAGGTCCGTGAGGTCCCCGAGGACGTGGGCATGGAGCTGTCCGTTCCCGAGGTGTCAGCCATCTTCAACCATCAGGTCTACCTGCACGCGCTCCTCGCCCCCTCCCTCCAGGGAAGCGCAGTCACCTGGAGCATGGACCCCTCCACTCTTGGGCAGTTCTATAGCCGCGACGATGCATCGTCGATCGACTTTCAGGGTGCTGAGCAGGCGGGAACCGGCACACTGAGCGCGACCGTCACGAGCGAGGCAGGGGTGACTAAGACTGTGACTGTGCCCGTGACGGTCCAGCCCGATCCTCGCGGCGACTTCATCACGGACGATGACGGTGTCCTCGTCCAGTACCAGGGAAAGAGTCAGGACGTTGAAATCCCCGAGGGAGTCACGGGCATCTCTTCCGGTGCTTTCCCGTCCCAGCTGACCAAGGTGTGGGTGCCCGCCAGTGTGCGCACCATCGACTACGAAGCCTTCAAAGGCACCAACCTGCAGGAAATTACCTTCCAGGATGACTCGGCCCACCCCTCCCAGCTCACAGCAATCTACGACGAAGCGTTCTCCAACACCCCTATCGAGACGCTGACGCTGCCTCGCTCTGTGCAGACGGTCGTCGGTGCCTTCGATGGCATGGCGGGCCTGAAGACGCTCCACCTGGGACCCAATATCGGCCCGGGTCTCCTGGTCGGGGACTTCCAGTACACGCCGAGTCTGACGACCATCGACGTGGATCCGGACAACGCGAACTACACCAGTGACGAGGGCGTTTTGTACACGAAGGACCACTCGAGTCTCATCGCATACCCGACGGCCAAGAACCCTGGAGGGAGCTACGCCGTCCTTGAGGGGACGACTACCATCGAACAATCCGCTTTCGAGAACGCACAGGTTGCTACCGTGACGATGCCTTCTACGTTGCGGACGATCGGCTCGCAGGCATTCACACATTCACACCTGACCTCGCTGACACTGCCCGACGGCTTCGAGAGCGCGGGGTATTGGGCATTCGCGTACGCGGAGAAACTGACGAGCGTCGATATTGGAGGTGCCACGTCCCTGCCCGACGGTGCCTTCATATACGCTCGCAGCCTGGCCAGTGTGAACCTGCGACCGGACCTTGGCAGGCTCACGATGCTCGACGGGAGTTCCCTGATGGGGACCGCCCTGACCTCTCTGACGCTGCCCGATAGCGTCACGTCCATTGGACAGTGGTCTCTTGCGAGCAACACCTCCCTCACACAGCTGCACCTGGGAGCGGGCCTGTCATCCATTGGCTCCGGTGCTCTCAGCGGCGACACCGCCTTGGCAACCGTGACCGTGAACCCAGCCAATGCCTCGTTCTCTGAGGTAGATGGCGTCCTCTACACCAAGGACGGGGCCAGCCTGATCCTGTACCCGGCGTCCCGAGCTGGCAACGAGTACGAGGTGCCCGCCGGGACCACTGAGATCGGTATCCAAGCATTCGACAGGGCCAGCTCGCTTACCCGGGTCATCCTGCCCGAGGGGCTGACGACCATCGGCTACTCGGCCTTCAACGGGTGCACCAACCTGGTAGACATGACCTTCCCCGAGTCGCTTGAAGTCGTTCGCGGCATCCAGAACACCGGCCTAGATACCGTCATCCTCGGATCGAAGGTGCGTGAACTCTTCATGCCCACGCGCGAGAACCTGGCACCTCGCCACCTCATCGTGCGTGGCGGCGTAAATGGCAAATACTACACCGACGGAGAACCCTCCAACGGCCGCATCGAGAGCGCTTTCTTCGGTGAAGGTATGACGAAGGTGGACGTGCGCAGCAAGGGTCCCAAGGTCATCGTCCTGCCCTCGACCATTACCTCCTTCCAACTCGACCCCTTCTCCTCGCCTGGCTATAAGACCGACGCACAGGTCTACGTGGCAGCGGCCGAAGGATCGCCCGCATGGGAGGTCGCCAAGGCCGAACTCGTCAAGGAAGGCATCGACCTGTCCCACCTGCACGTCTACACCCCCGCCCAGCTCACGCTGAAAGGCATCGACGCTACCAATGACGAGGCCGGGGGCGCGCTCGCGTGGAAGGACGCGTCGGTGAGTGTCACCGCCACCGTGAACGGTGGCGTGCCCGAGGGCCGCGAGCTGCGCGTCACCCAGGTCGGCGCGGACGGGACTGAGACCCTCGTCCAGGACTGGACGGCGATGAACGCGGGCGACGGGAACGCCTCAACCCTGGCATTCTCGTGGACGCCCACCGAAAGCGCGCCGTCCTTGCGCGTTCAGACGCGCGACGTCACGCATGTGAGCGCCGAGCAGACGACGGAAGCTCAACTCTCGCCCGCGCGCGTGACGGGAGAATGGAGCCGCACGCTCTTCGGCTGGCGCTACGTCTATCCGAACGGTACGTATGTCAAGAGCCAAACCATCATGATCGACGGCAAGATCTACCGATTCGGCTCGGATGGCTTCATGCGCACGGGGTGGATCTACGACGAGGGTGCATGGCGCTACCACGACTCTTTCGGTGCCATGCAGACCGGCTGGGTGAATGTCGAGGGAGGCTGGTACTACCTGACGCCGGGAAGCGGTGCGATGGCCAAGGGCTGGCTGAAGGACGGTGGAACCTGGTACCACCTGAGCGTCAACACCGGACGCATGACCACAGGCTGGCTGCGCGGTGATGACGGGTGGTACTACCTGCGCCCCAGCGGTGCGATGGCCACCGGCTGGATCCAGATCGGGTGGACCTGGTACCAGTTCTCCGACAGTGGCAAGTGGATTCACTAGGATCCGATGCATAATCCCAGCGTTTTCACAGGATGCTCCGGTTGTCTCCCCAGACTCGATGCCTACAGTGGGTGCCACCACAAGGCAATGTTGTGCGGGCCACACGGGTCCGAGTAACGCCGACGAGCTACGTTTGAGGAGTTATCTGAGAGAACTCGCACTGTGTTGATGGGATATGCCGAGGGGCCGACCACCGGGTCGGCCCCTCGGCGTATCTGCACGCGCTCGTGGGTCGGCGCTTGGCACGGAAGGACGACAGGAATGCGACAAACCGTGTCGCGGTTACCGACAACGCATACTGCGCAGGTGGGGAAAGCTCCCCATAATTGTGGAGGCGCTCTCAGCGCCAGGAATGTCAAACACAGTCGTTAACGAAGTGAGACTCAGATGACCAACCGCAGAACGTCGGCACTCGCCCTGGTGGTCGCCGGCACCCTTGGCGTGACAACACTCGCCGTTCCGGCTGCATTCGCAGCTGACGGGGGAGCGCCTCCACGCTCCGGCCCCACCCCTCCCAGCGTGGAGCAGCCCGCGAACCCCGCCCCGGCCTCGTCGAGTGACGAGCCAACCACGATCATCGTCCAACTCGAGGCCGGGGCTGAACGCGCGCAGACACGGGAGCGGATCGCCGCCTCCGTCGCCGAAGCCGTCCCCTCCGCGAGCGTCACGACGCTGCGTGAGTACACCCACGCGCTCCAGGGCTTCGCGATCGAGGCCCCCGCGTCCGCGCTCGCCCCTATCCAACGCACGGAGGGCGTCAAGACCGCCGCCGTTGCGCGCAGCGTCACGCCCATGGCCGAGAACGATGCCGCCCCCGCTGGTGCGCCTGTCCTGAAGAACGCGTCCGCGCTCGAAATGACCCGCGCCAACCAGGCCGCCCAAAAAGGCGACCACCAGGTCATCGAAGTCATCGACTCTGGCCTCGACACGAGCCACCCCGCCTTCTCCGGTGCGCTCGATGCCGCCTCCCTGCGCATGACGCAGGCGGACGTCACCGCACTCGCGCCGAGCCTGCCCCACGCCACAGGGGGCACGTGGGTCAGCGACAAAATCCCCTTCGCCTACGACTACGCCGACAACGACGCCGACGTCGTACCTGCCTCCGAAAAAGACCTGAACCACGGCACGCACGTCACCGCCATCGCAGCCGCAAACGGCGGCGAGGTTCGCGGCAGCGCCCCGAACGCGCAGATCATTGTCGCCAAGGTCATCCAGGATGCCGACGGCGTCATGTCCGACGCCGCCATGCTCGCCGCCCTCGACGACGCCCTGGTCATCAAGCCCGACGTCATCAACATCTCGCTGGGCGACGACTCCGGCATGAGCAGCGAGGCCGGGACCATCTTCGCCGACGTTTATAAGGCGCTCGTGGACGCGGGCATCACCGTCAACGCCGCGTCCGGCAACGCCTTCTCCACCGCGTACGGCAACAACTCTGGACAGAACAAGCCCTTTGCCTCCGACCCCGACACGGGCACTCTTGGCGAGCCGGCCTCCTATCGATCCACCCTGGCGGTCGCCTCGGTCGACGCGCAGGACACCTCGCCCTACGTCCTGCTCGGCGACCGTAAGATCCCCTACGGGATCGCCATCGACGGCAAGGGCGACCCGGTGCCCAGCCTGCGCGACATCCCCGAAAAGACCTACCGGATCGTGTATGAGCACTCCGGAGGCAGTGATGAGGTGCAACGCTACTGGAGCACGAACCGCTACGACCTGTCGGACGCCATCGTCCTCGAGGACAAGGGTGGCATGGATACCCGTCTCGACATCCCGATGACCGACGACCTCAAGGCCAGCTACCTGACGCAGGCCACTCCGCCGCCCGCCGCCCTCATCATCGCCGACACCGATGAGGCGGATGCGCCGTACCAGGCCATTCTGGAGTCCACCCGCGAGATGCCGACGGTGACCATCACGAAGAAGGACAGCGACGCGATCCATGACGCGATACGCGACGCCGAGGGAGAAGACGTCTACCTGACCGTCACCCACTCCGGCATCGTCCTGTCCTCGAGTAACCCGACCGCCTCCGAATTCTCCGCATGGGGTGTCACCCCCGACCTGCGCCTCAAGCCCGAGGTCGCGGCCCCCGGCGGCAACATCACCTCGGCGATCTTGAACGGTGAGTACGCGAGCTCGTCGGGCACTTCCATGGCCTCCCCGCACGTCGCGGGCATCAGCGCCCTCGTGCGCGAGCGCATCGCCTCCGACCCGCTCTTTGGCGGCATGGACGCTGCGCAGAAGAATGCGGTCGTCACGAACTTCCTCATGGGAACCGCCCACCCGCTCATCGACGTTGAGCTGGGTGATGGCACCTTCTACTCCCCGCGCAAGGTCGGCGCAGGACAGGTTGACGCGGTCGCGGCCACGACCTCGTCAGTGTACCCGACCGTGATCGGGGCCTCCGACCCCTCGCGACCTAAAGCCGACCTGGGCGACGGCACGAAGGGCTGGACCTTCCAGGTGCAGCTGACGAACCTCGCGCCCGAGGCGCGCACATACACACTCGGTGGGCAGGCCTTGTCCGAGGTCGTCGAAGAAGGCGTGTTCCTGGAGCACTCGCAGAACTGGGCGGGGCAAGGTATTTCCCTGACCTTCTCCTCCGACTCCGTGACCGTTCCCGCGTCCTCCAGCGCCACCGTCACCGTCACCGTGACCCCCGAAGCCGAGTTCGCCTCGTACGCCGCCAAAAACGCCCCCAAGGGGACATTCATCGACGGCGCTGTCACCTTCACGAGCATCGACGGGGCACCCGACCTGACCGTTCCCTACGTAGGCTTCTACGGCTCGTGGGGCGCGCCCGCGATCTTTGACGAGAAGTGGTCCGACGAGGAAACGCATCCCGCGCACGTCTACCGCTCCGCGCTGATGGACACCGAGACCGAAATCCCGCTGGGCGGCCTGAACCCGCTGGCCGACAAGCAGGACTACAACGCGGTCGTCACAGTCGATCCGACCCGGCTCATCGCCTCGCGGTCGCAGGCCCCCGGAGCCCCTCACACCATCGCTCCGCGCACAGGCATGCTGCGCGCCGTCCCACAGATGAGCGCCACCTACACGAACGAGGCCGGGGACGCCGTTCGCTCGTACACGCTGAGCCGGGTGCGCAAGTCCCTCTACGACCTGGAAACCGGGTACACGAAGCCGGGCGAGTTCACTGGCGATGATCCCATCTTCGACGGGCTGGACGAGGCCGGGAAGGAACTGCCAGACGGACGCTACCGGCTAACCCTCGAGGCAGCCACGGATGGACCTTCGTCCACCACTCAGCAGATGAGCTACGACTTCACCCTCGACACCCGAGCGCCCGTCATCTCTTCCGTCGCGGTTGCGGGCGAGGGCGAGGCACGCACACTCTCCTTCGACGTTGCCGACTCCTCGCCGCTGGCCGGCGTCGAGCTGCGTGCCGATGCGGAGGACACCTGGTACTACCGCCAGCTCCTCGAAGGCGACGGTGAGGTTCGGGCCGACGGAACGCACCGCTACCACGTCGAGGTTCCGGTCGCGGACCTGAATCGCGCGTGGGCCGAGAAGGGTAACGAAGGCGAGGCCCCCGTGTCCTCATTCCTGGTCGCGTGGGACTGGGGACTGAACCCGGCCCAGCAGGCCGTACACCTGGATGGCTCGGCGGTACCGGATCCGGCGCCGAATCCGGATCCGGCTCCTAACCCGGATCCGGCTCCCGTGGAGGGTGAGTGGGTGAGTGATGGGCGTGGTTGGTGGTATCGCCGGGCGGATGGGTCTTTTCCGAAGGGCACCGTGCTTGTGATTGGCGGGTCCGTCTATCGTTTCGATGAGTCTGGTTATATGCGCACTGGCTGGGTTAAGGATCAGGGGTTGTGGTTCTTCCACCAGGCGTCGGGTGCTCAGGTTGTGGGTTGGGTGAAGCAAGGTACGTCGTGGTTCTACCTCGATGAGATCACCGGGGCAATGGTCACCGGCTGGCTGCATCTTGGCTCGTCGTGGTTCTACATGAGTTCCGAAGGTGTTATGGCAATCGGTTGGGTCAGGGTTGGTGGATCGTGGTTCTTTCTTAACCCCGATAGTGGTGCGATGGCCACGGGGTGGATGATGATTCGTGGGTCGTGGTATTACTTTGATCCGGCCGATGGTGCGATGGTTACTGGTTGGTTGCGGGTTGGTGATTCGTGGTATTTCTTGAAGGAGTCGGGTGTGATGGTGACCGGTTGGGTGTGGATTGGGGGGACGTGGTACTTCTTCTCTGATTTGGGCCAGTGGAGCTGAGCTGAGTGATTGATGCGGGCGTGAGCGCCCGAGTGTGCGCCCCCGGGACACCACCCAGGGGCGCACACCTGTCCGCAGCTGCAGTGCTGGTCACAATTATCGGCATGGATGAAAGTTTGTCAGTTTATTATAGTGCGTCTCCATGTCCCGCATATAGCATTGTAAAATGCTGGGGTGTCAGGCGCTGTTGGACATTGAAAGGCTGTCGGAATGGGTTGTTATGTCAGCTAAAATAGTGTCGGCATACTGTTGGAACGATTGTCTGTCAAACAGTATCAATTATCGACTAAGCTCCATCGGTTTATGATTGACAGGTGAGGATCGCAGTGACGTGACCCTTACCTCCACCCCTTTTGTCGACCAAGTGAGCCACAGATGTCCCGACGAAAAGTCACGGCACTGGCGCTGATAGCGGCAGGTGCCCTCGTTTTTACCCCAGTCACAATCCCATCGACACGTGCGGCTGCCGTCAACGACGATGTCCAGCAGCGCACCCTCGCTGCCCAGAGCGACGACGCGCAGTCCGGCGGCGACGCACAGTCGCGCATCCCGCAGGACGCTGCCACGGCCTCGGACGTTGAAGGACATGCCAGCGACGACACGCCGACCACGATCATCGTCCAACTTGAGGACGGAGACGTCGGAATTCCCTGGGATAAGCGCGTCTTCGGGCTGAGCACGGATACGAAACACACAGAGATGAAAGCCCGCATCGAGTCAGAGGTTGACCGGGTAGCACCCGGCTCGGTCGTCACCGTCCTGCGCGAATACAGCCACGCGCTCGACGGCTTCGCGCTCGAAGCCCCGGCCTCCTCCCTGGAGGCCATTCGTGCCACCGAAGGCGTTAAGGCTGCATTCGTCGAGCAAACCTACGATCCTACGACGATCAGTGAGGAGGCGGACAACGCCGTCCTCACCGCCATTGACCCCAGCGTGCTCAATTCCTCCACGCTCGAGATGATTCGCGCCAACCAGACCAGCCTGAAGGGCGACCGCCAGGTTATCGAAATCATCGACACAGGACTGGTGATAAGGCATGCAGCCTTTGCCGGCTCCATGGACGGTGTTGACGTGCGCATGAGTCAAGCGGACGTCGAGGCCTTGACCAGTAAACTCCCGCATGGGAAAGGGGGACGTTACGTGAGCAACAAGATCCCCTTTGTCTACGATTACGCCGACGAGGATGACAACCCGAATCCCGGATATATCTTCAACAGCCTGCATGGGACGCACGTCGCCGGTATCGCCGCCGCCAATGCACCCGAGCTGCGGGGCGTTGCGCCGAACGCTCAGATCATCGCTGCAAAAGTGGCCGGAGATGGCAGCGGTATTCAGGACAGGGCAGTGCTGGATGCGCTCGATGACGCCCTCATCCTCAAGCCGGACATCATCAACCTGTCTCTTGTGCGAGGCGGAGGCATGAGCAGCGAGGCCGGCAGCGTCTACGATGGCGTGCTCAAAGCCCTGACAGATGAAGGCATCACCGTCAACGTGTGCGCGGGGAATGAGGGGTCTGCCGCGTACGGAACCCTCAACGGCAGTGCTGCACCCTACGCGACCGAACCGGATACTTCCATGGTGACCGAGCCGGGTTCCTTCAAACCGTCGTTGACCGTCGCCTCGGTCGATAACGTGTTGGCCCTGCCCTATCTGACGTATGAGGGCCAGCGGATCTTCTACCGCGCCGCCCTTGATAGGGATGGTCAGACGAAGGCTGACCTGCGTGCCATCCCAGAGGGCACCTACCGTGTCATTGACGCCGGCGCGGGTGATGCAAGCAGGCTCGAGCGACTCGTCGCCGACAACCAGGGCGATCTCTCCGATGTCATTCTCCTGGAAAACGGCGGTGGGAACAGGGAATACAGCGACGAGATCAGTGCCTGGCGGCAAGTGAGTGCGGCTGAGTCCCTGTCAGCGCGCCCAGCAGCGCTCATGCTCGGAGACCCAGATCAGGGTGTGGTTCCCTACGCGGCAATAATCGACGAGCACGCAACGTTGCCGACCGTCACCATCACGAACAAAGACCACGACAGCCTCGCCGAGGCTCTACGATCCTCTGCCTCCGGGAGCGTGACGATCACCCTCACGTATTCCGACCAGGTTCCCGTGACCGACATGCCGATGGTCTATCCCACTTCCTCCTGGGGCGTGTCACCCGACCTCACACTCAAGCCCGAGATCACCGCACCCGGCGGCAATGTCGTCTCCGCTGGATATCTTGACCAGTACGTGCGAATGACCGGCACCTCGCAGGCAAGCCCGCACGTCGCTGGCGTGGCCGCCCTCGTGCGTGAGCGCATCGCAAGCGATCCGTTGTTCGCGCGCATGAGCCGCGCAGATAAGGACGCTGTCGTTGCGAATATCCTGATGGGCACCGCTCATCCGCTCCAAGACGTTGAGCAACGCAACGGAACCTATTACTCGCCGCGCAGAGTCGGTGCCGGACTCGTCGACGCGGTCGCGGCAACCACCACGGCCGTCTACCCGACCGTGGAAGGAGCATCCGACCCCTCTCGCCCGAAGGCAGACCTCGGGGATGGAACGCAGGGCTGGAGCTTCACGGTGAGGCTGACCAACTTGTCCGGCGACGACCACACCTACACGCTCGGCGGCCAAGCTCTCTCCGAGATCACCGAAAACGGGTACTTCACCCAGCATTCCAAGAACTGGGCGAATCAGGGTATCTCCCTGGACTACTCGGCGAACGTGTTGCGCGTGCCCGCCAGATCGAGCGCCTCCGTGACCGTCACGGTGACCCCTCAGGCTGAGTTTGCCTCGTACGCCGCCGAGAACGCGCCTAAGGGAACCTTTATTGACGGCGCCGTCACCTTCGCGAGCACCGATGGGGCACCCAACCTGACGGTTCCCTACATGGGGTTCTACGGCTCCTGGGGAGAGCCCAGCGTCTTCGACGCGCAGGGAAGTGACTTCCACGCCGACCGGTCTTCCCTGATCAACCTTGCGACGCGCGCTCCGCTCGATGAGCCGCGCGTGGGACTCGACGGTGCCCGCTACGTCGTCTCGCGTTCAACTCTGCCTGGAGCGCCGACGTCGGTTGCACCTCGTACTGTCCTGCTGCGAAACGTGCCGGTGGTGACCTACACCTACAGGAACGAGGCCGGTACGGTTGTGCGCTCGTACACGCGCCACCGCGCACGAAAGTACCCCTTCGACGGGACAGCGGAAGTTCCTGACACCGTCGACGCCCAAGTGGACACCGCCGAAAACCCTCACGCGGACGCGGCCGTCTTTGACGGATTCGACGAGTCGGGTAACCAGCTGCCCGACGGACCCTACACCCTCACGATTGAAGCAGCATCGGACGGCCCGTCTTCGACCACGCACCAGCAAAGCTACGAGCTGATGCTGGACACCCAAGCTCCCGTCGTGACCACGCTCGACGTCAGGGATGACGCAGGGGAACGCACACTGGTCATCGACATCACCGACTCCTCGCCGCTGGCCGGGTACGGGTTCTCCGCGATGACCGAGAACGAACCCGCCTACTCGGTGACGGAAGGCTTGACGGACGTACATCAGGACGACGGCACATACACGAGCCACTACGAGATCGCGTGGAAGGACCTGCCCGAGTCCCTGACGGCGACCAACCCGACCGCCCTGACCCTGTACGCCTGGGACGCGGGCAAGAATCGGACGACGGCACACATGAACCTGGCGGGGATCCCGATGACCGCGCTGTCCCTGACCCCGCAGTCCTCTTCGCTTATCGTCGGGCAGACGATGACCCTGCGCGCAGACTACGAACCCGCCAACGCGACCGTCACCGGCCTCGTGTGGTCCTCCTCGAACGAGGCCGTGGCGACCGTTGACGATCAAGGACACGTGCGGGCGGTGGGAACCGGAAGCGCGACGATCACCGCGGCCGACCCGACGCAATCGAGCGTGTCCGCGAGCGCGCAGGTCAGCGTCCGCGCGGTCTCATCATGGACGGGTATCGAGCTGTCGACTTCCTCGCTTACTCTCCAGCCGGGGCAAGAGGCGACAGTTGAGGCGTTCCTTGCGTCAGCCTTCAAGGGGCGCACGGTGACGTGGAAGCTGGTGCCTGCTTCTCTTGGAACGGTCACGCCCAGCCGTGACACGCTGTCGGCGACGGTGACGGCGTCGAGCACGGAAGGAAGCGGTACGTTGCGTGCGACGGTGAGAAATCGGTATGGGCGATCGAGAAGCGTGTCCATCCCGGTCACGATCGAAGGCAAAGCCGCCCGGGACTTCGTGATCGATGCGTCGGGTGTTTTGACCAGCTACGAGGGGTCCTCGCCCGACGTGACGATTCCGGATACGGTCACGGTGATCGCACCCTCCGCTTTTGATAAGGCGCGTCAGGTGATTCGCAGCGTTCATATTCCCGCGAGCGTCCGGGAGATTCAAGCAGACGCGTTTGCGTCGACCGCTTTGACCTCGGTGACATTCGACGACACGCAAGACTATCCTTCGCAGCTGACAACGGTGGGGGAGAGGGCGTTCGCGTCGACTGCCCTGACGTCGATTGTCCTGCCTGGTGCGGTGACGACCATCGGTGCCCACGCATTTGACGGTGCCATGTCGTTGACGGAACTGGAGATTCCCGACTCCGTGCAATACTCGGGCGGACTGGCGAATACGGGACTCGAAACGGTTGAGTTTGGAACGCAGATCAGGAATATTTCGTCGAGGGGCACAAGCCTCACGGCTCCCCAGCACCTCATCGTGCGAGGTGGAGTCCAGGGCGTCGTGGATTACGAAGAGAGCGCCTCGGATACATCTTTGATGAGTGCATTCTTCGGCGAAGGGATAACGGACATCACCCTCTCGGGGAGCTTCCCGAGTGTCGTCGTCCTGCCGTCCACAACCACACAATTCGCCCTGTACTCCTACCTGCTTGGGGGAAGACCCGACGACATCGACGTGTATGTCGCCGACGCGCAGGGATCGCCCGCATGGGCCACGGCTGAGAACGCGCTGCTCGAAGCACGCCTCGATACCGCGCGCATCCATCGGTACACCCCCGCGACTGTGACCGTGTCCGGCGCGGGAATCACCGAGGCCGATGACGGGTACGAGCTGTCGGCATCCGTCGGTACCCCGACCCAGATCACCGCCTCCGTGACCGGTGGCGTTCCGGGCGGATACCAGATGCGAGCCACGCAGGTCGGCGCGGACGGAACCGAGACACGCGTGCTCGACTGGGCGGACATGACGGCCAACGCCGACTCTGCCTCTGCGCTTCTGTCGTGGAACCCGACAAGCAGCGATACGACGCTGCGCATCGAGGTGCGCGACGCCACGCATCTGCGTCACCCGGTGACGGTGGCGCTCGCGGGCAGTCCTCAGCCGGTTCCGACCCCGCAGGTGGGATCGTGGTCGCACAACGGGAGCTGCTGGAGCTACCGGTACGCGGATGGCACTGTTGAACGCAGTTCGACGCTCACCATCGACGCGCAGGTGTACCGATTCGGCGTGAATGGGTGTGCGAAGACCGGGTGGGTGCTCGACGGGGACTCGTGGTACTACCACTCCTCGACAGGTGCTCAGCAGAGCGGATGGCTGACGCTGGGCACGGATACGTACTATCTGGATCCCACAACCGGTGCGATGGCCACCGGCTGGTTCACAGACAGAGGCGCCTGGTACTACCTGCAACCCGGCACCGGAGCTATGGCGACGGGATGGGTACGCATCGGGTGGAAGTGGTACCACTTCTCCGACACGGGCCAGCTCCTGTAGCGTCCCTGCCATGGTGCCAAGGCGCGCGCCTCGCTCGCGCCCCGAACACCGCGTCGGGACGCGAGCGCATAAAGTCCCAGGCTTTTCCCAGGTTGCCTGTGGGGTCCCACAAGGTTGGCTCCTTACAGTAAGCGTCATCGCAAGGGAACACGGCGCGGGCCGCACGGGTCCGAGTAATGCCGACGAGCTACGTTTGAGGAGTCATCTGGGAGAACTCGCACTGTGTTGATGGGATACGCCGAGGGGCCGACCGCCGGGTCGGCCCCTCGGCATATCTGCGCGCACTCGATGAGCGAGTGAACAGGGTGAGGTTTATAGGTCGCTGCGTGCACTAGTCGGAGGCTGGGACTTCTCTTGCGCACGTCAACCCGCTCATCGGAGCGTCGGCGGGGCTGCCCACGTGCGGAGCAGCGGGTTCACGTGCGGGATAGAGGGTTCGCATACGGATGCGCCCCGAAGCGTCCCGCGATACGTCGTTTCCCATCACCCCTCGTGCGTGAGCTGAAGGCTAACCGACGTTTCATAGTGGAGCGTGGGGACGGGAACCACCGGTCCGTGTTTACCAAGTGGAAAGCGATAGACTTTCGCGGCATCTACGAACTCAATCAAGGAGAAACCCATGAAGCGCCGTCTCGTCGCCGCCGGCCTCGTCCTTCTGTTCCCGCTCGGCATGGCTGCCTGCGGATCCCAGTCCAAGGCCGATGCCTGCAAAGAAATCAACAACGCCCGCGATAAGGCCCTGGAGCAGGTGGATGCGCTATCCGTGTTCTCTGGTTCCGAGGACTTCAAGAACAAGCTGGACACGTTCCTCGCCATCCACAAGGAAGCCGCCAAGAAGGTCACCAACAATGACGTGAAGGCGGCGTACGCGGACGTCATCACCGACATGGACAAGCTCGCTGACGCCATGAACAACGGTGCCGACTTCTACGAATCCGACGAGGTCCTGGACCTCACCACAGAACTATCGGCGCACGGCGAGAAGCTCAACGAGCTGTGCGGTTTCTCGTGGGATCGATGACGCATCGCTGACAATCCGAGCGCATGCGGGGGGCGGCCAACCTGGTCGCCCCTCCCGTATAGTCAGGAGCAACATGCGCCACCCGGGATGTTGTGCGTAGTGGCTGTTGGGACACCCGGGCAGCACAAGGCCGGGACGCGCCGGGACTCTACGAAGAAGCCCAACGCGCCCCGGCCTCGTCACTGATGGGGCGGATGACTCTAGAGGCGCTCAACCCCCGCGTCCCACGCGGCGCGCATGGGGTTCGCGTCGGCGACCAGCTGATCGAAGCGCAGGTCGGCGATATCGATGACCTCGCCGAGGGCGAAACGAGCCTCGCGGGCCGGGGAATGCTCGACGCGGCGCCAACCGGATTCCAGCAGGTGCTTGCGATCCACCACGTTATCCACGCAGATCACCAGCGGACGGCCAAACTTCTCGCGGTACGTGCTGGCCAGGGCGCGCAGCTCCTCGGCTTCCTTGTCCGTCAGATCACCGACCGACAGGTTCGCCGTGTCGGCCAGGGACTGCTCGTCACCCTGGCCATCGAGGACCAGCGACACGATATCCGAGTACGACGCGATGAGTTCTTCGGCCTCCTGCTGCGTTGCCGCCAGCACGACGTTCTCGAAGGAAGAACGCAGGTCAGACACTGACCCAAAGGGGCGGGCATCCCAGGCGCGCTCCGCCGGCCATGTCTGCGTCGTGAACATCTGGGAGAACGTCGACACGAAGGTCTCGCGATCCATCGCGTTCACGTCGTCCAGGTTGATCTTCTTGCCGTCCACGACGGCCACGTCCGGGGAAACGGGGCGACCGATGTGGAAGAACAGAAGGTTCAGGATGATGGCGGTCAGCGAGCCGATCGTCACGCCGGAGCCGAAGATGATCTGCAGCCAGGCGGGCATGACCGTGACGATGCCGGGCTTGAGGGTGACCAGCAGTGCCATGCCGATTGACGTGGAGACGATGACGGCGTTGCGGTTGTCACGAAGGTCGACCTTGGCCAGGGTCTGGATACCCACGACGGCGACGTTGGCGAACATCGCGAGGGACGCGCCGCCGATGACGGGCTGCGGAATCGACGCGACGATGGCCGCCGCCTTGGGCAGCAGCCCGAGGATGATCATGAAGATGCCGGCGGCCGTGACGACCCAGCGGGACTTCACGCGGGTCAGGCGTACCAGGCCGACGTTTTGCGCAAAGCAGGTGTAGGGGAAAGAGTTGAGGACGCCGCCCAGCAGGGTGGACAGGCCGTCGGCGCGCAGGGCGTTGGCGATGTCGCGCGGAGCGATGCGCTTGCCCACGACCTCGCCGGTCGCGAAGACGTCACCCGTGGTCTCCACGGCAGTCACCGCCATAACAATGATCATGGCGACAATGGCGGTCACGGAAAACTTCGGGATGCCGAAGTAGAAGGGCGTGGTGATGCCAAGCCAGGTGGCCTCACCCACGCCCGAGAAGTCGGTCTTGCCCAATGCGAAGGCGACGGCGGTCATGATCAGCAGGGCAAGGAGGACGGACAGGGTCCCCATGAAGCCCTTGAAGAGCCGCTGGATGATGACAATGATTGCGATTGTTCCGAAGGCGAAGCCGAGGGCCTCGTAGGTCGCCGCTGCCTTCGCTGCGTCGTCGGTGGCCTTATCGGCCCACGCGACGATGTCGCCAGCGGAGACTGACAGCAGGGTCGTGCCCATGACGGTCAGCAGCGTGCCCGTGACAATGGGCGGGAAGAAGCGCAGGAGCTTCGCGAAGAAGGGGGCGATCAGGAAGACGATGAGGCCGACGGCGATGATGGAGCCGTACATGGTGGCCAAGCCGGTCGTTGGGTCGGCGCCGGGTGGCGTGGCCGCCGCGCCGATCGCGATGAGGGGGGAGACGGCGGTGAAGGTGACGCCCTGGATAAGGGGGAGCTTCACGCCGATGAAACGACCAATGCCTGCGGACTGGATGATCGTGGCGATGCCACAGGTGAGCAGGTCAGCGTTGATGAGGTGGACAAGCGTGTGGTTGTCGAGCCCGAGTCCGGAGGCGATAACGAGCGGGACGACCACGGCACCCGCGTAGAACGCGAGGACGTGCTGAATACCCAGAATGGTGAGTTTCCCAAAGGGAGGAACTTGATCGACGGGGTGGGGAGCGGACGAGGGGCGTGATGCCATCTGTGTCTCCTGGACCTTTATCCAAGTGGTGTTAGGGACGCCTCTATTCTCTGTGATCAGGATGAACGTTTGACGGTTTATTTAAAAAGTGTGGCGTGTAATATGCCGTTTGTGCATTTCGTTTAGGATGTGAACAAAACGGGACGCATACGGGAGGGGGCCGGTATGCCGCGCAACGGTCGTCCTCCGTCAATGGCGGACGTGGCTCAATTGGTCGGTGTCTCGTATCAGACGGTGTCTCGCGTTGTGAACGGTAAGGGGCGCGTGTCGCCGCGGACACGCGAACGCGTGCAGTCCGCGATTGCGCAGCTGGGATACCGCCCGAACTCCGTGGCCCGAGCCCTGGTGACCGCCCGCTCAGGCATTATCGGCGTCGTGACCACGACCTCGGCTCATTTTAGCCCCTCCTCGATGCTGATTGCCCTGGAGATTACCGCACGCGAGGCCGGGTTCTTCACGTCAGTCGTGGCCCTTGACCGTTTCAGCGTCGAGGACGTGGCCAGCGCCTTCGATCATTTCTCGTCCCTGGCTGCCGAGGCGATCATCGTCATCACGCCGATGGATTCCCTCGCCGAGGCCGTGGACTCCCAGGGCGCATCCGTGCCGGTTATCGCGGTGTCGGGTGGACACGCGTTCGGGCGCGGGGTCTCGGTGGTTCGCGCGGATCAGCGTGGTGGTGCGCGCGAGCTCGCGGAGCACCTTCTGTCGCTGGGACACCGGGACATTGCCTGCGTGGCGGGCCCCCAGGAGTGGTTCGTGGCGCGCGAGCGTATGGCCGGGTGGCGCGAGGCCCTGGACGAGGCTGGCTTGCCGAAGCGCGAGCCGCTCGTCGGGTTGTGGGAGGCGAGCTGGGGATATGCTGCCGGGCAGCGCCTCGTCGAGGAGGGGCTTCCCGACGCCATCATGTGCGCGAACGACGAGGTGGCGGTCGGCCTCCTGCATGCCTTCGCCGAGGCCGGGGTGAGTGTCCCGGGGGATGTGTCGGTCGCAGGTTTTGATGACGTACCCTTGGCAGCCTATGTGGGGCCGGGTCTGACGACGGTGCACCAGGATTTCGCTGATCTTGGGCGCTGCGCGATGGAGGCTGTTAGCCAGGCGCTAGAGGGAGGCTCGGTCGATACCTACGTGCGTCCCACCCGCCTCGTTGTGCGTGGTTCGACGGGGGCGTGCGCCCATTAAGGAGCCTTTTCTTCTGCGTGCGTGCCTTGTGCGCGTGGAGATATGAACGCTCACTCAACGGATGTTTGTCGGCGCTCAGGCAGGAGTGTGAATGGCCGCAGTCCCGAGATGCGGGGGTGCAGATGAGGGCTGTGTGGTCGTCAACGAGCTGCGTGTGGTTTGCTTTGACGACAACGTGCGTCATGTTGTCGTCGCGGAGGGAGACAAGAGTGAATCGGAGTGTCACTTCGGTGTTTTAGTCAACACGTGGCTAGCTCGGACTTCGGTATTGAGGATGTCTGGAAGACTGTGGTCCTGATGTGCTCTGCATCGTCGCTACGTCTGACATGACGGCTTCCGCTTTGTCGAGGGATTGTCAAATTTTGTCACTTCGGGAATGTATGGCGATATATTCATGCGTTTCCAAGCGTTTCTTTTATGTATATGGCAGTTCTTGAGAATGTGAACGTTAACAATTGTTATTGGACTGTTATCGATTGGGTATGGTGTAGGTGACATTCCTCTCATATCGTAAAAGTTGTCAGACCGCACGACGGATGTGTGGAGACGTGATGCCCATCGACAGCGATGTCGAGGTAATAAACAGGAGATATTCCATGAAGACACGTGGTTTCTTTGAAAAGATAGCAACGGTTGCAGCCACTTGTGCGGCCGGTGCCCTTGCGCTGAGCGGATGCGCGGGAGGCGGTGCCGGTGGTGCCTCCGGCACCGATAATGGGGCTGCGGCCTCGAACGGCGGCACAGTCAAGGTTGGCGTCGCTATGCCGACCCAGACCTCCGAGCGCTGGATCGCCGATGGCAATGCCGTGAAGTCGGGCCTCGAGGCGGCCGGATACGAGGTCGACCTCCAGTTCGCAAACGATGACATCCCCACCCAGACCCAGCAGATCGACCAGATGATCACCAATGGGGCCACCATGCTGGTCATCGCCGCCATCGACGGCACGGCCCTCTCGAGCCAGCTCGACACCGCCGGGGCAAAGAACATCCCGGTCATCGCTTACGACCGCCTCATTCGTGATAATGAAAACGTTGACTTCTACGTCTCCTTCGACAACTTCAAGGTCGGCGTCGCTCAGGGCAACGCGCTGCTGTATGGCCTGGGGCTGACCGACAAGGACGGCAAAAAGCTCGACAGTGCCCCCAAGGGGCCGCTCAACATTGAGCTCTTCGCCGGTTCGCCCGACGACAACAACGCCAAGTTTTTCTTCGATGGTGCGATGAGCGTTCTCAGGCCCTTCCTTGACGACGGCACTCTCGTCGTGAAGTCCGGACAGACCAGCTTCGACCAGGTCGCCATCCTGCGCTGGCAGCAGGAAGTCGCCCAGAAGCGCATGGAGGACCTGCTGACCTCGACTTACGGTGGCGGCTCTGAACCCCTCGCCGGCGTCCTCTCGCCTTTCGATGGCATCTCCCGGGGCATCATCACAGCCCTCCAGGGTGCTGGCTACGGCCCTACCATCAAGGACGGCCTGCCTGCTGTGACCGGCCAGGACGCCGAAATCGCCTCCGCCAAGATGATCAACGACGGCATCCAGCAGTCCACCATCTTCAAGGACACCCGCACCCTGGCCGCCCAGTCCGTGACGGTCATCAAGGCGATGGCTGAGGGCAGCAAACCCGAGGCTAATGACACGACCACCTATAACAACGGCGTGAAGGTCGTACCCTCCTACCTGCTCGAGGTCGAAACCATCTACACCGACAACCTCAAGGAAAAGCTCATCGACTCCGGTTACTACACCCAAGCCGACGTTGATGCGGGCGTCGTGAAGAAGTAAACGACGACGGGGTGCGGGGCATCGGCTCCGCACCCCACCCCTTCCGATTCGAGGAATGCAAACATGACGCAGAACATTTTGGAAATGCGCGACATCGACAAGGGCTTCAATGGTGTGCCCGTCCTCAAGCATGTCAACCTTGATGTCCGCTTCGGCGAAGTCCACGCCCTGTGCGGTGAAAACGGTGCTGGCAAGTCCACCCTCATGAAGGTTCTCTCCGGCGTCTACCCACATGGGCAGTACGACGGTGCCATCATCTTCGATGGCAAGGAAGTCCAATTCCGTTCCATCAAGGACTCCGAGGCCCTCGGCATTGGCATCATCCACCAGGAGTTGGCCCTCGTTCCCTACCTGTCGATCGCAGAAAACATCTTCCTGGGCGCAGATAAGCCCCGCAAGCTCGGCTTGATCGACTGGCACGAAGTCAATCACCGCGCCGAAAAGATCCTGAAAAAGGTCGGCCTGAAGGAAAACGTAACAACCCAGGTCGGCACGCTCGGCGTGGGCAAACAGCAGCTTATCGAGATCGGTAAGGCGCTGTCCAAGGACGTGCGTCTGCTCATCCTCGACGAGCCCACTGCCGCCCTCAACGACAATGACTCGGCCCAGCTCCTCGACCTCGTGCGCAGCCTGCGCGATCAGGGCGTCGCCATCGTCATCATCTCCCACAAGCTTGGAGAGATCGCCAAGATCGCCGACCGCACGACGATCCTGCGCGACGGCCAGACGATCGCGACGATCGACATGAAGGACCCCGCCTCCACGCAGGGCAAGATCATTTCGCTCATGGTGGGCCGCGACCTCACTCAGCGCTATCCCGAGCGCAATGTGGAGATCGGCGAGGAGGTCTTCCGCGTGGAAGACTGGACCGTCTATCATCCCACCCAGGCGGGGCGTGTCGTGATCTCAGGGGCATCCTTCAACGTGCGTCATGGCGAGGTCGTCGGTATCGCTGGTCTCATGGGTGCCGGACGCACGGAACTGGCGATGAGCATTTTTGGTCGCTCTTTCGGCACGTGCATCTCGGGCAAGCTCTTCAAGGATGGCAAAGAGATCACGATCAAGACCGTCTCGGATGCGATCAAGAACGGCATCGCCTACGCGACCGAGGACCGCAAGCAGTACGGTCTCAACCTCATCGATGACATTCGACACAACGTGGCCACCGCTGGCCTGTTTAAGCTCTCGCGCCGAGGCCTCGTCGATGGACACAAGGAGCTGGCGGTCGCCGCCGAATACAAGGAGCGAATGAATATCCGCTCTCACTCCGTCCTCCAACAGGCCGGATCCCTCTCGGGCGGCAACCAGCAAAAGGTTGTGTTGTCGAAGTGGCTCTACACGGACGCGGAAGTCCTCATCCTCGACGAACCCACGCGCGGCATCGATGTCGGCGCGAAGTTCGAGATCTACACACTCATCAACAAGATGGTCGAAGAAGGCAAGGCCGTCATCGTTATCTCCTCCGAACTCGAGGAAATCCTCGGAGTCTCGGACCGCATCTACACCCTGGCGTACGGTCGCATCACCGGAGAGGTCAAGGCTGACGACGCCACACAGGAAAACCTCATGGAACTCATGACTATTGAACCCGCAAGGGAGGAGCAGAAATGACCGCCGAAATCAGCCTGGTTGACACGCTGAAAGCCAACCTGCGTCAGGGCGGCATCTTCATTGCGTTCGTCGCCATTGTCGCCCTGTTCTGGGCGTTCAACCCCGACACCTTCCTCTCGTCGGGCAACCTGACGAACATCGTCCTGCAATACTCCTACATCCTGATCCTCGCGATCGGCATGCTCTTCGTCATCGTCCTGGCCCAGATCGACCTCTCTGTCGGCTCGGTCGTGGCCGTGACGGGTGCACTCAGCGGTGTTCTCGTCATCAGGCACGGCTACCCCTGGTGGGTTGGCGTCATCGCCGCCCTCGTCATGGGCATCTTGATCGGAGCTTTCCAGGGCTTCTGGGTCGCCTACGTGGGTATCCCTGGCTTCATCGTCACGCTGGCCGGCATGCTCCTCTTTCGTGGCCTGACCTACCAGGTTCTCGACAATGTCTCGCTCTCTCCCTTCCCCAAGGGCTACTACAACATCGCCAACGGCTTCCTCAATGGCCTTCTGGGCGGTAACGGCTTCGACGTCTTCACCCTGGTGATCTTCGGCATCGGCGTGGCTGGCTTCGCCTACCAGCAGCTGCACACCCGCCGCGCCCGTATCTCCTACAATCAGGCCGTCGAAGCCATGTGGCTCTTCATCGCGAAGATCGTTGTCATCGGCATCGTCGTCATGTGGTTCGCCTACAAGCTCTCCATCGAGCGCGGCCTGCCCATCGTTCTGATTCTCCTGGCAATCCTCGTGCTCGTCTTCGGGACCCTCGCCTCCTCGACGATGTTCGGCCGCGATGTGTACGCGATCGGAGGCAATAAGTCCGCGGCGGCTCTGTCCGGCATCAACGTCAAGAAGGTTACCTTCTGGTGCTACGTCAACATGGGCTTCCTCGCGGGCGTTGCTGGCGTCGTCTACTCGGCCCGTATGAACGGCGCGCAGCCCTCGGCCGGCAACATGTTCGAGCTCGACGCGATCGCCGCGTGCTTCATTGGCGGGGCGTCGACAACCGGTGGTATTGGACGTCTCTCGGGTGCCCTCATCGGTGGCCTCATCATGGCCGTCATGTCCAATGGCATGCAGCTCATGGGTGCCTCTACCTCCACCCAACAGATCGTCAAGGGAGCAGTCCTGCTCCTGGCGGTTGCATTCGACGTGTGGAACAAGCAGCGCGCCTCCGCGTGAGGGTGCGGACGTGAGTCATCAGGGTGGGGAGTGGCCGGCAGGCTGCTCCCCACCCTTGCTGATTGAGGTGCTCCTGCGCGCGTGCCTCCGCACGGGTCCATCTGGGTGCGTGTGCCGTGCGTGTTTGTCACGTGCACCGTCTAGGTTGTGTCATCATTCAACAGGACTCCTGTCCTTACCGAAAAATGCGCCGGTGATAGCGCGTTTGGAGGCGGGTAAGTACTGAACGGCCGAGAAGTTTGTGTGATGTGCAATACAGAAATGTACATTTCTGGGCTGAAATGCGGGCAATTTTCGTGAAATCCGCGAAATATGGCCCTAAACTCGGCGAAATCGTCGGAGATTTCGTACTGTGTCATTCGTGGCCACGACAGTGGTAACCAAAGAACGAACAGGAATGAGGTTTCTCAATGTCCGTGAACCGTACCGAGCTTGTCGCTCAGATTGCCGAACGTGCCGACCTGACCAAGGCGAAGGCCGACGAGGCCCTGGCCGCCTTCCAGGCCGTACTCGTTGAGTCCCTGGCTAAGGGCGAGGCCGTCAAGGTCACCGGCCTCCTCTCCGTCGAGCGCGTCGAGCGCGCCGCTCGCACGGGCCGTAACCCCCGCACCGGTGAAGAGATCAAGATCCCCGCTGGCTACGGCGTCAAGCTCTCCGCTGGCTCCACGCTGAAGAAGGCCGTTTCCAAGTGACGCGCTAACCCAACGCATGACGTGTGGGGCACGACCACTCGGTCGTGCCCCACACGTATACCTGCCCGCCTCGCAGCAGGGGAGGCATACGATTGCCCCCGGCCCGAGCGAATCGGGCCGGGGGCGTCCCCTGGAGTAGGTCAGACGACTATGTGCTTACGCGCCCACCACTTCCCTCTTCTGAATCTGAAGGAGCGGATGGTGGCACGCCACGCGGTGACGCTCATCCGTGAGTGCGGGCTGGATCTTGCACTCCTCGCCAGCGAAGGGGCAGCGTGGGCGGAAACGGCAACCCTCGGGCGGGTTGACGGCGCTCGGAGGCTCGCCGGTCAGCTTGATGGCTCGGTCGTCGTGGGAGAACTCGGGGTCGGGGACGGGGATCGAGTCGATCAGCGCCTTCGTGTAGGGATGCTTCGGATTCTCGACCACCTCCTTCGCCGGTCCCTCCTCGACGATGCGGCCCAGATACATGACGCCGATACGGTCCGCCATGTACTGCACGACCGCCAGATCGTGGCTGATGAACAGGTAGGACAGGCCCAGCTCAGCCTGCAGATCCTTCATGAGGTTAAGAACCTGCGCCTGAACGGACACGTCCAAGGCGGAGACCGGCTCGTCGGCGACGATCAAGTCGGGTGCCAGGGTCAGTGAGCGAGCAAAACCGATGCGCTGGAGCTGTCCGCCCGAGAACTCGTGGGGGTAGCGGTCCAGAATTTCTTCGGTCAGGCCGACCTGCTCGATGATCTCCATGATGCGCTCGGCGATCTGGCGAGCGTTCCCAGTCTTTTGGATGCTCATCGGCTCGGCCAGGATCTGGTCGATGCGCATGCGCGGATCCATGGCCGCATAGGAATCCTGGAACATCATCTGCACGTCGCGGTGGATCGTCACCGCGTCGCGGCCCTTGAGCGTGGCCAGGTCGCGCCCATCCAGCTCGATGGCACCACCCGAGGGCCGCTCAAGACCCGCGATGAGTCGGCCCATCGTCGACTTACCGCAACCCGATTCGCCCACGAGGCCGTAGGTCTCGCCCTTCTTGACGGTAATCGACACGCGGTCCACGGCGGAAACAACGCCCTTGTCGCGCTTGAAGAAGCCGGAACCAGCCGACTCGTACTCGCGCGAGGCCTCCTTGACGTCGAGCAGGACCTTCGAGGACACCAGCGGGGCCTGCTGTGCCCCGGCCTCGTCCCCGTTTTTCTGCGTGTCGAGCTTTGCCTGCAGAGCTGCGGGAGACTCGTCACCCTCCTGTACCGGGTGGAAGCACGAGAAGGTGTGGGTGTCGTCCCCACTCAGGTCCGGGTAGCCCGCGCGGCACTCGTTGGTTGCCCACAGGCAGCGGGCCGCAAACCGGCAGCCCACCGGCAGGTTGGTCAGCGACGGGGGAGCACCCGGGATCGAGAAGAGCTTCGTGCCGGCGGCCAGGGCACGCTCGGGCAGGGCAGCCATGAGCGAACTCGTGTAGCGGTGCTTCGGTTCGGTAAACAGCGTCTTCGTCGGAGCCGTCTCCACGATGCGACCGGCGTACATGACGGCCACACGGTCCGTGTGCCCGGCGACGACGCCCAGGTCGTGGGTGATGAGGATGACGCCCATCTGGTACTCGTCGCGCAGCTCGTCGATGAGGTCGAGGATCTGCATCTGCGTCGTCACGTCGAGAGCCGTCGTCGGTTCGTCGGCGATCAGGATGCGCGGCTTGCATACGAGGGCCATGGCGATCATGACGCGCTGACGCATACCGCCCGAGAGCTGGTGCGGGTAGTTGTTGATGACCACCTCGGGGCGAGGCATACCCACACGTTTAAGGATCTCGACGGCCCGTTCGAGAGCTTCCTTCTTGGAGAGCTTCTCGTGAACGCGCAGCGGCTCGCACACCTGAAGGCCGATCTTCATGGTCGGGTTCAGGGATGTGAGCGGATCCTGGAAGATCATGCCGACCTTCGTGCCGCGCAGCTTGCGCTTCTCCTTCAGCGCAAGCTTCGTCAGGTCCTGTCCGTCCAGAATGATCTGGCCGGAGGAGACGGAGCCTCCCTGGGGGAGCAGACCCATGAGGGACAGGGCGGTCATCGTCTTACCGGAGCCGGATTCACCCACGATGCCCAGGGTTTCGCCCGGGTTAACGTGCAGGTCGACACCGGAGAGGGCGTGGACCACGCCGGAGCGGATCTCAATGTCAGTGTGGAGGTCCCGGATGTCCAGGAGCGGAGAGTTAGCCATAGTTCTTCTCACCTCTTGCGCAGTCGAACTTCGAAGGCGTCACGCAGGCCGTCGCCAATGAAGTTGAACGACAGAACCAGCAGAATAATGAGGACGCCCGGCGGGTAGAGCAGCCACCAGTTGCCCGAGTAGACGTGCGACTGGCTGTTGGAGAGCATGGCTCCCCAGTCGGTGGCGGGAGGCTGCGCGCCCAGACCAAGGAACGACAGGTAGGCGACGTAGAGGACTGCGTCGGCGACCTGGAAGGTCGCGTTGACGATGACGGTACCGATCGTGTTACGCACGATGTGTGTGCGGATCGCTCGGGGCATCGACCCGCCCATGCCGCGCATCGCGACGACGTACTCGCGCGTGCGCAGGGACAGGGCCTCGCCTCGGATGAGTCGGGATGTTCCCAGTCAGGACAGGGCCGACATGATGATGATCAGGACGGGGACCGTCGGCGGGATCATCGTAGCGATGAGCATGAAGAGGAACAGGACGGGCACGGACATGAGCGCGTCAACGATGCGCATCATGATCGCGTCGATCCAACCACCGACGAAACCGGCGATCGCGCCGTACAGGGTGCCGATCGTGGTCGCGATGATGCCGGCGAACAAGCCGACGATGATCGAGGTCTGGCCGCCCTTCATGAGGCGTCCGAGCTGGTCGTAGCCGACCATATCCGTGCCGAGCGGATGCTCGGCCGATGGTTCCATCTGAGAGATGGACAGGTCGGTGTGAATCTGGTCGGTCACATAGAACATGGGGCCGATGAAGGAGAACGCCAGCAGAATCAGCAGCAGGCAGACGCCGAAGACGGCGAGCCTGTTCTCCATGAAAACCTGTAGACCCTGGAGTTTGGTCGACTTGCGGGCGGCGGGCGCCTTCGCGGGCGCATCGGGGGTTGCGGTAGCGGTGGTCATTTCGATCGTCCTGCCAGTCGAATGCGGGGATCGGCCAGGGCGTACAGGAAGTCTGCGAGGAGAGCGCCGATGACCGTCGCGAAGGAGACGATCAGGGCCACGCCCAGGAGGATCGGGTAGTCGCGGCGGCCGGTCGCCTGGTAGTAGAGGTAGCCCATGCCGTTGAAGTTAAACAGCGTTTCGATAACGAGGGCACCGCAGAACATCGCGGGAATGTACAGGCCGATCATGGTGATGACGGGGAACATGGCGTTGCGCAGCGTGTGGACGAAGACGACGCGGAACTCCGACAGTCCCTTGGCACGGGCGGTACGCACGTACTGCTCGTTGAGGTTGTCCACCATCGAGGAACGCACGTAGCGCGCGTAGGCGGCGATTGTGCCAACTGAGAGCGCGCAGACGGGCAGAATCAGGTGGTCCCACTGCTCCCACATGACGGCCAGATCTTGGCCCTGCGGGGCGTCGTTGGGCAGGATCGGCCATACCTGCGAGAAGAGGACGATGAGGAGCAGGCCCGCGAAGAAGATCGGCGTCGAGTAGGCCAGCAGACAGGTGATCGTCACGATGTAGTCGGGTGCTTTGTTTCTCTTCACCGCCTGCCATACCCCCAGGGGGATCGCGATGATGAGGGCGAGGATGGTGGAGAGCAGAGAGAGGAAGATGGTACGCGGGAGGCGAGCTGCCAGCAGGTCGTTGACGGACTGGTTGTGCTGGTAGGAGTAGCCGAAATCGCCATGCGCGATCTTGTTGAGGTAGGTGACGTACTGCTCGGGGATCGGCCGGTCGTATCCGTTTTCGTGATCGAAGGCCGCGAGCTGTTCTTTCGTCGCGTCCTTGCCCAGTGCGGCTCGGGCCGCACCGCCCGGCTGGGACTGGAGAAGGATGAAGGTGATGATAGTGACCAGGAAGACGACGACGACTGCCTGGCCGAGGCGTTTCAGGATGAATTGGAACATTACGAACTCCACAGTAAGGGGGCAGGCGCCCGCATGAGAGCGGGTGCGGACGCCTGCCCCGTGAGGTGGTGGGTCGAGCGCTTACTTAGTCTCGGTCTGCCACGACCAGTCCTCAGGCCAGGTGTCGCCCGTCGCGTCGAGTTCGCCCAGGTTGAGCGTCTTCTTCACAGCGGTGATCTGGTAGAACGGGTTGGGCATCCACAGAACGGGGAGGTCCTCCGCGAGGTAGTCGTTGTATGCCTGGAGAGCATCGGGTGCGGTCGAGCGCGTCGACTCTTCGATGAGCTTGTCCGCCTCGGGGTTGGAGTACTGGCCGAGGTTGACGGGGGCGCCAGTGGCGAAGAGGCGCTCGCCGGAGGCGTAGATCGGGAAGCCCCACGAGGTCTGGGAGCCGAAGAAGGACAGGTCCCAGGTGCAGGGGGTCTCGTCGTCACATGCCTGCGAGGCGCCGACCGAATCGGGGACCTCGTTCATGTCGATCTTGATGCCGAGCTTGCCGAACTGGGAGATGATCTCTTCGAACATCTGGTGCGTGGAGACGAAGCCCGACTGGGAGACGAGCTTGAAGCTCAGCGTGTCGCCGGCGGCGATGCCCTCGCCGCACTGGCCCTCGCCGGTGCCGGGGTTCTCGCAGACGGTGGCACCGTCGGGCACGACCTTCCAGCCGTGGTCTTCCAGGAGCTTCTTTGCGGCGTCCGGATCGAACTTGTAGACGCAGCCTTCGGTGGTACCGACCTTGTCAGCTGCCATGGGGACAGGGCCACACGTCGGGGAGGCGGTGTCGGACCAGATCTTGTTCGACAGTGTCGGCTGGTCGATGAGCTGCTGCATCGCCTGGCGGATGTACTTTTGGTTGATGTACTTCGAGGAGGGAGCCTGGGGTGCGAAGTTCAGGGCCAGGTAGGTGATGGTGTTGCCGGGCCACAGGAAGACGTTGTAGCCCTTGTCCTCCACGGCCTTGCGCTGGTTGT
>ERZ773207.56-NODE-56-length-36555-cov-18.400904_pt1 | contig 36555 bp, 22 predicted proteins | sample MGYA00580997_ERZ773207 | MGnify/ENA primary metagenome ERZ773207 (study PRJEB29015, sample SAMEA2738170) | human oral metagenome | biome: human oral; feature: human-associated habitat; material: saliva | place: China | collected 2239 ... | reverse complement strand
CACCACCGGTGTGGAAGGTACGCATGGTCAGCTGGGTACCGGGCTCACCAATCGACTGAGCCGCAATAATACCAACAGCCTCACCAATGTCCACCAGAACGTTCGAAGCCATCGAACGACCGTAGCACAATGCACACACACCAATAGCGGACTCACAGGTCAGAACCGAACGGACGCGAACTTCCTTCACGCCTGCCTTGAAGAGCTTCTCAATGAGCTCATCAGAGACATCCGAGCCAGCAGCAGCCAGAACGTTGCCAGCCTCGTCCTTCACGTCAACCGCAAGGGTACGACCGTGAATCGAAGTCTCAACATCCTGGTGCAGACCGCCGTCCTCATCAATCAGAGGCAGAACCAGACCGCGGCGAGTGCCACAGTCGTGCTCACGAACGATGACGTCCTGCGAAACGTCCACCAGACGACGGGTCAGGTAACCCGAGTTAGCGGTACGCAGCGCGGTATCAGCCAGACCCTTACGTGCACCGTGGGTCGCGATGAAGTACTCCAGAACCGACAGACCCTCACGGTACGAGGACTTAATCGGGCGAGGCATAATCTCACCCTTCGGGTTCGACACCAGACCACGGATACCCGCAATCTGACGGACCTGCATCCAGTTACCACGTGCACCGGAGGTCACCATACGGTAAATGGTGTTCAGACCACCGTGAGAGCTCAAGTTCTCACGCATAGCCTCTGCAACCACGTCGGTAGCCTCGGTCCAAACCTTAATCAGCTCCTGACGACGCTCTTCGTCATCGATGGTACCGATCTCGAAGTCGTCCTGAATTGCAGCAGCCTGCTTCTCGTAGCGCTCCATAATTGCCGGCTTCTCAGCAGGAGTAGCAATATCAGAAACAGCCACGGTCACGCCCGAACGAGAAGCCCAGTAGAAACCGGAGTTCTTCAGGTTGTCCAGAGCACGAGCCACAACATCCATCGGGTAACGCTCAGCCAGATCATTAATCAGGCTACCCAGGCCCTTCTTATCTGCCACGCCAGAGAACCAGGGGTAATCCTTCGGCAGAGCCTGGTTGAACAGAACCTGACCAACGGTGCAGTCCAGCAGCACAGAATCGCCGGGCTGGTAACCCTCCGGTGCTTCCCAGCCCTCAGGAGCAACAAACTGGTCACCATCAAGGCGAATCTTCACCTTGGTGTACAGCTCAATCTCGTGACGATCCATCGCCATCAGAGCCTCAGACACCGAGGAGAATGCGTGACCCTCGTTCTTCTGACCATCACGAGGAGTAGTCAGGTGGTACAGACCAATGATCATATCCTGCGAAGGAACAGCCACAGGGCGGCCATCCGAAGGCTTCAGGATGTTGTTCGAGGACAGCATGAGGATACGAGCCTCAGCCTGAGCCTCGGGAGACAGCGGCAGGTGAACTGCCATCTGGTCACCGTCGAAGTCAGCGTTGAACGCGGAGCAAACCAACGGGTGCAGCTGAATAGCCTTACCCTCAACCAGCTTCGGCTCAAACGCCTGAATACCGAGGCGGTGCAGGGTAGGTGCACGGTTCAGCAGAACCGGGTGCTCAGCAATAACCTCTTCCAGAACGTCCCAAACCTGCGGACGGAAACGCTCAACCATACGCTTAGCGCTCTTAATGTTCTGAGCGTGGCTCAGCTCCACCAGACGCTTCATAACGAAGGGCTTGAACAGTTCCAGAGCCATCTGCTTGGGCAGACCACACTGGTGCATCTGCAACTGAGGACCAACCACAATCACGGAACGACCCGAGTAGTCAACACGCTTACCAAGCAGGTTCTGACGGAAACGACCCTGCTTACCCTTCAGCATGTCAGACAGAGACTTCAGGGGACGGTTACCGGGGCCGGTCACCGGGCGACCGCGACGACCGTTATCGAACAGCGAGTCCACAGCTTCCTGCAGCATACGCTTCTCGTTGTTCACGATAATCTCGGGAGCGCCCAGCTCCAGCAGACGCTTCAAACGGTTGTTACGGTTAATCACACGACGGTACAGGTCGTTCAGGTCGGAGGTCGCGAAACGGCCACCATCCAGCTGAACCATCGGGCGCAGTTCCGGCGGAATAACCGGAACAACATCCAGGACCATGCCCAGCGGGGAGTTGTTAGTGGTCAGGAAGGCGTTAACAACCTTCAGACGCTTCAGAGCGCGGGTCTTCTTCTGGCCCTTACCGGTCTGAATGATCTCCTTCAGAGCCTCAGACTCAGCCTCCAGGTCAAAGGACTCCAGACGCTTCTTAATAGCCTCTGCGCCCATCGCACCCTCAAAGTACAGGCCGTACTTATCAATCATGGAACGGTACAGTGCCTCGTCACCCTCAAGGTCAGCGACCTTCAGGTTCTTGAAGCGATCCCACACGCGATCCAGGTGCTCAGCCTCACGCTCATAACGCTTACGCACCGACGCGAGCTGACGCTCAGCGTTATCGCGCAGCTTGCGCTTCTCAGCAGCCTTACCGCCCTCTGCCTCAATACGAGCCAGCTCAGCCTCAACCTCACGGCTGATAGCGTTCACATCAGCGTTCAGAGCAGCCTCAAGCTCCTGCTTCTCACGGTCGTGAGCAGCCTGCAGCATCGGCAGATCCTCGTGACGAGCTTCCTCGTCAACCTTAGTGATCATGTACGCTGCGAAGTAAATGACCTTCTCCAGGTCCTTCGGAGCCAGATCCAGCAGGTAACCCAGGCGGGAAGGAACACCCTTGAAGTACCAAATGTGGGTAACAGGAGCAGCCAGCTCAATGTGACCCATACGCTCACGACGTACCTTAGAGCGGGTCACCTCAACACCACAGCGCTCACACACAATGCCCTTGAAGCGCACGCGCTTGTACTTACCGCAGTAGCACTCCCAGTCCTTGGTGGGGCCGAAGATACGTTCGTCGAAGAGACCGTCCTTCTCGGGCTTCAGGGTACGGTAGTTGATGGTCTCGGGCTTCTTAACCTCACCAAAAGACCAACGACGGATGTCGTCGGCGGTGGCGAGGCCAATTCGCATCAAACCAAGCGAAGATTCGTTGGACATATCGGTCCTAATCTCTTTCTGTAAGTTTCTGAAGACTTGGGTTAGCGGGCGGGAACCCCACAACGCACGCGAGCGCATGCGGGGTTCCCCACCCTAGAAGGAGGCGGTGCTTATGCCTCGTCGACGGAGCTAGGCTCGTCGTGGGTCAGGCTCACGCCCATATCTTCTGCTGCCCGGAAGCCTTCTTCCTCCGAGTCGCTCATCTCAATAATCTTGCCGTCGGTGGAGAGCACCTCGACGTTCAGGCACAGAGACTGCATTTCCTTGATAAGAACCTTGAAGGATTCGGGGATACCCGGCTCAGGGATGTTCTCGCCCTTCACGATAGCCTCGTAAACCTTCACACGGCCCGCCACGTCATCAGACTTGACGGTCAGGATTTCCTGCAGGGTGTAAGCGGCGCCGTATGCCTCCAGCGCCCACACTTCCATCTCACCGAAGCGCTGACCACCGAACTGAGCCTTACCACCCAGGGGCTGCTGGGTAATCATCGAGTACGGACCGGTGGAACGAGCGTGAATCTTGTCATCCACCAGGTGGTGCAGCTTCAGGATGTACTGGTAACCAACCGAAATCGGGTCCGGGAACGGCTCACCGGAACGGCCGTCAATCAGACGTGCCTTACCGGAACGGTTGATCAGACGGTCACCATCGCGGTTCGGATTCGAGTGATCCAGGAGGTCGAACAGTTCATCCTCGTGGGCACCGTCGAACACCGGAGTTGCCAGGCGGGTCGGGCCGGATTCCTTCGGGAAGTTCGGCATGCGCTTGAGCCACTCGGGCTCGCCCTCAATCTTCCAACCCTGCTTAGCCAGCCAACCGGTGTGGACTTCCAGAACCTGACCAATGTTCATACGACCGGGCACGCCCAGCGGGTTCAGGATAACGTCCACGGGGGTACCGTCTTCCAGGAAGGGCATATCCTCGATCGGCAGGATCTTGGAAATAACACCCTTGTTACCGTGGCGGCCTGCAAGCTTGTCGCCGTCGGTAATCTTACGCTTCTGAGCCACGTACACGCGGACCAGCTGGTTCACGCCCGGGGGCAGATCGTCCTCATCGTTGTTCTCGCGGTCGAAGATGCGGATACCGATAACGGTACCGGACTCACCGTGAGGAACCTTCAGGGAGGTGTCGCGAACCTCGCGAGACTTCTCACCGAAGATTGCGCGCAGCAGGCGCTCCTCGGGGGTCAGCTCGGTCTCACCCTTGGGGGTGACCTTACCAACCAGGATGTCGCCAGCCTCAACCTCAGCACCGATGTGGATGATGCCGCGCTCGTCCAGAGCCGAGAGAACATCCTCGGACACGTTCGGGATATCGCGGGTAATCTCCTCGGGGCCCAGCTTGGTGTCGCGGGCGTCAATCTCGTGCTCCTCAATGTGAATCGAGGTCAGCACGTCCTCAGAAACCATGCGCTGGGAGAGGATGATTGCATCCTCGTAGTTCAGGCCTTCCCACGGCATGTATGCCACGAGCAGGTTCTTACCCAGTGCCAGCTCGCCGCCGTCGGTGGAGGGGCCGTCAGCAATAACGTCGCGGTATTCGACGCGCTGACCTTCCTTCACCACAACGCGCTGGTTGTAGCAGTTACCCGGGTTCGAGCGGGAGAACTTCATGATCGGGTAGGTGGAGACAGAGCCGTCGTCGTTACGGACGATAACGGTCTTAGCGTCAACGGAGGAAACCACACCGGGCTTCTTCGCGAGCACGGAGTCACCGGAATCCAGTGCTGCGTACTTCTCCATACCGGTACCAACCACGGGAGCCTCAGACTCCAGCAGGGGCACAGCCTGACGCTGCATGTTAGCACCCATCAGTGCTCGGTTAGCGTCGTCGTGCTCCAGGTAAGGAATCAGGGCGGTAGCCACAGACACCATCTGGCGCGGGGAAACGTCCATGTACTGTACGGCGCCGGGAGCAACCATAACAGCTTCACCAGAACCGTCACCCGCACGGCAGAGAACCTCGTTCTCAGCGAAGGTGCGGTCAGGGTTCAGCGGCGCGTTTGCCTGCGCAATGACGACACCCTTCTCATCGTCAGCGGTCAGGTAGCGGACCTCATCAGTCACGCGGCCGTCAGTCACGACGCGGTAGGGGGTCTCAATGAAACCGAAGGAGTTGATGCGACCGTAGGTTGCCAGCGAACCAATCAGACCAATGTTCGGGCCTTCAGGGGTTTCAATGGGGCACATACGACCGTAGTGCGAGGGGTGGACGTCTCGAACTTCCATGCCTGCACGGTCACGGGACAGACCGCCCGGGCCCAGTGCGGACAGACGACGCTTGTGGGTCAGACCCGCCAGCGGGTTGTTCTGGTCCATGAACTGCGACAGCTGAGAAGTACCGAAGAACTCCTTGATAGCTGCCACGACGGGGCGGATGTTCACCAGGGACTGCGGGGTGATAGCGTCCACGTCCTGGGTGGTCATGCGCTCGCGAACCACGCGCTCCATACGGGACAGACCGGTACGGATCTGGTTCTCAATGAGCTCGCCCACGGTGCGGATACGACGGTTACCGAAGTGATCGATGTCGTCGATATCGACCTTGAGGGAGATCTCCTCGCCGTCGCGGACGCCGGGGATGGTGGTCTCGCCCGCGTGCAGAGCGCAGAGGTAACGAATCATCTGAGCGATGTCGTCCTGGCTCAGAACGGAAGCCTCGGGGGAATCCATGGGAACGTCCACGCCGAGCTTACGGTTCAGCTTGTAACGGCCAACCTTCGCCAGGTCGTAGCGGCGCGGGGTGAAGTACATGTTGTCCAGCAGAGCCTGGGCAGCTTCAACCGTCGGGGGTTCGCCCGGACGCAGCTTGCGGTAGATGTCCAGCAGAGCCTCGTCGCGGTCCTTGACAGAGTCCTTCTCCAGGGTTGCGCGGATCGAGTCGTACTGACCGAACTCAGCCAAGATCTTGGACTCGGTCCAGCCCAGAGCCTTCAGCAGAACAGTCACGGACTGCTTACGCTTACGGTCCAGACGCACGCCCACCTGGTCGCGCTTATCAATCTCAAGCTCGAACCATGCACCGCGGGAAGGAATCACGCGGGCAGAGTAAATGTCCTTATCGGAGGTACGGTCCGGAGCCTTCTCAAAGTAAGCACCGGGGGAACGCACCAGCTGAGAAACGACCACACGCTCAGTACCGTTAATAACGAAGGTACCGGCCTCGGTCATCAGGGGGAAGTCACCCATGAACAGGGTCTGCTGCTTGACCTCGCCAGTAGCGAGGTTCATGAATTCAGCCTTAATGTACAGCGGAGCCGAGTAGGTTGCGTCGCGGTCCTTGCACTCCTCAACGGAGTACTTGGGGTCAGCAAACTCAGGCTCAGAGAAGGAGAGCTGCATAGTCTCCTGGAAGTCACGAATCGGGGAGATTTCTTCAAAAATCTCAGCCAGACCGGACTGAGCGGGGACAGAATTGTCACCAGCAGCCTGCGCCTTTTCCAGACGCTCCGCCCAGCGCTCGTTACCCACGAGGCGGTCGAAGCTATCGGTCTGGATAGCAAGCAGGTTGGGAACCTTCAGCGGTTCGTTAATCTTCGCGAATGAAATTCGGCGGGAGACGTTCTCCGCACCGTTAGCGGCGTCATGATTCGAGGTGCTCGAAGCGACCAAAATGGGGATCCTTCCACAGACATGTCTGTTAGCAATCAGCCTCCCGGCGACATTACCGGCGACACGACAACCTCAGCCCCCGAATAAAACGGTGCTCGAAGCTATAGAGTCGGACGGAAAAACGTCACCTTCAGCCCGTGCCCACCGCTATATGAAGGCACAAAGGTTAGGGAAAGCGTAAATACTAACAATACAGGAAGAAAGCCCTTCTGTCTACCACACCCGCATCAGGAGTGCAAACCTGCCACAGCGTGCACCTAGCATTCCACCACATTCACAGCCAAACCGCCCATAGACGTCTCCTTATAACGGTGAGACATATCCAAACCGGTCTGACGCATCGTCTCAATCACCTGATCCAACGACACGCGGTGCATACCATCCCCACGCAACGCCATACGAGCAGCCGTCACAGCATTCGACGCCGCCATCGCATTACGCTCAATACACGGAATCTGCACCAAACCACCCACCGGGTCACACGTCAGACCCAGATTGTGCTCCATCGCAATCTCAGCAGCATTCTCAACCTGCTCAGGAGTACCACCCATCACCTGCGCCAAACCAGCAGCAGCCATCGAGGAGGCGCTACCCACCTCACCCTGGCAACCCACCTCAGCGCCAGAAATCGAAGCACGCTTCTTATACAACACACCCACAGCAGAAGAAGCCAAGAAGAAATCAATAACCGCCTGATCACGGGCGGCCTGACCACAATGGCGAATACCGTGCGTGTAATTCATCGCGTAATGCAACACCGCCGGAATAATACCCGAAGCACCATTCGTCGGAGCAGTCACCACACGACCGCCAAAAGCATTCTCCTCATTAACCGCCAAAGCAATCAGGTTCACCCAGTCAATAGCAAACTCAGGAGACTTCGCCGGGTCCTCCACCATCAAATCACGATGCCAAGCACCCGCACGGCAACGCACCTTCAAAGGACCAGGCAAATAACCCACACGCGCCAACGAAGAACCAATACATTCCTTCATCACACGGTAGATATGCAGGATGCCGTCACGGACCTCCTGCTCAGAACGTAGCGAACACTCATTCGCCATCTTCAACTGCGCAATAGACAAGCCAGCATCATTCGCCATCTCCAGCAGCTCAGCCGCCGAACCAAACGGATACGGAGGGTTCATCAGCGACGCGCCACCGGTCGCCTCCTCATCACCCTCAACAATGAAACCGCCACCAATCGAATAATAGGTACGCTCCAACAGCAGCTGCTCACCTTCAAACGCCGCAATCTTCATACCGTTCGTATGGCGCGGAAGAACCGTCAGAGGGCGCAGAGTCATATCCAGCTCACGGTACTTCACCACCGGGCCGTACACCTTCTGATCCTCACCACCGGGTGCAGTCACACCGTAAGCAGAGGACGGGTAACCAGCCAACGGCAAAGTACCATCCACGCTATTGCGCTCCATCATCGCCTCAGAATCAGCAATATTGATCGTCTCAGGCACAAAACCGCACAGCCCCTTCAACGCCGCGCTCATCGTGCCGTGACCGGCACCCGTAGCCGCCAACGAACCATACAGATCCACGTGCACACCCGTCACACGATCCAGCAGACCCTCATCAATCAGCTCCGCCACAAAACGGTTCGAAGCACGCATCGGACCGACCGTATGCGAGCTCGAAGGACCCACACCAATGCTGAACATCTCAAAAACACTGATGTCATACGGCAGAGCCTCTGCCTTCTTCTGCACGCTGCTGGGCGCGCTCTGGTTAATAGCCACGTTCTGTCCTTCAAATAAAAATATCTGTGCACCGCGCCAAAAGATATGCGCCCTTCAACGGAGGAGCAGCCCACCAAGCGACGGCCTATAAGTGCGGACAATCACCTTTGACTGGCCGCTCTAATCCTAACGCACTTCAGAACCAGTACAAACTAAGGCTCAGAACACCTCGCCCCTCCCCCGCCACTGAACGCCCACCTCACGGCGCAGAAAAGGCGTCGTGCCCACACGGGACACGACGCCTCTACCCTACAGATTATCTGCAGAAAAACTCTTACTTCTCACGCTTGTAGAACGGCAGAGCCACAACATCAAACGGAGCACGCTTACCGCGGATATCAACATCAACGGTAGAGCCAACCTCAGAGAACTCACGGTTCACCAGCGCCATAGCAATCGGGAAGCCCAGAGTCGGGGAAGGAATACCGGAGGTAACCTCACCAATCTCATTGCCCTCAGCATCCACCAGCTTAGAACCGGCACGAGCAGGACGCTTCGCCTGAGCCTTCAGACCAACCAGGATACGCTTCGGCTCGCTCTTAGCCTGCTCAGCCAAAGCCTCACGACCCACAAAGTCAGCAGCCTTCTTCTCCAGAGCAATCTCAACCAGGCGGCCCAGACCGGACTCAAACGGAGTAATATCCAGACCCAGCTCGTGACCGTACAGCGGCATACCAGCCTCGAGGCGCAGGGAGTCACGAGAAGCCAGACCGGCAGGAATCATACCGAAAGGCTCACCGGCAGCAGCCAGCTTATCCCACAGCTCAACAGCCTTCTCATTCGGAACGAACAGCTCAAAGCCGTCCTCACCGGTGTAACCGGTACGAGCCAGCAGAACATCAACACCAGCAACAGTCAGCGGCACCGAAGCGTAGTACTTCAGCTCGCGGACAGCCTCCTCATCAGAGACGCCAGCAGCCAGCAGAATCTCCTCAGCACGAGGACCCTGAACAGCAATCAGAGACGTCTGATCCGACTCATTGACGAACTCAACCTTGAAATCGCCCAGGCGCTCGCTCATCGCAGCAAAGTCAGTGTCAATGTTCGAAGCGTTCGGAACGACCATGAACTCCTCATCGCCCAGACGGTAAGTAATCAGGTCGTCAATCACGCCGCCCTTGTCGTTGACCAGGATCGAGTACTTCGCCTTACCGACCTTCAGGATGGACATGTTCGACACCAGAGCGTAATCCAGGAACGCACCCGCATCCGGACCGGTCACACGGAACTCACCCATGTGGGACAGGTCGAAAATACCGGCACGGGTACGGACAGCCTCGTGCTCAGCAACGTCGTTAGCGTACTTCAGGGGCATATCCCAGCCGCCAAAGTCGGTGAAAGAAGCGCCAAGCTTCTCGTGGACAGGGTACAGAGAGGTCTTCTTGGGGGACATTAGATTCTCCTCACGCACAGCTTTGTGCTGTTATCGTTCAATCGTCATAGATTTGATTCACCCCCGCAGATACAAGATACGCTGCGGAGGCAGCCCCCACCCGTCCCCAGAAACCTGAGGACGGGTGAGGCAGGTAGACCGCTACAGCCTACCCAGGAGCATTACAGGCTCCTTATGCTTCCAGGTCGAAAGCCTCCATCGGAGGGCATTCGCACACGAAGTTACGGTCACCGCCAGCGCCATCAATACGACCCACCGAAGTGAAGTACTTGTTAGCGCGCAGGCTCGGAACCGGGAAAGCTGCCTGGGTACGGCTGTAGGGGCGATCCCACTCATCAGCGCTCACCACATCAACGGTGTGCGGTGCGTTGCGCAGAACCGATTCCTCCACAGCGACCTTGCCCTCAGCCACCTCGATAATCTCGTCGTAAATGGTCTCCATTGCCTCAATGAAGCGGTCCAGCTCTTCCTTCGACTCAGACTCAGTCGGCTCAACCATCAGGGTGCCCGGAACCGGGAACGCCAGGGTCGGAGCGTGGAAGCCGAAGTCCATCAGACGCTTGCAGACATCCTCAGCAGTCACATGAGACTGATCGGTCAGCTGGCGCAGGTCCAGGATGCACTCGTGAGCGACCAGACCGCCGGGGCCGGTGTACAGCACCGGGTACTTGTCGTTGAGCTTCTTCGCAATGTAGTTAGCGTTCAGCACCGCGTACTGCGAAGAGTCCTTCAGACCCTGAGCGCCAGTCATCGCAATGTACATCCAGCTAATCGGCAGAACACCGGCAGAACCGAAGAACGCCTGCGAAATCGGCAGTGCAGCATCGTTGGGGAGCTTACCCTCAGAGTCAGCGCGGTATGCGTCACCGGGCAGGAACTTCGCCAGGTGCTCACGAACAGCCAGCGGGCCAACACCGGGGCCGCCACCACCGTGAGGAATGGAGAAAGTCTTGTGCAGGTTCAGGTGCGAAACGTCGCCGCCGAACTTACCGGGCTGAGCGAAGCCCATCTGAGCGTTCAGGTTCGCGCCATCCAGGTACACCTGGCCGCCAGCCTCGTGAACCAGCTGGCAAACCTCAGCAACCTGCTCCTCAAACACACCGTGAGTGGAGGGGTAGGTAATCATGATGCCGGCAACCTTGGGACCGTACTTCTCGATCTTTACCTTCAGGTCGTCAACATCAATCGAACCGTCAGCCGCAGTTGCCACACCGGCAACCTTCAGACCAGCCAGAGCAGCAGATGCCGCGTTGGTGCCGTGAGCAGACAGCGGGATCAGGACGGTATCGCGCTCGTGGTCACCATTAGCCTCGTGGAAGGAACGGATAGCGCGCAGACCAGCATACTCACCGGTCGCACCAGAGTTCGGCTGCAGGGAGATAGCATCGTAACCGGTAATAGCAACCAGCCACTCGCTCAGGTCCTTAATCAGCTCGTGCCAACCCTCAGCCTGATCCTCCGGGACCAGCGGGTGAATGTTCGCGAACTCAGGCCAGGAGATGGGCTCCATCTCAGCAGCCGCGTTCAGCTTCATGGTGCACGAACCCAGCGGAATCATAGTGCGGTCAAGCGCCAGGTCCTTATCAGCGAGGTGACGCAGGTAGCGCATCATCTCGGTCTCGGAGCGGTACTTGTGGAAGATCGGGTGCTGCATGTAGTCATCGGTACGCAGCAGCTCAGCGGGCAGATCGTACTGTGCATCTGCCTCACCCAGGGTGCCGCCCAGAGCCTCGACCAGGCTCTTGAGCAGTTCCTCACCGTGAGACTCACCCACGGAAATACCAACACGGTTCTCGTCGAAGCGGCGGATGTTCACGCCAGCTTCCAGAGCCTTCGCAACCAGCTCGTCAGCGCGGCCAGCAGCCTCAACCACGACCGTGTCGAAGAAAGTGTCGTGAGCGATACCGTAGCCCGCAGCCTTCAGAGCGGTAGCAACACGAGCGGCATTGGTGTGCAGACGGTTCGCGATAGCACGCAGACCCTCAGGACCGTGGTACATCGCGTAAGCACCAGCAACAATCGCCAGCAGAGCCTGAGCAGTACAAATATTGGAAGTAGCCTTCTCGCGGCGGATATGCTGCTCGCGAGTCTGCAGAGCCAGACGGTACGCAGGCTTACCGGCAGAGTCCTTAGAAACACCCACCAGACGGCCGGGCATAGTGCGCTCCATACCCTTGTGAACAGCCATGTACGCTGCGTGCGGGCCACCGAAGAAGAAGGGCAGACCGAAACGCTGAGTATTACCCACAGAGATATCAGCACCCAGCTCACCCGGAGACTTCAGCAGGGTCAGAGCCAGCAGGTCAGCAACAACGGTGACCAGAGCGTTACGCTCCTTAGCGGCCTTAATCAGCGGCTCAATATCGCGAATCTCGCCTTCATTACCGGGGTACGCCAGGACGACACCGTACAGGTCACCCTCGGGCAGGCCCTCAGAGAAATCAGTAATCACAAAAGGAATGCCGAGCATCTCTGCACGACCACGAGTCACCGAAATAACCTGAGGCAGGCAACGGGAGTCAATAGCGAAGAAGCCGTTCTTCACCTTGCGGTTTGCACGGTGCATCATGACAGCTGCTTCAGCCACCGCGGATGCCTCATCCAGCAGGGAGGAGTTTGCAACCTCCAGGCCGGTCAGCTCCATCACGGTGTTCTGGAAGTTCAGCAGAGCCTCCAGACGGCCCTGAGAAATCTCAGCCTGGTACGGGGTGTAAGAAGTGTAGAAACCGGGGTTTTCCAGAATGTTACGACGCAGAACCGCGGGAGTTACAGCATCGTAGTATCCGGCACCAATCATCTGGGCAAGAACCTTATTCTTCGCTGCATAGCCGGCAATCTTTGCCTGAGCCTCATGCTCCGACAGCGGAGCAGGCAGCTGCAGATCGCCGTCAAGGCGAATCTGAGAGGGGACAACAGCGTCCATCAGCGCATCCAGGGAAGAATATCCGAGGGTTTCGAGCATCTGCTCTGCGTCTGCGGAACGGGGGCCGAGATGACGTTCAATAAAGGACATAGGGTTCTCCTATTGGTCGGCGCAAACCGTAGAGGGGGTCACGTCGCGCTATTGCGACGAGTCGAACATCTTAAGTGTCCCACATCTCCACAAAGTTTTGCCACCTTTATCAGCATTCGACATGCCAGAATATCAAGCTCTTCCGCCCCGCTAAATCCCCTCCTCGCTAAACAAAAAACCGCAGAAACGCACAAAGTCCGGCTCGTTCTCTCCGAAGAGAAAACGAGCCGGACTCAGTCAAAGCAAACTTCACATACATCCCGCAGAAGGATGTACTAGAAGACCCTACTTAGCGTGGTTGGGCTTGCCACCGTTCGGCACCAGGAATGCCGACAGGAAAGCCAGAGCCGCAGTCACAGCCAGCAGCATCAGACCGATGAAGTAGTTGTTCTCAGCCTGGTTGTAGGTTGCACCCATCACCAGCGGCGGGAAGAAGCCACCCAGAGCACCAGCAGCAGCAATCACACCGGACACCGCGCCGACGTTCTTCGGGTCAGCTACACGACCCACCCAGCCGAAGACCGAGCCGTGGCCCAGACCCAGCAGAGCAGCCATCAGAATGAAGACAGCACCATACACGTGCTCAGCATCAGGCTGGAACGCGGTAATAACTGCCAGAATCACCACACCACCCAGGGAGATGAGGGAGATGACCTTCGGGCCGAACTTATCCGCCAGGACACCACCGAAGGGACGAGCGATCACAGCAGCAGCCGCAAAGCCAGCCGCACGCATACCAGCGTCGTTAGCGTTGAAGCCGTAGATGTTGCTCAGGTAAGTAGGCAGGTAGTTCGAGAATGCCACGAACGCACCGAACACAACAGCGTAGAGGAAGCACAGCTGCCAAGTGGTCTTCACCTTGAATGCCTGAACAATCTTCGGCATCAGCGGAGTAACCTCACGGCCTACAGTTGCCGGAGAGTCCTTCAGGAAGAAGAAAGAAATAGCAGCGGTCACAGCACAGATAACAGCAATCAGAACGTGAGTCTGGAAGTAACCAATACCCTGCACCAGGCGGGGGGTAGCGAATGCGGAAATTGCAGTACCCACCATGCCGGCACCGAACACACCGGTCGCAAAGCCCTTCTTGGAAGCGTCATACCATGCGGAGCTGAAGGGAATACCCACAGCGAACACGGTACCCGCAATACCCAGGAAGAATGCCACAACAAGCAGCATGGGCAGCGAGTTCATCTGACCAGCAACACCAACCAGGAAGACCAGGGGTGCGCTAATCGCCAGAACAACGGTGAACATAATACGACCACCGTAGCGGTCAGTCAGACCACCAACGGGAATACGGCCAATAGCGCCGATAAAAATCGGCATAGCAACCAGAAGGCTGGTCATACCAGCGTCCAGGTGCATCTGCTTTGCATACATCTTAGCCAGCGGGCCAACAACGGTCCACGCCCAGAAACCAATGGTTGAGGCGAAGGTTGCAAGCAAAACGTTACGGAGCTGACCATTCTTCAGGTCGTAGCTCGGTGCAGCAGGGGTGCTCATATTTCCTCTTTTGCAATATGGATGTGTGTATTAGCGGTCGGCGCGCTCACGCGGGAGAGTGCCTACCGGATCCCAACCTCGACGTGCACCAACACGCTGGCCGCCACGAGAGCGGTACACGGTGTAGGGGCGGAAGAGGTAGTGCAGGGGCACAGTCAGTGCGTGCACAAGGCGGGTAAAGGGCCAAATGATGAACAGAACCATAGCCACCACGATGTGAATCTTGAAAGCCACAGGAATATTCACCATCAGAGCCACCTCAGGGTGGAAGTAGAACAGCGAACGGAACCACACAGAAATGGTCTCACGGTAGTTGAAGTGAACCTCGTGACCATTCACCGGAGGCAAACCGCCCGAGGGGTTCACTGCCGAAATCAGAGTAGCCGCAGTACCAGCGAGAATCACCAGAACCAAAACGACATACATGAAAACGTCATTACGAGTGGTAGCCGAACGCACACGAGAGTTCGAAACACGGCGACCAATCAGAACGAACATACCAACAATGGTTGCGACCGCAGCAACAGAACCGCCAGCCAGCGCTACAATGTGGTAAGTGTCCTCCGAAACGACCAGGTCGGTGAATGCCTTAGGCACCAGCAGACCACCAACGTGGCCAAGGAAAACGGCCGCAAGACCGTAATGGAACAGGGGCGAAGCGATGCGCAACAGCTTCGATTCATAGACCTGGGACGAGCGGGTAGTCCATCCGAACTGGTCAGTACGGTAACGCCAAATGGTGCCACCAATCAGAATGACCAGTGCAACATAGGGCAGAACGCCCCACAGCAGGATGTCAACAATGCCCGGATCGGCTACAGCCTGTGCAGCATGTCCTGCGTTCTCAGAAGCAAGTACGTACACGTGTTGTCTCCTCACAAGGGATAAAACTAGTTAGAACGAGCCGAAGCCTGCTGGAGCAGCTGATGATCAGCGTAGCCATTCAGGCCAACAGTCTCGACGGGAGGGCCGTAGCCAGCCATCTTCTGGACCTCTTCCTGAGTCTGCGGAGAGACGCCAGGAAGGGTATCGCAGATGCTCTGCAACAACCCGTAGTGGGGCAGATTTCCGTCCTTCATGGACAGACGAAGAAGCTCAAGGGACGGACGGTACGCTTGCAAAGCAGAACGGCCCTTACGGCGATCCACCAACGCACAGAACTCCAGCACCAGCGGCAGGTAGTCCGGAAGCTCACCGTTCAAAACGGTCAACATACCGGAGTCGCGGTACATCTGCTTGAAACGCAGAAGAGTCTCACCACGGCGGCGGGTATCGCCATCGGTCCAGTAGGACAGATGCAACGAATGACGACGGGAAAGGTCGTATTCCTGCACGTACTCGGACTGCACATCCTCCAGGTCCTTAGAAGTCAGCCACTGCTGAACCGCATCAACGGCAGCAATGAAAGCCTCATCCTGGGTGGAAGCGGCGATCTCGACCAGTTCGGGCAGAACCTTCAGAGTTTCCTCATCGGGGTAGCCCAGGAGCATACCGCTCACCTGGTAGATTACCGAGTCCTTATCCTCGCCGGGACCGTAATCGATATCGAACGGGTTCTCCGGCTGAGCCGGCTCCGAGACAGCAGCCTCGGAACCGGCCTTGCCCATGAGCTTGGAAAAGAATCCAGCCACTTATTACTTCTTTCCGGTGGTATTCGGGAAGAGGCCATCAGGACGGGAAGAACCGTCCCAGCTAAACAAGCTGACCTTGTTGTTAGCCTCATAGACACCGGTGGACACGGGGGTCGGGCGACCCTCCATGTCGTTGAACGCATCGCCGTACATGCCGGGTCCGCCATCCACGCTCAGGGAGCAACCCATTTCCTCAAGGTTGTGGGCGTCTTCCATGTGAGCCTTAGGAATGACGTAACGCTCGTTGTACTTAGCGATAGCCATCAGGCGGTACATCTCGTACACCTGCTGACCGGTCATGCCGACAGCCTGAGCGATCTCCTCGTTGCCTTCGCCACCGAGGTTGATGTCACGCATGTACGAACGCATTGCAGCCAGGCGGCGCAGAACGTTAGTAACAACCTCAGTGTCACCAGCGGTGAACAGCTCAGCCAGGTACTCAACCGGAATACGGAGAGACTCAATAGCGCCGAACAGGTTGTTGCTGTTCTCAGCATCGTGACCCTGCTCCTTGAGCAGGTCAACAATCGGAGACAGCGGCGGCACGTACCAAACCATCGGCATGGTGCGGTACTCGGGGTGCAGGGGCAGAGCCACCTTCCACTCCTTCGCCAGCTTGTACACGGGCGACTTCTGAGCTGCAGTAATCCACGCCTCGGGGATGTCGTTCTTACGAGCCTGCTCAATCACAGCCGGATCCGAAGGATCAAGCATCAGCGACAGCTGAGCCTCGTAGAGGTCCTTCTCATCCTCAACCGAAGCAGCCTCAGTCACGCGGTCTGCATCGTAGAGGAAGATACCGATGTAGCGCATACGACCAACACAGGTCTCAGCACACACGGTCGGAATACCAGCCTCAATACGGGGGTAGCAGAAGGTACACTTCTCAGCCTTACCCGTCTTGTGGTTGAAGTACACCTTCTTGTAGGGGCAGCCGGTGATGCACTGACGCCAACCGCGGCAACGGTCCTGGTCAACCAGAACGATGCCGTCCTCAGCACGCTTGTAGATAGCGCCGGAGGGGCAAGAAGCCATGCAGGAGGGGTTCAGGCAGTGCTCACAAATACGAGGCAGGTAGAACATGAAGGTCTGCTCGAACTCGAACTTGATCTTGTCCTCAGCCTTCTTGCGAACCTTCTCAACCAGCGGGTCCAGGTGACCGTACTCGGTCGCACCAGCCAGGTTGTCGTCCCAGTTCATACCCCACTCAACCTTGGTGTCCTCACCGGTGATGAGGGAGACCGGCTTAGCAGCCGGGAAGTCATCACCCAGAGGAGCACTGGTCAGGTTCTGGTAATCGTAGGTCCAGGGCTCGTAGTAGTCGTTCAGCTCGGGCTGAATCGGGGAAGCGAAAATCGTGAAGAGCTTCTGGAAGCGGTTACCGCTCTTGAGCTCCAGACGACCGCGCTTGTTCAGCACCCAGCCGCCCTTCCACTTCTCCTGATCCTCGTAACGGCGGGGGTAACCCTGACCGGGACGAGTCTCAACGTTGTTGAACCAGACGTACTCGGTACCGGCTCGGTTCGTCCATGCCTGCTTACAGGTCACGGAGCAGGTGTGGCAGCCGATGCACTTATCGAGCGCCATCACCATCGCAACTTGTGCCATAACGCGCATTAGAAAGTTACCTCCTGGGACTTACGGCGACGGATGTACGAAACGATGTCTCGCTGGTTACCGGTCGGTCCAAGATAGTTGAAGGCGAACGCCTGGTGAGCGTAGCCACCAATCATGTGGGTGGGCTTCAGAAGAATACGGGTCACCGAGTTGTGAATACCACCGCGCTTGCCGGTGACTTCAGACTTCGGGCTAACCATACGCTCCTGAGCGTGGTAAACGAAGCAGATACCCTCGGGCATACGGTGCGAAACGACCGCACGACCGACGAAGACACCGTTGGTGTTCACACACTCAATCCACTCGCCGTCCTTGACGCCAATCTTCTCAGCGTCCTGCGGGCTCATCCACGCAGTCGGACCACCACGGAACATGCTGAGCATGTAGTGGTTATCGAAGTACTGCGAGTGAATTGCCCACTTGTTGTGCGGGGTCAGGTAGCGAACAGCAACCGAAACACCATCGGTAGTACCGAGCTCGGGCTCGTTGTACAGGCCGGTCATATCCAGCGGCGGACGGTAAATCGGCAGAGCCTCGCCCATTTCGTGCATCCAGTCGTGGTCGAGGAAGAAGTGCATACGGCCGGTCAGGGTGTGGAACGGCTTCTTCTTCTCGATGTTGACGGTGAACGGAGCGTAGCGGCGACCGCCGGTCTCCGAACCGGACCACTCGGGGGAGGTCATCACGGGCTGCGGTGCGGACTGGGTCATGGGGAAGGTGATACGACGTTCCTCGTTACCTTCTGCCAGATCCATCAGGTGCAGACCGGTCTGCTTCTCGAGCTCCTTGAAGCCCTTGATAGCAACCTCACCGTTAGAGGTACCGGAAATCATGAGGATTGCTTCAGAAATCTTCACGTCGGTATCCAGTGCCGGACGGCCTGCGCCCTTACCGGAGTCCATCACGCCGAATTCCTTAGCCATCTTCGCGACTTCGTCCTTCAGATCGTAAGTGATGAACTTGGTGGTAGCACCGAGCTTATCGAACAGCGGGCCAACGGTGGTGTACATGTCGTACAGGGCACCGTAGTCACGCTCGACAGTGACGAAGTTCGGCATGTTCTTGCCGGGTACGCCCTCCATACCGGGGGTGTTCTTCCAGTCGGGTGCGTGGCCGCCGGGCTGAGCAATCTGGCCGGGGGTGTCGTGCAGCAACGGGACCGAAACGATGTCCTTACGGACGCCGAGGTGCTTCTTAGCCAGGCGAGTGAACTCGTACGCCAGAGCCTTGAAGGTCTCGTGGTCGGTCTTTGCCTCCCACGGCGGGTCAATCGCCGGGGAGAACGCGTGCAGGAACGGGTGCATATCGGTCGAGGAGATATCGTGCTTCTCGTACCAGGTTGCAGTCGGCAGAACGATGTCAGACAGCAGGGTAGTGGAGGTCATACGGAAGTCCGAGGTGACCAGCAGATCCAGCTTGCCCTGAGGTGCTTCATCAACCCACTTCACTTCGTTCGGCAGCTTCTCCGAATCGGAGCCCTGGACGTTGTCCATGCTACCGACCAGGTGCTTCAGGAAGTAGCTCTCACCCTTAGCGGAGGAACCGAACAGGTTCGAACGCCACAGGGTCAGGGTACGAGGCCAGTTGACGGGGTTGTCGACGTCCTCAACGGCGAACTCCAGGTCACCGGAGTTCAGGCGCTTTGCGATGTAGTCCGCGTTCGAGGAAGCCTCACCGCGTGCCACTGCCTGCTCTGCCTTCTCAGCCAGTTCCAATGAGTTCTCGGGGAACTGCGGGTAGAACGGCATCCAGCCCATGCGCACGGAGCGTGCCACAACGTCAGCAGTGTGAACGTCGCGCAGCTCGCCCTTAGCCAGCGGGGACTGCAGGTAGTCGGTGGAGTATGCATCCTGACGGAACTGGTCAGTATGCATGTACCAGAAGCCGGTACCGATCATGTGACGCGGCGGGCGGCTCCAGTCCAGAGCGTTCGCAATGTTGGTCAGACCGGTCAGCGGACGTGCCTTCTCCTGGCCCACGTAGTGAGCCCAACCGCCACCGTTACGGCCCTGGCAACCGGTCAGGTTCAGCAGGGCGAGGATAGCGCGGTAGGTGGTGTCAGCGTGGTACCACTGGCAGATACCTGCACCGAAGATAATCATGGAGCGACCGCCGGAATCCAGGGCGCTCTTGGAGAACTCGCGGGCAACGCGGATAACAGCCTCGGCGGGGACAGAAGTAATCTGCTCCTGCCATGCCGGGGTGTTCTGAACGTTCCAGTCCTCGTAGTCCTTAGCCCAGGTACCGGGCAGACCCTCACGGCCCACACCGTACTGTGCCAGCATGATGTCGAAGACGGTGGTGACTTCGTGGCCTTCAACGTAGGCTACGGGCACACCGCGGGTAATGACGTCGCCGTGACCCTTCGGGTTATCGAAGGTCGGCATCTTAATCTCAACAGCTGCAGACTGACCCTGGGGCAGGTCGCGAATCGACAGAATCGGTTTACGACCCTGCAGGTCCAGGTTCCACTTGCCCTGGTCTTCCTGAGCGTAACGGTGGCCCATGGTGCCGTTGGGCACGAAGACCTCGCCGGTCTCGCGGTCCATCAGGACGGGCTTGAAGTCAGCGTTCGCCTGCTCAGCCTCACCAGCGAGCTTAGCTGCGGTCAGGAACTTGGAGGGGACCTTCACGCCGTCTTCGCGGGTTTCCAGGGTGACCAGGAAGGGAAGGTCGGTGTAGGTCAGGGAGAAGTCCTCGAAGAACTCGACACGCTGGTCGACGTAGTTCTCCTTGAGGATGACGTGTCCCATTGCCATAGCCAGTGCCGCGTCGGTACCTGCCTGTGCAGGCAGCCACTCGTCAGCGAACTTGGTGTTGTCGGCGTAGTCGGGGCTCACGGTGACAACCTTGGTACCGCGGTAGCGAACCTCAGAGACCCAGTGAGCGTCCGGGGTACGGGTCAGCGGAACGTTTGCACCCCACATGATGAGGTATGCAGCGTCCCACCAGTCGCCGGACTCGGGAACGTCGGTCTGGTCGCCGAAGACCTGCGGGGAAGCCACGGGAAGGTCGGCGTACCAGTCGTAGAAGCTGGTCATGACGCCACCGGTCAGCTGGATGTAGCGAACACCCGCGCTGAAGGAGGCCATAGACATTGCCGGAATCGGAGTGAAGCCGGTGTTACGGTCGGGACCGTAGTACTTGATGGTGTGCACGTGAGCAGCAGCCATCAGCTCGAGAGCCTCAGCCCAGGTCGAACGCACCAGACCACCCTTACCGCGTGCGTTAACGTAGCGTGCACGCTTGGCGGGGTCGGACACGATGGAGTGGAAGGCGTCCACGGGATCGTTGTGGATTGCCTTCGCTTCGCGGTACATCTCCAGCAGGAGACCGCGAACGTAGGGGTACTTAACGCGGGTGGGAGAGTAGGTGTACCACGAGAACGCTGCACCGCGGGGGCAACCACGGGGCTCGTACTCGGGGCGGTCGGGACCAACCGAGGGGTAGTCGGTTTCCTGTGCTTCCCAGGTGATAATGCCGTCCTTGACGTACACCTTCCAGGAGCAGGAGCCGGTGCAGTTCACGCCGTGGGTAGAGCGAACTTCCTTATCGTGGCTCCAACGGTCGCGGTAGAAGGCGTCACCTTCGCGGCCGCCTTCACGGAAGACGGCGCGGCCGTCTTCAGTCTCATCCCAGCGGGAGAAGAACTTACCGAACTTGATCAGCTGATCGGTAAGGGGGCCATCCGGGCCCTTAATCTGTGATGCTTGTTCCATACTGCCCAATATATCTGAAAATTGGCATGGAAAATACGAGATAAAAACCTTGCCTAATTCATACGAAATAAGGGTGTTTTAGACCGTAAGCCAGGCAGAAATTCCACCCTCAAGCATGTACACAGAACGCTCCTCCAGAGGGGCTATTTCACGAGCAGCCTCGACCGTTCGAGTGTATCCAGTGCAGTAAATAACGATTTTCTGGGCATTTGCGGGGATTTTACGCTCAATTAGGGCCTTGAGAGAGCCATTTCGTGCCGCCTCAAGCAGTTCAGTGAGGGGCAGATTAATAGCGCCCTCAATGGCGAAAGCATTGAATTCCACCTGCTCACGAACGTCCAAAAGGGCAATATTTTCACCCAATGACACCTTTTTAAGGTCCTGAGCGCTTATCGAGCGAGGTTTTGAGTCGGCAGAAGTGCTTGTAAAATCCTGAGAAATATTACGAATTGTTACATTATTTTTGGGGTTATGACTCTTTCTAGCCGGCAAATCAGCGTTTTTCTTAGGCTGAGCTTGCACGCTAGCTACAAGAGGTATATATTCCCACCTCCCGCTTAACGCCGAATATAGGCCAACCTCACCCATCAGCGGCTCCCCCACCCCGGTCAGCAACTTAACGGCTTCCATAGCCATCGCGGCACCCACCACGCCAGCCATAGCACCCACCACACCGGCGGTACTACACGACGGCACGCTGCCAGCCGCAGGAGCCTGAGGGTACAAATCCTCATACACCGGACCGTGCCCCGCCCAAAACACGCTCAACTGCGCATCAAAGCCAAGAATCGCAGCCCACACATGCGGAATCCCAGCACGCGCAGCCGCCGCCGACACCACATAACGAGACTCAAAATTATCGCTACCATCCAGCACCACATCAGCACCAGACAAAAGCTCATCAACATTCGCCTCCGTCAGACGCTCACGTACCGGCAACACCTCAATCAAAGGATTCAGCGAGCGCAAAGACTCAGCGGCAGACTCAGCCTTAGAATTACCCACCCTGGCATGCGTATGGATCACCTGGCGGTGCAGATTCGAAGCATCCACGAAGTCATCATCAACCACCACGATCTGACCGACACCGGCACCCGCCAGGTACAGCAGCGCGGGAGCGCCCAAACCACCAGCACCCAACACCACCACGCGTGCGCCCTTGAGCGCCAGCTGAGCCTCATACCCCATTTCGGGCAGAATCAGCTGACGAGAATAGAACGCACGCTCAGCGGCAGAGAGCTCGCTCGCACTGCGAGAGGTGTGAGAAGACATAAGGGTTCCTCGCATCAAGTAGTAGAGGTAGCTTGCAATTTCAGGAATCTAAGCCTCAAGGAGAATAAGCCTGCCCGAGAGAAATCCCCCTGGCAGACTTATATAGCGATATCAGAATACTCAGAAGGCTAAGCGGGCGAAGTATCCACACCAACCCACTCGATGCTTCCATCGAGCAGTTCCTGTTCCTTCCAAATCGGCACACGAGCCTTCACCCGGTCAGCCACCAGCTCGCAGGCATCAAACGCGCGACCACGGTGAGCAGCAGAAGCCATTACGGTCAGAGCCGACTCACCAATAGCAATCGGACCCACGCGGTGCACAGCCCACAGACGCACGCCGTCCAGCTCGGCGGCAACCTCAGCGGCAACCTCGGCAATATACTCACGAGCCTGCGGATGCGCACTATAGGACAGCCCGCGCACCGCGCTACCGTGATCATGGTTGCGCACAATGCCGTCAAAAATTACCAAGGCACCCATGGCGTCAGTCATAACCTCAGCCTTAGCCGCTGCGTACAGCGGTTCCAGGGGCGCCTCCGTAATATCGGTGAACACCACGGTCGAGCCGCTCGGCTCAGCACCGTGCGCGCCCGAATGGTCCAGGGATTCTTCCTTCTGCGGCTTAGTGGTCATGGTAGTCCTCCATCTGACGGCAAATGTGCTCAACAAGCGGATCGAGGGTTGCCACGCCGTCCTTCACGCCACCGCGCGAACCGGGCAGGGTCATCACGAAGGTGCGGTCAATGACGCCCGCCACGCCGCGTGAAAGCACCGCCGCAGGGACGTTCTTCAGACCGTTCATCCAGAAGGCGTGCATGATGCCGGGCACTTCCTTATCCAGGTGGGGACGAACCGCCTCCACGGTCTGGTCGTCAGAGTTCAGACCGGTACCGCCGCTGGTCAGGATGAACGTCGGCAGGTTACCGTTCTTCTTACCCTCGGCCACCAGGGTGTTGAAGTACTCGACAATATCGCGGTCTTCAATGACCACGGCGTCCGGGGTATCAAAGCCGCGCGAGCGCAACCACTCCACGGCGATGGGACCGGACTTATCCTCGTACACGCCGCGGGCTGCGCGGGTGGAGGCGACAATGACCAGGCCGGTGAGGTTCTCCGGCATGGTGTAGTCTTCGCTACTCATTGGCTTTCCTTTTCTGTATCTATCAGATGACGGGGGTGTGCTGCTGTAGCTTAGGAGTCCTCGCGGACGGACCAGTCGCCGGACTTGCCGCCGCTCTTCTCCAGAACACGAATATTAGTAATGACGGCGTGCTTATCGACTGCCTTAATCATGTCGAAAACGGTCAGTGCCGCCGAGGAGACGGCGGTGAGCGCCTCCATCTCTACGCCGGTGACGCCGCGGGTCTTCACGGAAGCCTCAATACGCACAAAGTCGGTGCCGCGCTCAAAGTCCACCGTGATCTTGCCCAGCGGCAGCGGGTGGCATAGGGGAATGATTTCCGGGGTGCGCTTAGCGCCCATGATGCCGGCAACACGTGCGACCGGAAGCGCATCCCCCTTGGGCAGGTCAGCGTCAAAAATCATGGCGATAACGTCTTCGCGGGTGCGCACGGTTGCCTCGGCCAGGGCGGTGCGGGTAGTGACCGACTTCTCCGTAACGTCCACCATGTGCGCCGAACCGTCGGCGCGCACGTGGGTCAGTTCCTGGTTGGGCTGCGAGGTAGCAGTCATCGTTTCTCCTGGCTTCTACGCGGTATTCTTCTGCCGCGAATCGTTACTAGTGTGAGTCTCAATTATTCCTTGTCGTTCACGCAAGGAACAATGCGGAGGTGTTTCGCTTAGTTATCGGTGAGGCGAATGCGGTGGTAGGGCACCGCCTCTCCCCCGGTGTAGGTGGTTCCGGGCGCCAGCTCAATGAGTACATCCGCCTGTGCCGCGCGGTGCAGCAGGTGCGAGCCTGAGAGGACGTCCGGGTAGAGCTCCACCCGGTAGGTTCCGGGTTCCACCTCGACCATGGCGAGGGTGCCGCGCAGGAATTGGCGCTTGGTCGCAGGTGCGGTGAGCGGGGTTTCGGTGACGAGCACGCCTCGGGGTGCGTTATTCAGGGTTGCCTGTTCGGAGGCGACCGCGTAGGGCACACCGTAGGGGCCGCCGGCACGCAGGTAGGGGCGCAGAATCAGCGCGTACGAGATGAGCGTGCTCACCGGGTTTCCGGGGAAGGAAATCATGGGCACGCGGTGGCCCTTGAAGTCGAGCAGGTTCACGCCCTGGGGGCCGCCGGGCTGCTGGCTGACGTGGCCAAACCAGGAGACGGGCACCAGAATATCGGCTTCGTGTGCCTTGGCGATGGCATTGCGGACCACCTCATATTTGCCGTGGCTGATACCACCCGAGGTGATGATGATGTCCGGCTTAAAGCTCTCGTACTCTACTGCAAGGCGGTGCAGTAGCTCGATCGGGTCGTCACCGATAGCGATGCGGCGCACCTCCGCTCCGTCTTCGCGGAGCATGGCGGTGAGCATGGGGCCGTTGGCGTCAAAAATCTGGCCTTGACCGAGCTCCTGAGTGGTGGCGCTTCCATCTTCTTCAACACCGGAGAGAATCTCGTCGCCGCCGGTGCACACGAGCACGCGGGGGCCGGCCGCAACGGTCAGGCGCGCGTAGCCCTGGGATGCGAGCGCACCAAGCAGGGCGGGGGTGATGCGTTCGCCAGCACGTGCAAGGATCTGGCCGGTGACGACGTCTTCGCCGCGGCGGCGCACGAATTGTCCGGGCTTGCCGGGGGCGAGTTTGACCTTTTCGCTGGGGCGGCCGAAGGATTCGGGTAGGTCGGGGTATTCGATGCGTTCGGACTGTTCGACGGGGATGACGGCGTCGTAGCCCTTGGGCATGGGTGCGCCGGTCATGATGGGGTAGGTCAGGTCGTCGGAAGAGCGGGAACGCTGGAGGGGGCGGCCGGCGGGGATTTCGCGTCCGACGGTGAAGATGCGGTCGTCGCGTTCTGCAGCTTCGGCGGTGAGGGCGTAGCCGTCCATCTGGGAGTTATCGAAGCTGGGTACGTCCATGCGTGCGGTGACGTCTTGGGCGAGGATGCGTCCTGCCGCGTGGTAGAGGGGAACCGTTTCTGCGGTGCCGATGAAGACTTCACGTAGCAGTAGCGCCAGGTAGGCGCGGTATTCTTCTGTGCTGGGGGTTCCGTTGAATTCGGGGGAAATCATGGCGATTCCAATCGTACGGCGGCAGTTATGACTAGTGTAGGTGTGTGTTTGCGGGCTGGTAAATGCAGTTTTACCTAAGGACCGATGTGGGCCGGGTGGCGTGCGGGGCAAGCGACGGGGCGGCTTATCGGGTGCTTTCGCGTAATTTTTTCAGGGCGCGGATCAGGCCGAGGACCCCGAAGATTCCTAGGTAGAGGCTGATGAGAATCAGGGCGCTTCCGAGGGCACTGGGGATATCGCTACTGTTGATGGCTAGATCGATGGCAAGGGGGATGGTTTGGGTTTTGCCTTGCACGTTGCCGGCGAAGGTGACGGTTGCGCCGTATTCGCCGAGAGCGCGGGCAAAGGAGAGCAGGAAGGCGGTGGCAAGGCCGGGCGCGGCGAGGGGCAGCAGTACTTTGAAGGTGATTTCTGCGGGTTTAGCGCCTTCGACGAGGGAGATTTCTTCGTATTCGCGGGGAATAGCCTGCAGGGTGGTGACCGCGGTGGCAACGAAGAAGGGTAGGGCGACGAATACCTGGGCAATAATCACCGCGTTGGGGGTAAAGGGGATGGAGATTCCTGCCTGGTAGAGGTAGGTGCCAATCATGCCTTTGCGTCCCCAGAAGAAGAGCAACCCGAGGCCGGAGACGACCGGGGAGAGAATCACCGGGGTGTAGATGGTGGCGTAGAGGACCGACCCGAACCGGTGCAGCCGCGAGCGGTTGAGCACTTTGGAGAGCACGAGCGCCAGGGGTGCACCGAGAAGCCCACAGATGAGGGTGGAGGCGGCGGCTGTACTGAGGGAGAGGTTTGCCGCCCCGAGCACCTGCGGGGTGAAGATGCTACCGAGCTGACTCCAGGGGATGTTGAGGAAGAGCCCGAGGAGCGGTCCGGCAATGAGGAAAATACCCAGCGACGCCGGAACCAGGAAGAGTACGGGCACGGAGGCGAAGAGCCTGTTTCCGGGTGTGCGTGAGGTTCCGGCGTTGCGGCGGGTAGCGGTAGTGTCTGTCATGGGTGGTGAGACGCGGATTGTTCCCTAGTGTGTTGAATTACTGTGCGGTGCTGAAGCCGTACTCGGTGAGAATCTTCTTCGCCTCGTCGGAGTTCTTCAGCCATTCGTTGAACTTCTTCGCGGTTTCGGAGGAGGAGCCGGTCTTGCTCAGCGCTGCGGGGTATTCGTTGCGTTCCACGTCGGTCAGTTCGACGGAGCCGAGGTTGGCGCCCTTCTTCTTGGCTGCGGCGAGGTCGGTGGTGTAGATGAAACCCGCATCGGCGTTACCGGTGGTGACCTTGGTTGCGACGTCGGTGACCTTGCTTTCGGTGGTTGCGTTCTTGAGGGTGATGTCGTGCTTCTTCAGTTCCTGGTGGGCGAGGGTGCCGCAGGGAACGTCTTCCTTGCAGACTGCGACGACGCCGTCGGTGGTCTTGAGGTCGTCGAGGCTGTTGATTTTGCCGGGGTTGCCTTCGGCGGTGACGAGCACGAGCTTATTGGTGACGAGGACGTCAGTCTTGGAGTCGGAGAACTGGTCGAGCTTCTTTGCTTTGTCCATGTTCTTGGTGTCTGCGGTGATGAGCAGGTCGGGGGTTGCGCCCTGCTCGATCTGGTTGACGAGCTTTGCGGAGCCTTCGTAGACGAAGGTGATGTCTACACCGGGGTTGGCTGCTTCGTATGCCTTTTCGAGGTCTGCGCCGGCGTTGTTCAGGGAGGCAGCGGCGAAGACTTCGATCTTTCCGGAGGCTGCCTGGCTGCTCGTTGCAGAGGGGGTGGAAGAGGAGCTCTGGGTGGCGCCGCATCCGGTGAGGGCGAGGGTTGCTGCAGCGAGCGCACTGAGGGCTGCGAGGGGGCTCTTCATGAGGTATTTCCTTGGTTGGTTCGTACTCTTGCGGTGGTGAGGTGCGTCCATGTGCGGGCTTTAATATGACGTTCCGTGTACGTCCCTAGCTTGTACACGTGGTGTTGTTTTGTCACGGTGGTCTGCGGTGGCGCAGTTGTAACTTACCCTGCACACACTATGTACAGGGCGCCTGAACATGGAATAATCATATTGTCACCTGAAATATGCAAATTTTCCACATAGGTTTTACATGGCGTACACGGCGAATTCGGCCTCTTCTGAACTCATTGCGGGCCCAATGTTAAGCACCTTATCTTCTGCGGAGGATAACGGGGCTGCTTTTGTGACGCCCAAAAAATCTGAGAGTGGCGTAAAGGCCCAGCGTAAGCTCCCGAATATTACGAATAGCGGTCCGCTCTTGGACCGTTGGGGTCGCGTGGCAACGGACCTGCGCATCTCTCTGACCGATAAATGTAATCTTCGTTGCATTTATTGCATGCCGGCGGATGGTTTGCAGTGGCTCCCGAAGGAGAATCTGCTCTCCGCCGAGGAGATTGCGCGCCTTGCCGACATTGCGATTACTGAGCTGGGCGTTGAGGAGATCCGCTTTACCGGTGGTGAGCCGCTGGTGCGCGCCGATTTGGTGGATATTATTTCCCGTATCCATCAGGCGCATCCGGATGTTCCGCTTGCTATTACGACGAACGGTATTGGTTTGGAGAAGCGTGCCGCCGCCCTGGCGGAGGCTGGTCTGACCCGCATCAATGTTTCCCTGGATACGATTTGCCGTGAAACCTTTGCCGAACTGACCCGCCGTGACAAGCTCGACGCCGTGCTCAAGGGTATTGACGGTGCTGCGGAGGCTGGCCTGTGGCCCATCAAGATTAATGCTGTGCTGATGCCGGGTCTGAATGATGACCAGGCTCCGGAGCTTCTGCGCTGGGCATTGGCGGGCGGCTATCAGCTGCGTTTCATTGAGCAGATGCCGCTGGATGCCGATAACCGCTGGACCCGCGAGGGCACGATTACTGCCGCTGAGATTCGCGAGAAACTGTCGGCCGAGTATGTTCTGGGTTCGGTGGCGGAGGCGCGTGGCGACTCCCCCGCCCAGCTGTGGGAGGTGTACCCGCTCGGTACTGCCCTGGACGAGGCTGGCTTCCCGACTGACGGCACCGAGTCGCTGGGCCGTGTGGGTATTATCGCCTCGGTCACGGAGTCGTTCTGCGGTGCGTGCACCCGCACCCGTCTGACCGCGGACGGCAAAATCCGCTCCTGCCTGTTCTCCGACACCGAGACTGATTTGATGCAGCTTCTGCGGTCTGGTGCTGACGATAAGCAGCTGGCTCTGCGTTGGCGTGAGGGCATGTGGTTCAAGCCGCGCGCCCACGGCAAGGAAGACGCTGACTTCGATATTGAGGAGTTCGCTAAGGCGAGCCGCTCGATGAGCGCTATTGGTGGCTAAGGAAGCCACTGTTCTCAGCCGAAGATGCACGGATAAGGCTTTTTGCTGGCTCTTGCATCCGTGATTTTCGGCTGTTCCCTGACGTAAGGATTGAGGAGCATTATGCAGGTTCATTTTTTCGCTGCCGCGCGTTCTGCGGCGGGTACCGCGCAGCTGTCGGTGCCCCTGGCCGAGTTGCCGTCCGCGACTCTTGGCGTGCTCGTTGAGCATCTGGGTCAGAGCCTGGAGGGTACGACCCCGTCGGGTCTGACTCTTGCGCAGGTCATGGAACAGTGCTCGTTCCTGGTCAACGGTGCCCGCTCTGATGCGCAGGCGACCCTGCAGGATACCGACCGCGTGGACGTTCTGCCTCCCTTTGCGGGCGGATAAGATGCCCGGTTCTGTGCTTCCCGCTGAGGGTGATTTTTCGTGCGCCGCGGTCGTTGTTGCCGGAGGCGCTTCTCGCCGCCTGAACCACGTACCGAAGGCGTCCCTGTCTGATGGCACGAGTACCCTGCTGGATTGTGCCCTGGAGGCGGTGGCCGCCGCATCCCCGCGCGTGGTGGTGGGTCCTGAGAGCTTGCCGTTGCCGCCCGAGGTGTTGCGTACTCGTGAGGATCCGCCGTTTTCGGGTCCTGCCGCGGCGATTCATGCCGGGTTGGAGTGTATTGCGGCGGCTTGCGAGCGCTCGCAGACTCCTGTACCTAACTGGTGCCTGATTTTGGGTGTGGATACTCCGCGTATTGCTCCGGCGGTTCAGCAGCTGATTGCTGCGGCGCGGGGCTTTGAGCAGACGTGTGCTGAGCGTGCGGCGGACTTCTCCCCCACCGGTTCTGAAGCGCCCACCGATTCTGAATCATCTGAAGGTTCTGAAGCATCTGCAGGTTCTGAATCGTCTGCAGGTTCTGAATCGTCTGCAGGTTTTTGGGGTGTGTCTGAGGGCATCTATCAGCCGCTGGTGGGGATTTACCGTTTTGAGGCGATCCGTTCGGTCTTTTCGACCGGCACCACCGACGCTTCTGTTCGTTCTTTTTTGCGCCGTTTGAACCCGGTGGCGGTTCAGATGTCTGCCGCTGACACCGCCGATGTTGATACCTGGGAGCAGGCGCAGGCACTGGGTTATACGACTTCGCTCTGGTCGAGTTATTAGCAGCTGAGGCGCACAGAAGCGCTCGTTGCCAAGCTACAGGTAACCTAGGTAGTAGGTTAGGGCTCTGGGCACCGCACTCGGTAGCGTTTTGAGCCCGCGCGCTGTTGCGCGTCCCGCACACACTTTTACGAGGTACGATGTCTCACCATATTCCTTCTGTTTCGTGGCAGCAGGCCCGCCAGATTCTACATGAGCAGGGCCTGGATATTGCTCACCATGTGAAGACGGAGTCTTTGCCGCTGCTGGCGACGATTGGCCACTATTTGGCAGATGACGTTTATTCGATGATGCCGGTGCCCCACTACAGCTCTTCTGCGATGGATGGTTACGCTGTGGCGGGTGCGCCTCCGTGGCGTCTGGTAACCCCGGCGTATCCGGAGGATTCTCGCGCGAATATTCACCGTCTGACGGTTCCGATTGCTCCGGGTGAGGCGACCCCGATTTTGACGGGTGGGTTGATTCCTGAGGGCACTGAGGCGATTGTGCGTGAGGAGCATTCGCGCCTGTATGAGGGTGCGGAGGCTTCTTCTCGCCCTGGTGTAGCTGCTCATTTGGAGACTGCATCGAGCATTCATTACCTGGATATGGCGGAGGGTTTTGAGCCTCCAGCCGTGGGTGCTGATATTCGCCATGCCGGTGCTGAGCTGGAGCGTGGCGAGTTGTTGGCGCGCCACGGTGACCGTATTTCTGCGCGTATGGCGGCGTTCTTGGGCACGAATGGTTTTGATGAGTTGCCGGTGTACGCCCCGATTCCGGTGCGTTGCGCGTTTACGGGCAATGAGGTCATTACGTTTGGTGTGCCTGCGCCGGGTCAGGTGCGTGATGCGTTTGGCGGCTTTATGGAGCATGCGATTATTTCTGCAGGCTGCGAGGCGCGCCCTTCGATTCGCTTGGCGGATGTTGAGTCTGAGTTCCGCACGTTCTTGTCTACGTCTACGGCCCGCGTTCTGGTGTTTACGGGCGGGTCGAGCACTTCGGGTGTTGATTTGGTGCGTAAGGTGCTCAATGACATGGGTGCGACGTACCTGTTTGAGTCGGTGGATGTGCGTCCGGGTCATCCGGCGTTGGCTGCGCGTCTGCCGGTTCCGGAGACGGGCCCGAATTCGGGTCGTGAGCGTTTTGTGTTGGGTCTTCCGGGTAATCCTTTGGCTGCGTACACGGCTTTGTATTCGTATTTGCCGCCGCTTTTGGCTGGTATGAGGGATATGCCCCTGCCTGAGCTGGATTCAGCGGTTCTGGGTGAACCGGTGGATACTTTGCGTAAGCCGGCGGGGGTTCGACTGCTTCCGGTGTCGGTGCGTGATGGTGTGGCGTATCCTCTGCCGAAGTCGGCGTCGCATATGTTGTCGTCGTTGGCGGCGGCTACTCATTGCGCGGTGTTGAGTGATTCTTCGGTTCGGGGTTCTGCCCATGAGGTGGGGGCTCGGGTGCCGATCATTCCGGTGCTGTAGAGCGGCACTGTAATTAGCTAGCGCGCAAAAGCTCTTTTTCCTGGTCGCACGGCTCTTCTGCTTTGCGTTGGGAGGGTATAGTAGAAAGATATGTCAATCGTTTAGCATATCGAAGGGAGCCCCCGTGGCGAAGCCCAAACTCAGCGACGTTGCAGCACTAGCGGGTGTCTCCCCCACCACGGTCTCCCGAGTGCTCAATAACCGCGGCTACCTGAGCGAAAGCACCCGCACCAAGGTCCATGAGGCCATGCGGGAGCTCGGCTACCGACCCAACGCCATCGCCCGTAGCCTACAGGGTCAGCGCTCGCAGATGGTGGGCCTCATCTTCCCCACGGTCGCGAACCCCTTCTACGGGGAGATGGTGTACCGCCTCGAAAGCCACCTCGCAGAAGAAGGCTACCGGGTCATTCTCTGCAATAGCGACGATCACCCCGAGCAGGAAAAGCGCTATCTGGAGATGCTCTTTGCCAATCAGGTGGACGGCATCATCAGCGGTGCCCACTCAGACGCCCTGGTCAATATTCCGCATGCACAGGCTCCCCTGGTGACCGTAGACCGCCTCGAAAGCGGTTTCTACCCGAATATTCGCTCCGATAACTACGGAGGCGCTCGCGCCGCCACGGAGCACCTCATTGCCACGGGTGCGCAGAATATCGTCCACGTGACATCGACCCTGGGTAAGCATAATGAGCGTCAGCGCGGCTACCGCGAGGCAATGCTTGAGGCGGGGCTTATGCCGGAGTTCGTGGAGCTGGGTTTCCGCCCCTCGCTGGGCATTAAGCGCGAGGTGCTCTACCGATACCTGGATGAGCGCGCCGAAAGCCCCGAGCCGGTGGACGCGGTCTTTGCGTCCAACGATAATTACGCCGCATTGGCGCTGGGGTGGGCACGTGCTCGAAACATCCGCGTTCCCGAGGATTTCCAGGTGATTGGCTACGACGGTACGCAGAGCGTTCAACTGCTCATGCCGGAGCTTGCGACGGTGGTTCAGCCGATTGAGGGCATGGCGAAGCGTGCCGCGCAGCGTCTGCTGCACCTCATTGAGTTGCAGCAGGGAGAATCTGCTGAGGAAGACGCTCCCCCGACCAGCCAGCCTGAGGATGTGCTCCCCGTTGAGCTCCACCTGGGGGCAACGGTGCGTTCTATCCCGAATCTGGATCAGATTCAGCCTGATACCTCTGCCCCGGATGAGCTCCAATAAGAAGCTGCCCATCCTTTGACAATAAAAAGCCGCCCCACCGTGCGAGTGCTCACGGTGGGGCGGCTTTCGTTTATGTATTTATCGGTTTATGTTAGCGCCCGGAAGTTTTAGGAGGTGCGCTGCACAATCTCGGTTGGGCCGGTTCCGGGGTAGACCATACCGACGGCATGTGCCTTGGAGAAGATGCCGTGGAGCGGGCCGAGGGAGAAGAATCCGCGGCGCTCGTAGAGGCGGGCGCTGTCATAGGTCGAGGCTTCGAGGTAGGCGGGGTAGTCACCGATGCGTTCGGTGCCGTAGTCGAGTAGCTTCGAGCCGATGCCGCGGCCTCGGTACTCTTCGAGAACACCGATGTTGAAGAGGTACCAGTGCTTGTACGCGGGGCGGTACTTGAGCAGGTGCAGCTCCATCGTGATAGCTCGCAGCAGGGTTTTCCAGCCGAGAGCCTTGTAGTAGGCGCCTACCTGCTTGAGCTCGTTGAGGAAGGAACCTTCGTGGGATTCGGGGGTGCTCCAGAGGCAGACGCCGACAATTTTGCCGGTGGATTCGTCGATGCCAATGTCGATGCGTCCGCGGTCCTGGAAGTTACCGTAGACCTGCAGGGTCATGATGGCGCGGAGCTTGGCGAGCTCCTGTCGGCGGCTACCGCCCGCGATGACTGCCATCATGGCGGGGTCACCGTCAAATGCGGCAATCAGCACTTCGAGCGCGTCAGCATATTCATGAGGCTCGGCGGTGCGGACGGTATAGGAAGCTGAGGTCATATTCACCCTTTACAAAAGCTTGAAACTATACATAAATATTAGCTGGATTATTCACTCCTGGCTAATAAATTGTGCCTTATCAAGACATTTTTCACCGCCATGCACCGAATGTATGTCAGCTTATATTGCACCATTATGCATAATTTTTGCGCATATTTATTCACAACTATTTTTCACGCTTTTGCAGGAAAAACTGAACACCCCGCACCAGCTCTAGGAAGAGCGGTACGGGGTGTACATCACGTTGAGGTTATCTACTCATCAAGAGTGCAGACTATGCGTTAGCCTTTGCCTTCAGTGCAACCTTCAGAAGCGAATCTGCGCTGGTGACAGATGCGCCCGAAGCCTGGACATCTTCAACCGAAGCAGCTGCCTTCTTGGCGTTGGTGATCACCATGGGGGTTGCCAGCGGGTAGCCAGCCGCCTTGATGGCGGGAATATCGAACTCGGCGATAACGTCGCCGCGCTTGACCGTGTCGCCCTTAGCAACCTTGGGCTCGAAGTGCTTGCCGTCGAGCTCAACAGTGTCCATGCCAATGTGCATCAGCAGATCCAGGCCGTCCTCGGTGCGCAGACCGTATGCGTGGCCGGTGGGGAATGCAACGGTAATCTTGCCGTCAGCCGGTGCGTAGAGCTTACCTTCGGTGGGCTCCACTGCGGTGCCTGCACCCAGTGCGCCGGAGGAGAAGGTGGGATCCTTGATGTCAGCCAGCAGAACCACGGAACCGACCATGTGGGAGCCGATTTCGACGCTCTCGCCAGAATCAGTTGCTACAGCAGCAGCGGGAGCTGCGGCAGCTGCTGCGGTGGCAACGGGAGCTGCAGCAGCGGGTGCCTCAGCTTCCTCAGTGTTGCCAGCCTCGACCTTCTTACCCCAGATGAAGGAGGCAACGAAAGCGATGACGGTGGTCAGAACGAGGCAGCCCAAGAAGCCCGGAATACCGGCACCGACGGTTGCTTCAATCGAGGGGAAGCCCAGGTAACCAGCAGCACCAAGCTTGCCCGCCTTAATTCCAAGGATAGAGGTAACCATCGAGCCAATACCCGCGGAGACGATTGCAATGTAGAAGGGCCAGCGCAGAGCCAGGTTCACACCGAACATTGCGGGCTCGGTAATACCCAGGAATGCCGAGGGTGCGGCAGCCGAAGCAATACCCTTAATCTTCTTGTTCTTGGTGGTCAGTGCGACACCGGCTGCGGCAGCACCCTGAGCCACGTTAGACATGGAGGCAACAACGAAGATGAAGGAACCGCCGGTAGCCCACAGGCTCATCTCGATGGGCGGGAATGCCTGGTGCATACCGGTCATCACGATGAATGCGTAGAAGGTACCGAAGATCAGACCACCGAGCGGGCCGGCAACAGTGTAGAGCCAGTTGATACCTTCACCCAACCAGGTGCCCAGCTGGAACATCGGGGGACCGACCAGCAGGAAGGTCAGGAAGCCGGTAATCAGGATGGTGAGGGTCGGGGTGAAGATGAAGTCGATGGTGCCCTTGAGGACCTTGTGGAAGAACTTCTCAATGTGGGACAGGATAAAGGCAACCAGCATGATGGGCAGCACGGTACCTTGGTAGCCCGCCTGCTGAACCTGCAGACCGAAAAGGTTCCAGTACTTCATCGGGTCGGTGCCCTCAGCACCCGCCAGAGATGCTGCGACGTTGTAGCCGTTCATCAGAGCCGGGGACACCATTGCGGCACCCATGGTCAGACCCAGGTAGGGGTTACCGCCAAAGACCTTGGTGGCGGAGAAGCCAACCAGCACAGGCAGGAAGGCGAAGGGAGCCGCGGAGAGCAGGTTGACGATATCCGCGAAGTCAGCCCATTCAGGGAAAAGTTCAATAACTGCCTGGGGGCCAAAAATACCCTTAGAGGTCAGGAGGCTATTGAGCGCCATCAGCATACCGCCACCGACCAGAACCGGGATCAGCGGGACGAAGATGTCGGCGATGGTCTTGATGAAGCGGGAAACGATGTTGCCCTGCTTGGAGGCAATTTCCTTGAGCTCATCCTTGGAGGCTTCGGGTGCGCCAGCGGCGATGAGGTGCTTGTGTACCTCGTTGACGTCGCCGGGGCCGACGATGATTTGGAACTGGCCAGCGTTGAGGAAGCTGCCCTTGAGGTCTTCGTCGTTGTCGATTGCTGCCTGGTCGACCTTGTCCTGGTTCTTCAGGACGAGGCGAAGGCGGGTTGCGCAGTGTGCGGCTGCAACGATGTTGCCGGCGCCACCGACGTCCTTCAGCACGCGCTGTGCCACTGACTTGTGGTCCACGCTCGCTCTCCTTTGTTTGGAGCACCACCGTATGATGCTTTGTGAATGGGGTGGGGTGACATGTCTGTGTGTGCATGTCATGTGTATGTCATACGTTTGACATATCAGATGTAAAACATGGTATCACGGGAAAGTTCTTAAAAGCGAGGGCCCACCCTCCATACGGAGAGTGAGCCCTCAGACATATTCAGAAATTACCGGAAAGCCCCCGCGTAGGCGGCTCCCAACGCGTAGAAAACGGCTTAGAGGCGGCCATACTCCAGGGACAGCACCTCGCCACCGGTCAGGCGGACGCGACGCTTATCGCCCTTGAAGAAGGTGCGAGCGGTCATAACCTCAGCGCCCATGGAGGCAATCAGCTTGCCGCCCACATACAGTTCGGTAGCCGAACCGTCCACGAGCAGGTCAAACTCGCGAATCTTCGAACGCTTCAGGGTACGGCGGCGCAAGCTACCACCCTCGGTGTAGCGAGTACCGCCACGGTCCATCTGCACAAAGTCCTTATCCAGAACGATGCTCAGAGCCACGCCGTGGGTGTCCTTAATCTTCAGCTTCACGCGCTCATCAGAGACATTCACGCGGCCGCGCAGACGGAAGGTCAGGGCATTCTTCAGCTCAACGAGCTTGCCCTTCTCCTCCTCGCGGTACAGCGGGGTCATCTTCATCGCGTCGTTGAGCTGCGGCACCGGACGCTGGAAAATCTTGCCGTTACGCAGGTGCAGCTCACGCGGGTAGGT
>ERZ773207.53-NODE-53-length-36916-cov-49.131792_pt1 | contig 36916 bp, 56 predicted proteins | sample MGYA00580997_ERZ773207 | MGnify/ENA primary metagenome ERZ773207 (study PRJEB29015, sample SAMEA2738170) | human oral metagenome | biome: human oral; feature: human-associated habitat; material: saliva | place: China | collected 2239 ... | reverse complement strand
AAACTGCACCTTGTGAGTTGGAGGGGGATGTGTCCAACTTTTGGGGTGCAGTTCAGACATCGGCGTTGATGTCGTTGATGGCCTCCACTTTGGATGGCGGCTTTTTGAACAGCACCCATGCCGCACCGCCGAACACTTCGGCGTAGCAGGTATGGTCTGACGGGATTAACGGAATGATGGTACCGGCCAGGCGGTATTTTCCGCCTAGCCAGCCCCTAAGCGGACTGACGGGATTGATGTTGCCCATGATGCTTGCTCCTTGAAGTTTGGCGCTCACAGGCACTCCGGGTTATTAAAGAACCAAATTGGTTGACCACTTTTCAGCGCGGACATTTGATTTCCAATTGCCCCTCGCCTTTGGCCAACAGCTTATTACAGTTTTTGCAACGATATTGCATTTTTGTAGCTCCCACATTACCAGTATGTTAGAATCCGCCTGCCTCTAGAGGTGGCGGCCTTGGGTCATGCAGGCCTGGTCTGCGTGGCTGGCGCGGTTTGGTGGGCAAACACCGGCCGCGCCGCCGCCCTACTTATTGCGTACACCCGCCCCTGTGGCGGGTATTTTCATGCCTCCTCCTTATATAGGGCGGGTACGATAACAGCGAGGTCGTTGGGAGACCAACGCCAGCCTGTGGGTAGCCCTAGGGCTGTCGCACACCATTCGCTGCAGAACCAGCGGCGGCGGTTTTGCGGCAGTCCGAAGGCGATACCCAATGCGCCCATCAGGTCGTAGCCCTGCCCCTCGGTGGACGTCCACACCTTCTGCAGCTGCTCGTGTACCTCAGGGACGGAGGGCAGCGGGATCAAATTCCATTTGGCCGACGGCAGCGGCATGGTTTTCACGCGCACGCCGCCGTCCCGGATAGAGGCGGAGTAGCAGGTATAAACCGATGCCTGCGGATGCTCGCGCACCGCAATCTCGCAGTGGCTGTATTGTCCTCGTGTGAGAGCACGGGTGAGCCAGTCGGTCGCCCTTGCACACCACACGCGCCAGCCTGTACCGTCGCGGCGGCCTTTGTACAAGGCGAGGTAGATTTGACGATTACTCATTTGCCCACCTCGCCCAGCTTGTCGGCAATCGGCCTAATCTCCGCCAAGATTTCCGCCGTGCGTTTCTCTACTTCGGCGGCAGTCTTTAGCCCTTTCAGTTCAAACTTGCGCATCCGCAATGCGCCCAGTTTGCCCATGACCATGCGCAGGTTATCGGCTTGGGCAATGATGATGTCGGTCGCTTCGCAGGCGGTTTTCCCGGCAGGCTTGGCAAATGCCGCCACTTGCAGCGGTGCTTCGCCTTTACAGCCGCCGGCCTTGTAGTCCCTTGCCTGTTGTTCGCGCACTTCATATTCAGGCTGGAAACGGGTTACATGGCGATAGGCTTTATCCACCAAATCGTTAATTTCCTTAGTGCCATTGTCGATGGCTTCGGCCAGCAACTGGGAAGCGGCGGCCTTATCTAACGTCCATTCTTTGCCGTTCCATTGGTGCAAATGACTGGGCGCAGGATCGGCCAGTACGGGCTTGCCGTCTTTGCCCGGCATAATCACCTGCCCAGCAGATTGCCCGGCTAGTAACGCGGCGTGCTGCTCGGGGCTAATCTCTAGCGCATCTTCAGGCAGGCTAGTGTGGATAGTGTCGTCGTAAAACGCCTGATTCGATTTTGAGTAAAAAATCATGGTTTGCTCCTAATGGCCGATGGCCAATACATAAGTCAGTGCGGCAGTACCCGACCCTGTAGGTGCAAACCTGTCTTCATGCAACGAGAATACGGCGGCGGATACGATGGCGGCGCGGGTAATCAAGCCGCAACCCGAGAAAGTTTTTTGCCGGGTCGATACCTGCAGAGACAGGCACGCTTTGGGAAAGGCGAGCGGGAAATTGTAATTACCGGCCAATGAGCCGATGGGTTTGTCAATCGTGAGCCATTGGACAATCAGCCCACCCGGTTGTTTCTGATAGCCGGTGCCGTTCAGCTGGCTGGCGAATAAAGCGCCGACGGCCTGCGATAAATCCGTAATATCTGCAGCACGGTGCGTATGGTTGAGCGGAGCCACCTCGTTTTTATTGGCCTTGCCTTGTAGGTCTTGCGCTAATTTGGAGGCATCCAGCGCACCGGCGTTGGTAACCTTGCCAAACGCCTTAACCCACATCACCACGTCGTCCAGGCTGTTTTGAGCCTTGATGCACAACACCATCACAATTGCTTTGGGGCGCACCTCGTCAGCCACCGGCACGCTGCGTGAGGCATCAAACGTCAGATAGTTATAACCTTGGCGGTTTCCGTCAATATCGACGGTGTAGGCGCTCGGTGAGCCTTCGCCGCCGAACACGCCTTCCGGGTCTTTCGGGCCGATACCGAGCGTGCCGTTTCCGTCGCCGCAGAACGATGTTTTGCCTTTGATATTTCGGATGGCGTCGCCCTGCTGTGTGCCAACTGTGAGGCCGCCCGCAGCGTTGCGGATAAAGCGGTCTTCGGCCTTGGGCACCGCATCGATTGAGCCGTACTGCGCCACCAGCTTGCGATACAGCTCGGGATAGGCAGCCTGCGTGACCTTGGCAGCAATCTCGTCGTACTTAATCCAGCCGTCCGGGATGTCCGCAACCGGGAAGTAGGCAGTCATGCCGATGTCGGAGCGCGTGAGCTTGGGCAGCTTGTTGCCACCCAGTACGCGATACAGGTCGGGATAGGCGGATTGGTTAAAGGTGCTGCCGTCGGCTTTCAGGTAGCCTTCCTGATTGGTAACGGCGCGGGGGAAGCCGATTACTGCGCCTACGGGCAGGCCTTTGCCGGCAGATTCAACAGCTTTGTCGTAAGCCTCCTTTACCGCCTTCGGCGTGGCTGCCAGCTCTTCGCTGTTGCTGTCAGTGGCAGACGAGAGCTGTACGATGCCGGCCTTGGTAGTGCTGGCTGCTTCCGGCTTGTACCCTTCCAGTTTCTTTTTCAGGTAGCGGGTGCGGTTGGCCAGCTGGCGCAGGGGCTTGTTGTCGACGCCGTCGGCGCCGCCCATGACCGGGTCGGAGGTCTCCAGCTGGTAGATGCCTTCTTCCCATACTCCGGTTTCTTGCAGATTTGCCATAGTTTTTCCTTATGCAGTTCCTCGGTTGAAGCGGCCGTCGCGGATGGCGCGTCCGTTGTGCCGCAATGCCACGGCGGTAAAGTCCAGCGCGGCCAAAATGCAGCGCGCCGGCGCGAAGGCGGCCAAGGTCTGCCGCAGCAGCGCGGCCTGGTCGTTGGTAATCGGCGCGGCCATCTGGATGCGGTAGTGCGCCCAGCGGTCGGGCTCGCCGTAGGTGTAGACGCCGTTGCGGCGGGCGCGGCCGTCATGGCGCAGGTTGCCCAGCCCTTCCAATATCTGCACCTCGCCAAACCCGAGCCGCCGCACGATCTCACGGATTGCCCACGGCGTGCCTTTGTAGCGGTGCAGCTCGTAGGCACCCTTAATCAGCTTGCGCCGCGCATCGTTGGATTCGGCCAACCAGTAGCCGTCGGCACCCAAGATGCTGCGGCTCTCGGCCAAGAGCGGCAGGTGTTCGGGGGCGACCAAATCGACCAGGCGCGGCATCAGCTGCGGCAGCTCGGCCAAATCCAAACGCAGTCCCAATTCGGCCAGCGCGCGGGCGCGTTGGTCGCGCTCAATGATGGCGGCGTAGGAGAGTTTGGCCATCGTCTAGCCCTCCGACGTTTGTGCGGCAATGCGGATGGTGGTACTGGTGCAGCGTGCCCACTGGTCGGGCTTGACCACGGTCAGCGGCAGGTTATGCAGCACCACGTTATAGACACCGGCCACTTTCAGCGCACTCATGATGTCCAGCGGCACAATGTCCAAGCCTAGCCGGCTGCGGCGGGCGGCTTCATACACCGCCCATGCCTGCTCGGCCGCCGCTTTGGCGGTGCGGGCATCGGTGCCGGTAAACAGGGTCAGCTCGGCGTCCAGCGTGTAATCGACGGCGGTCGGTGCTTTGACCACTACGGTGTCGCACAGCGGGCGGCGTTTTTCTGCTGAGAGTGCGGCCTGAATCTTGCCAATCAGCTCGGCATTGGGTAGGCCGTCTTTGGCCAGCACGGTCACCGCCACCCGTCCGCCTATAGGCTGGCCGCCGCCGTCGGTATCGTTGGCCACGTGCACGTCCACCACCGCCGGGCTGGCCTGCCGCGCCCAATATTGGTAGGCACCCACCGGTCCGGCTACCGAAAAACTCTCCGGTGCCAGCAACACGCGCTCGCGGTAGGCTTCGTCGTCTTCGATTTCGACGCCGCCGGCGGAGACGGTGGTGTTGGCCACGGTTACTTCAATCGTCGGATGCAGCCGCTCGGCCGGGCTGTTGATTTGTCCGACCGACCAACCGTTGCCGACTGTGCCGGTTTCGGTGCATTCGGCGGCCACTTTGGCGCTGCTTTGGGCGGCAGTCAGCAGGGCGGCTTCAGTGGTGACAAAGCCGGTCTGCCCGGCATTGACCCGCGTGCCCTTGGGTATGGTGATTTGTTCCAAACCGCTCAATACCGCAGTAAAGCGCAGGGTGGTCAGGGCGGCAGAAGCCTCCAATCGTGGCGTAGCCACATCGTCGCCACACAAATCTAACATCAAACCGGTCGCAAAGCGCACATGCTGTTGGCGGTAGGCTTCATTCACCTGCTGACGAGTTAATGCTTCACGGTAGGCGTACACATTAATCAACAAACGTTCGATATGGGCAGGTTGCAAGGTTTTGCCACTGTCGCGCTCATATCTGGCAATGGTATCGGCCAAAATCGTCTGCAAATCATCATCCACGACCTTCACATATTCACGCTTTAAATTGCTTAAATCCACGTTGCATTCTCCAAATTCACAGCCGTGCTATAGACCTCGCCCGATACATCATCGGCAACACGCCAGCGTACGGTCATGGTGATGTGTGGGGCGTTGCCGCTAAAGGTTACGTCTTCGACATCAGCGCGTTTTTCCCATGTCTGAATAGCCAATACGACTTCACGTACGATATTTGGCACAAACACGTCTTCCGGCGTGTCAATGTAATCGAAATGGTTGCTGCCAAAGTCCGGACGAGTTACATCCGAGCCTTTTTTCGTAGACAAAATGTTATGAATACACAGATCAATATCGTCTACGCCCTGCGCCAAATCGTTGCCACCGGGGGCTAGCTGCCAGTGCTTGGAAATTGGGTAGTTGTATTTCATGCTGCGATTATGCTTAACAATATACCTATTGCCTTTTAAAGCCATTTATAAAAAAAGCCATGCTTTATTTATAAAGCATGGCTTTGTATAAATAGGATAAGCTTAGAGAACCACTTACCAATTATTTGGATTCTGATTTTTCATGTATTCATCGTAGCGCATATCCAGTTCTTCAACCGCTTCTTGAAAACTCTGGGTCTGAATAGGTCTAGCAGGAGGAGCTTGGCAGGCTAAACTAATATCCGGGTAGAAAATAAGGCCGCAGAAAAATTTTAAATCATCTGGTCGCTCCCATAAGCAAATAGGGTTTTTACTTTTTTGCTCATTATATAAACGAAGTAACTCAACTATATTATCCTTCACATCTACATTGAACTCTTTTTCAGGGTCAATATATGCTGGTTCATTTGGAAAAATAATCTGACTAATTTTGTGACGTTGTTGTTCGATATTCATCGCGCAATCCTTTAAAGAAATAATCGGATTCCGATAATGTAGCCATTTGGAATTTTTTCAAGCAGGAGGGCCGGTTTTCCCACCACTATCGCCATCATGGATATGTTCTTTTACCGAAATACCAGTTGCCATCACATCTTCTGTTGCAACAAGGCTTCCATCAATTACTGCCGCTGCACCGCCACCACCTTTACCCGACATACCTGCGGTATAAGTAAACAGGCCGTCAACCGTCAAGGTCTTTTTTACCACGGTATCGGCATCAATCGTTACCACGCCGCCAGTTTTGACCAATACATCCCCCGTTTTGCGGTCGTGTTCGATAATCGTGCCATTTTTAAATCGGCGTATCCATTTGTCTTTACTGCTTGCTGGAGGCTTATCGGCCGTGCTGTAAATTGCGCCAATCACACAGCCGTTTTCGCCGCGAGCGTCCAGCAAGCAGACAACTTGCTCACCTTCATCGGGCAGGCTGTAAAACTGATTGCCACCGGCAGCCGGTGTAATCATCGGCAGCCAGTCAGTTTCCATGTCTTCCAGAGCAGGGATTTTGACGCGCAGATTGTGACCGGCTTCATCTACCGCTGATACCACGCCGAATTGCAGGGTTGCCCCGAAATCATGGGTTTGTTGCATCCTGCTGCTCCTCGTCATCAATATACTCAATCATCTTAATCTCCAGCTCTGTCGTGTAGCCACTGTTGCTGCGATATTCATGCCGCGCTTGCTTCACCAGATACTTACCGGAAAACTTACCCATGTTTTTCAGCCTAACGGTTTGCCCTGCAACCAGCAGCGCATTGCCGAACAACGTGATGTTTCCGGCACATTGATCGTCTTGTGCGTCAGCCAGTTTGGCATCGGCACGAGCATTAAGCTGCGCTTGGCTCTCTCCTTTATTCGGCACTATTTTCAAGGTGTCACCAGTGTGGCCACGTTTAGATTTTGGGCGTAAAGGTTTTGTTTTCCGCTTAGCAGATACCGTTTTTTTGGTTTTCGGGTCATAACCGCGCATCTCAACCTGGGTTGGTACGCCTTTAATCAAGTCACGTAGACGAATTCTCATCATATCTTCTGGACTCAACACCACCACGGCTTCACGCTCTTTCAGGGTAGCATTATCGGTAAACACCAGCTTATCCCCGACAATTTTGAAGGTGTGGCCATACTCTTTGGCCAACCGGCTTAAAAACTCAACGTCGCGTTCCTGATACTGAGTTACGCGTTTTATTTTGATGTCTTTAACTTGCCCGGTAAGCTGCAATTTCAAACGGCCTGACACTTGACGAACAATCTCTGCAAGCGTGGTATTTTCATACGCACGACCTTTTAAGGTACGGCTTGCTTTACTAATACCTGCAGACAAAGCCTTCATGCTTACCGTTGACGGAGGATGGTTATACTCAATTTCAGCTATCTCAAAGCTGCCCAATGCCACCAAACCGGTAAATTGGTCGCCCAAACTCAACGCAAGTGCATCGCCTTGCTCAGGATACCAGCCACGCAGCCAGCGGCCGTCGGTATCTTCAAATTCTACCTGTAGCTCATCAGATTGCCCCTCAAGATAATCTGTATAAACGAAGGAAATCAGATACGGTGCAATGTCGCCGGTGATGTCTTTGTTTTCGTAGCTCAGTGTGAAATCCGGCTTGGTTACCGGGTGTGTGCCGCCCGAACCGCCTTGCACGGCCAAGCCGGACAATAAAGACGAAATATTCATGTTCTTCCTTTTCAGACGGCCTTAACGCAGCCAAGGCGGTAAATCGGCCTGACTGTTTTTTGGTTTGCTTTCCAGCACCGGCACAAACACCGTCAAGCCGCTGACAAACTCTTCCGCCAACGGCAAATGCGGATTTGCCGCAATAAGGCCGTCAATCAGTAGCGCGTTGCCGTAGTGCTTATGGGCAATCAAATCCCAGCGGTCACCGTCTTTGGTTATATAACGTAAAACTGCACTCATTGATCACTCCGTGTTGCAAGCCATCCAGTCAAAGTTTCAACTGCTGACACTCCATTCGCCATCGCCTCTGTTGCCGTCATAATGGATGACCCGGCGGCATCCAACCAACCTCCAACTGAACCGCTCTCATAACCCGATCTTAGGCTTGCAACCGTATTACCAAGCGCATTTCCAGCCATACCGAGCTGCTCTGCCAGTTTTGTTGCGCTCGTCAAGTCACCAACAACAGCCGTCACTTCTCTAATGCCGTTCAAGTTTTGTAGAACCGGCGCAGCAACACCAAGTGCATCACCGACTAAGTGTAAAAGCCCGGCAGGATCATTTTTTAGCTCTTTCGCCGCTGTAATAATGCCTTGCACTTGTTCAATGCCACTTTCTGCAGCCCTATAAATTTTTACCCCTGTCTCAACCGCTTTGATTACCTCAGACGCCTGTGCCTGAACCGACTCGGGCAGCAGGGACAGTAATGGATTTTGTTTGCCGCTGATAATCGCTGGTGTTGGCAGTGGGTTATTTGGGTCGCCGACAAATTCAGTCAACTCAACATCCAACTCACGCGCGGCGGTACGGCCTTTGCTATCCTGAATCAACGTGCGCTCGGTCAGGCTTTCAATTACAAACCAACCGACAAATCGACCTGAACCATAAACCAACGACACCGCTTGCTGCGCCTCCAGAGCAGCCAGCAAGCCCTTGTAGGCCGTGTCAGGATTGCCCAACATCCAATGCAGCTTTAACCCAAATCTCAGCGTGGTCAGCTCATTTTCCATCGCCTGCAGGCGTGGTCTTCCCTTAAGCACTTCATGCTTGGCAAACTTGGCCGAGTGCTGCGCTTCCAGGCTGGAAAAACTTTGCAAGGTCTCAAATCTCACGTCGCCCAACATTGCATACATCAGAAAGCCCTCCGTTCACGGTCGGCCATCATACGTTGAAACAGCGTTTCAAATTCGCGTAAGCCCATTTGCAAGGCCGTCTGAATTTGTGCAGGGTTACCACCTGGCGCGTTGATGGTCGGATTAAAATGGATGGTCACACCGCCAGTGGCGGACGCAGCCTGCCGCGCCTGCTCGAAATCTGCACGATGACCGGAGACACGCGCAGCGACATCAGCACGTAACTGACCGACACGGTTCGTAAAACTGTCTTTCAGACGGCCTGCCCATGTGCCGATAGTACCGATTGGCCGACTGGCCGTGCGACGGATACCGATGTCCAAACCTTGAGTGATAAAGCCACCGAAACGGCGGAATTCACGACTTGGAGAATGGATATCCATTACCGCCTGGAATTTTGCCTTAATCGAATTACCGATAGATGCAATTGTGTTATATACAGCTGCCGCCGCTGATTTAATGCCATTGATCAATCCCTGAATCAGCATCCGACCAAAGCCGGAAAAGGTTGACGGTAGGGTTACTCCAAACCAGCTCATCACACCAGCAAATGCCTGATAGAACAAACCGAGTGGTGAAAAATTGAGAATGGTTTCTGCAATATTGCCTATGCCAATACTGAAGAAGGCTGTGATTTTTGCCCAAAGTCCACTGAAAAATGTTACCAAGCTTTGCCATAATGCCTTTGCACCACCAACGACAGCAGACCAATTGTCATAAAGCAAATATGCAGCCACAGCTAACAAGCCTATAGCAATACCAATAGGATTGGCCATCAGGAACATGCCTAAACGCATGAACAGGCCGGTAATCTGTAAAATCCCCGTGCGGAAGATATTGACGATAAACATACCGCCAAGGAGCGTGGTTTTAAATAAGGCCAAACCACCTATAAAACCAATCAGTGTACGGGTCAATGTAGGATTGGCAGCCGCCCAATTAGAAATACTATGAATAATGGGCGCGATAGATGACATTAAAGAATTAATCGCTGGTAGTAATGTCGAGCCAATAACAATCCCCAACTCTTTCAAGCTATTTTTAAAGATTTCCCAATTGGCAGCTGTAGTCTCTGAGCGAGCAGCAAACTCTTTACTCATCGAACCTTCGAAACTCAACTTGCCATCTTTTCCTGTATCCTTTAAAGCTCTGATTGATTTCTCGTAAAGATCTACATTACCAGCCAAGACAGCGATGTCATCCGCGTACTCTAATCCGAATAAATCAACCAATGCACCCATTTGTTGTTCTTTGGGCAGCTTATTCAACGTCTTCAAAAAATCCTGTAAAGCTTGTTCCCCATTTTCGGAAATCGCTTTTTTCAAATCTTTTGATTCCAGGCCCATCATCTGCAAGGTTGCTTGAAATTTTTTCCCTTGTTTGTCGGCAGTCATCAACTTGGTCAGCATCCCATTAATTGCCGTACCGGCAACCTCGGGAGACTTACCCAAACTGATAAAAGTATTTGCTAAAGAGGCAGTCTGTAGCTCAGTCAATCCAAACTGTTTGGCCACACCACCGACACGTCCTAATGCATTGACAATATCTGAAGCTTTTGCGGGGCTATTATTGGATAAATGGTTAATTGCATCGCCAAGCTTACCAATCTGCTCAATAGGAATCTTATAGACATTGGCCAGCTTAGCCATACTTTCACCGGCCTGATCTGCGGACATATCAAAAGCAACCGACATCTTGGCAATCGTTTCCGTAAAGCCAATAATATCGTTCCGAGCTATACCAAGTTGACCGCCCGAAGCAGCAATAGCGGCCAATTCCTCTGCCGCCATTGGAATTTTGCGGGTTAGGGCGAGAATATCATTGCCCATTTGCTTGAATTGCTGTGGTGTATCAAAGTCCACGACTTTTTTCACATCAGCCATTGAAGACTCAAAGTCCATGGCCAATTTGACCGGGACAACAGCCGTCGCACCAATTGATACAACTGACATTACCTGTTCGCGCATTTTTCCACGCTGTTCTTTCAGATGACCAAGTTTTGTATCAATATTGGAAAGTTTGAGTTGTTTTTTACGAACTTTATCGATAGCTGTGCCAAGTTGGGTATATTCACGCCGTAATTCATTTACGCGTTGCCGTGACATCCGCAGCGGATTTTGCAAAGTCTGACCAATCAAACGTTGCCGTGCAGACAAGCGTTGTTGTTCGTCATTCAGACTTTTGATTGAACCTTTAAGACCTTTCAGACCTGAAATCGCTGCACCGGCAGCAAAACCGACCTTTACACCGATTGCCAAATCTGCGGACATGATTTATTATCCTAAGTAGATATTGAGGGATTTAAAAATGAATAAATTTTTTGATTTTGCTATCGATTTCCCAGCTGAAAAACTGGTTTCAGCAGCAATCCTTCTAGGATTCATAATCGGTAGCATTAAAGGAAATTGGGCGATGGGGATTGCTTACGGCATTTTCGCTCCGCTCACTTTAATCCCAGTAATATTACTCATCGCCTTTTTGGGTATTCTCTATAAATTTTTTACCCGAAACTAAATTGAAGACTTCCTGTAGCCCGCCTTGATTTGGCGGGCTGCTTCTTTTTGCCAGTCTTCAAACTCATCAAGCGGCATGGCATACACTTCTTGAACACTCCAGCCAAACCACCAAGCCAAATCAGCAACAGCATTCAAAAGCTGCTCATCGGCTTCTTTATTACTCAGCAGCGGCTTCGTCTTCTTGTGAGCGACGAAACCAGTCTTGCACCTGTTTGTAGTCATACAAATCCAGCTCGTCCAAATCTTCAGGCACCAAACCTGTGATGCGCGCGAAAATCGTCAACTCCTGTTCGGCATCGCTGCTCAAGTGCGCCACAGCACGCAAATCACCCACACGCGGACGGCGCAGTTTCAGTTCGGTCAGGGTTTCGCCCGTCGCCAAACGTACAGGATATTTCAGCTTTACAGTTTTAGTTGCACCCAAGTTGTCTTGCAGTTTTTGCGCTTCAGTCATCATTTAATCCTTTTGAAAATCAATAAAAAATTGCTGTACCCAAGAAAGATACAGCAATTCTGCCAAAGGCCGTCTGAACCGGCTTTTAATGTGTTTTAATACTTATGCGCCGATGTTTTTACGCATCTGTGCCAATACATCTACGCCGTCCACGCGCAGAATATTATTGAAGGAGTTGTAGTAGAAGAACTCTCGGCCATCAGCGACTTGGCGGACTTCATTTACATGGAAGGTGCTGGAAAACTCTGCCTTTTCTTTTGGTTTAAAGCCACCCAACGCATCTTTGCCGAATGTGCCGGTCATAGTAGTGACCATCGGCACTTCTTTCTGCAAACCTGCTGCGTCGAATGTTTGCAGGTTAGAACGAATCATCAGCTGCACCGCTTTAAACGGATTCTTGCTGCGTGCGGCCACTTCGGGATAAAAGCTGTTCCATGTGATTTCGGATTCCAAAGCCTCCATGCCGCTTGGCAGCTTGATCGTACCGAAAAGACCCAAGCCGGTGACTTCATCCATAGTGAACTCGACTTCAGGCGCGGTAATTTCTGCCGCCTTGCCCAGTAGATTGTTGCCGTCGATATAGACGTTGGCATTGTAAATTGCATTTAATTGCGCCATGTTTCAGCTCCTTAATTGCCGCTGACCAAGTTGGCCAGATATTTGCGGGTCATTACCGAAGTATTGGTCAGGCGTTCGGCCGGAATTTTCGGCGTGTATTCATAAACGATGGGGACTTGACCTTTGCTGAATTCGTCGACCAAATCGTAGTCGTAGTCCAAACTCAGAGAGAAGCCGACGATGGACGGCAACGTACTCATGTAGGTATGGACGGTTTCCAGCAGGCTGTCGAGCAAGGCTTCGTCAATCGGGCGGTCGACATATTGCAATTCGGCGCGACGGATGGACTCGTCAATCAAGTCGCCGGTACGTTGGGCTACCTCAAAGTTCTTGATGTGAGAAGTAGTTGGGAAACAGGCAAGGCGGTTACCCCACATACGATAGCCTGTACCGTAGGAATTGAAGACAGTCGTAATGCCTTTTTCATTCAGGCGGTTGGTTTCGGACTGCGGGTCGTCGGCGCGAGCAGTCAGACCGATTTCCACGCCGGTTACGCCCAAGAGTTCGCGGTTTGATTTACTGAACCAATAACCCTGCTCAACATCGGTCTTCATGCGTAGACCGGCAGCGTGGGTAGCCAGTGATTCCATACCCAACAGACCGATCACATGCGGGAAAAACAGCTCGGCACGGTCGCTTGATGTCTGAAAATTAATCGTACCCAATGGCCCACGGCCTTCGAGAGCTTTGCTCAAGGTCGTGCCTTCAGGTGCGTTGATATAGGCAATTGCATTCAGGTGCGTTGATATAGGCAATTGCATTCAGGTGCGTTGATATAGGCAATTGCATTCAGGTTGTCGGCCACGGTAATCATTTTGGCGGCAACGGTAGCCGTTTTGTCGTAATTCGGCACAATAATGATTTTGGCATCTGCGCCTTGGCGATTGTAGCCTTCTGAGAGCAGCTCCAAGCCCGTGCGCTTTCCGGTAGCCGCGACATATGCACCGATGATGTCGGCCTCTGTTACTTTGGTCGGGTCGACGTAGCTGTAACTGATTTTCGGGGCGGTCGGTTTGGTTTTATATACAATCTCGCCGGTTAGAGTGTTGATGGTGTAGTGCTGGCCTTCGGTCAGTGCGGCTGCGCCGTCAGTCAGGGCATAACCGGCAAGAAGTGCAGGTTTGGCGGTATAGGCCGTCAAGGTATTGCTGTCGACGGTCAATACTTCGTTCTGTACTTGGGTCTTATGGCGTGCGGGATCGCACACGTTAATCACATAAGCCACACCAGAAGCATAACGTGTCCAAATATTGGCCGCATCAGGCAAAGTAAAGCCTTTACCGGTCAGCTCACCGCCAAATTGTGCAAAGTCTTTCTTGGTTTGACACACAGTCAATTCGTTGACCGCACCGACTGGTGCAGTACCGACAATAGCCGTAATCGCACCGTCAACGGTATAGACAGGATTAGAACCACCGTCAATACGGATGGTCTCCGTACCATGATGATAGGCTGCTGCCATTATGAATTCTCCTTAGTTTTTAAATCAGGGTTTAATGCATTTCCATTCAAGCGGCCATGCACCTTAATAAGCAAGGGATTAGTATTGGGCTTACACACTTCGACTTGTTGAGTTTCCGTCTGAACGGTCAGCTCATACTGCCATGCACCGGCATCTTCGTTTAAAAAACGCTCTTGCAATAAATGACACGGCAGACAGTTTGGAGGGCGGAAGCCGACAATCGCCAACCGGGCTTCGTCTAAAATCGCCAGCGTGCCTTCATCGCCGTGCAGATTGCTGCCGATAACGGTTAACACCAGCGTCATGTCGCGCTGCTGGGAAATGTTGCCCAAATGTTCCAAATCAGTGAACTTACTGCCACCGTAGCCAACCAAAATCGCACCGGTCGGGTGGATAAACTGGTATTCAGACGGCCTTTCGGGGAACGCTTCCACGATGACCCATGGAATGGCCGTTTGCAAATGCTCAACTACCGCGTCAATAACAGGACGTGTCGCACTCACAATCAATACCCCGTCATGTCAATACGCGAACCGCCACGCGTGTGATACGCACCTGGCTCCGGCTGCGCCTCTTTGTCCAAAGTATCAACGCCGATATGGATTTTGCCGTCGCGGATGGCTTCCAACGTTTTCAGAGTCGCGTTGTAGGCAGTCTCCAACGTCTTTGGAAAATCCGCCCGATTGATGCGGCGCGAGTGCAGGAAATGGCGGGCAATGTTGATACACAATGGCGGCAACACCGTCGGCACCTACTTGAGAGGCAGCGGATAGCGTCCACGCAAATAGCCGTCAACCAAGTCGCTGGCATAGCGGATGGCTTCATCCACTACCGCCATATCCGGCTCAGTCGCACGCGGCTCATCGTTGGTCAACTGCACCAATTCCGGCTTACTCATAGCCTTGAGCATATTCTCGGCGTTGATGTAGTACATTACGCGTCCGCCTTTGTTTTGCGTTGCGTTTTGGTTTGAGACTCAGGATCTTTAGTTGCAGTAGATTCAGACGGCGTTTTCTCTTGAGCTTCTGCCTGTTGTGCATCCAGCTCTTCGCCTGTAGTTGTCGTCGGCGTCACATGAGCGGCCACTGATTCGTATTGTTCAGGTGTCAGCTCAATAGCTTCGCCTGCTTCCACGCGAAATTGCTTACCGGCTTCGTCTTCAAGAATCAATGCAGTGTTTGCGATATAAACCTTAGCCATGATTAACCTTTCAACAATACACGAACAATTTCACCTGCGGCGGTTGCAGCAGTCAGAGCAGTACCGGAAATTTTTGCCGCACCGGATACTACACAGCCTTGTGCGTCTGCGCCTACTTCAGCACCGATAGCCACTGCGCCACCTGATTCGACAACAGCGATACCGACCACATCGACTGCAGCAGTATCACCAGTTTCAACATCATATGGAGCGACACCCAAAACGGTCTCGCCGGCTTTAGCCTGTGCGCCTTTAAAATTAACAAAGCGGTTTTTCACAATCGCGCCTGTTGCGGTAATGGTAGTTACCAGTACCACTTGTTTGGTTTGAGCCATTTAAACCTCTACTTTCTGCATAACTGCATTTTCTTTCAAACAATAAGCTTCCAATTCCCACAGATGGCGAATAGCATCTTGGTATGCCAATTCACAGCCCATCTGTTCGTCAAAAATATCGTGGCTAAAACAAGCCGCCTTACCAATCACGACAAAACCTGATTTCAGGGTCAACGAGCAAACGATTGCAGTTGTCTCACCCACACGGTGATAATCAGCCTTATCAATCTTGTTTTCGATTTCTTGAGGTGTAATCTTTAAGCTCATATTTTTTCTCCCTAGCCGTCTAGGCACTCCAGACGGCCTTGTCAATTAATCTACGGCGTTTTCAAACAAGAAACCGCACGCACTACCCACCACAGCCGCTTTGCGGATATCGGTATAACGGGCGTATTCGACTTTGCCGCCAACTTCTTCATAACGGTCGACCACAGGCATGCCACGGCGGCGGAAGGTATAACCGAATGCAGGTTCACCTTCGTCATTGCCGTCTGAAACCAAATCGGGTCGAACAATCAGGCTGGCAAATTTACCCCAAACATCCTTGGTGGGTTTGCCGGTTGCAACAGATGAAACAGCCTGACCGACAATGATGTCATCCAGTTCCAGCAGGTTTTTCAACTGCTCAACAGTCAACAGAGATTTACGGTCATTGGCGGACAGAGAAGCGAGGAGAGCCTTATTGCGCTTGAGTTGAGACAACACGCTAGCACCTACTACCAATACGCCGGGGCGCACACCGCAAGCTGCACGGACAGTTTCACGTGCACTTTCAATATCGGCCAACGGGTCTGAATTATCGGCACTCCACTTTTTCGTGGCCGCCAAATCTTTAGTGTGGCCACTCTGATAAGCAGATTTAGCCTGCAGCAAAGCAGCCGTTTCGATTTCTTGACGCAGTTGCACACCCTTGGTAGCGCGACGGGTAGCTTTGGCTTGCTCGTTAAACAGTGATTCCGCTTGCTCACGGTAATCCACACCGGCCGCTAAATCGTGCTCTTCCAACACAATCGGCAGATAGTTCGGCGCATCCAAAGTAATCACGTTAGACGCTGCGCCGACGGCACGCTTGGTGTCGTATTCGACAAAAGAGCCTTTGCCAAACACCGGCACCTGTACGCCTTCTTTATCTGTGAATACTTGAGGGAAAATTTTCTCGGCAATAAATTCCGCGTTTTTATAACCGACTGCCAGATTGGTTAAAACTGGATCGACCTGACCGCGAAGGCGGCGCAAATGTGAACTCATCGTTCATCCTTTCAAATTGAAATGCGACGACATCGTCGCTTTTGGGTTAAACGGCGGTACGGCGTGCCGCTTCTTCGTAGCTGATGCCTTCTTTAGCTGCTAAAGCCACAGCACGTTCGTGATGGCTCAGCGCATCAGGATTAGCCGCTTCGGCAAAATCGGCCGGCAGTCCGAAGGAAGCCATAGGAGTAGTCCCTTTGGTATAGTGGCCGCTTGGCAATACTTCCGGCAGGTTGCGCAAGAATTGGCGCAACGCTTCGCCAATGGTGCTGCCTTCGCCAAAATCGACGCTGGTATGTTCGGGGTATTCTGCGAAGTCCAATACCTGCACCACCAAATCCTTATCAGCGGGTTTCAGACGGCCTTCTTTTACCAAGGCTTCGGCAAATTCGGCATTCTGATCATGTTGACCTTCACGCAAGGCTTGGTCTTGCTCGTCTTGCAAGCGTTTCAGCTCTGCTTCCGCAGCGGCTGCCTTAGCTTCGGCTTGTTCACGGGCGGCTTTTTCGGCTGCCAGTTGTTCTTCGGGCGACATAGAGGTCTCCTTGTTTTCATGGGTTTGAGATTCGTTTGGGGTTACAGGGTCGGCAAATGCCGGTGTGGGCGGTTCGGGCTGCCAGTCTGCCAATTCTTCAATGTCGCGAATTTCCCAATCGGCAACGACTTTATCGGCGGTGGCCGCGTCGTACTGCTCAATCAGCCACTCACGCAGACGGCGGAAAATCGAGGCCGTGCGGCGGTGTGCATATTCGGAAAACTCGACATACTCATCGTCTTCAGCAAAATTAATGGCGGATAAACCTTTTACCGCAGGTGGTTGAGCACCGAGAAAACCGACATGGCGCAGATACCAAGAGCCGGGCTTCGGGTTGCTCGGGCTGTCGGGCGGGTAGAAGCTCGCTGACACCTTTTTGTAGCGGCCGTCTTTCACCAGCCCCGCAAAGTTGTCATCTACCTGTGCAAAATCGGCAGACAACACGCCACCGTCGGCTTGCAGGCCGCCCACCCAGCCATAGGCCGGTGCATCGGTTTTCGGATGGCCGATAACCAGCGGTGCTTCATGCACCTTTGGGTCATACGCCGCAGCCGCCTGCGCAACATCCGCCTCGGTAATCGTTACCGTGCGGCCGCTGTTGTCGGTACGCGTGCCTGCTTTAAAAATTTCAAAAAATTTGGCCATAAAAAAAGCCCCATCGGATTGATGAGGCTATTGTGGCAAAGGCCGTCTGAAACCGCTTTTAATGCGGGTTAAAACTTGAGAGAAAATAACCTTCCCTTAAGGGAGGTTAAATTTACGAAACAACTAAAAATATAAATTTCCCTATGCAGAGATAAGGCAATACCCATAGCCACGGCTGTTTCCTACAGCACCACCACATCCAAAATAATACAGCAATGGTTACTCCCCACATAAAGGTATTTTCACCAAAAAAAGAGCCGATGGTTTCTGCATCTGTGAAAAACAACCAGCATACAGAGAGAGGAAAGCATATTAGCCAAGCGCACCACTTATCATTTATCGATAAAATGTTTACTAGTGTATAAATGAGTTCATAAACCTTATCCAACATAAGAAAACTTCCTGAATCAAATACCCATGAGAGCCATTTGCAGTGGAGAACGCCAAGTCAGAGCAACACTGGAAATACAGCTTTTATAACGCTTGTCACTTAATGCGGTTTTAATCCATGACTTCAAAGTATTGGCACCGGCTTTACCTAATTGTTTCAATACCGATGGAATTGTAGCAGGTACGTTACCGTAAAAAGCAGAGTAAACTGCATGAGTTACTGCCATACCTTTAGAACATTTTATAATCGCTGCCAGCATTTGATCTACGATATTAGCAACCTCAGGGTTAATATTAGAAACACTCACAGGGACAGCACCTTGATAAACGCTTTCAATGAATGCTACATAGAGCTCTTTTTCTTGTTGAGTTAATGCCATTTTAGTTTCCTTTCAAAAATCCTGCCACATCAGCAGTGAAAACAGTTTCGGACTTTTGAAAAATAAAAACTTTTAATAAATTTTAATTAGCAAAACTAAATGGTCTTAAATTTGCGTTTTTAGCGCGTTTCGGGTTTGGGATAGGCAAACCCCCGACCGACGCGCGAAACGCAATATAAAAGCGGTCAGGACAAAACCTGACCGCTATTGCGTTTTAATCTGCCGTCACCCGAACAAATCCCCCTGATTTTTTGCCCGCTCGCGGATACCCACCTCTTTTACAATGCGATAAATCTGCTGCACCGTCAAATTGTATTTGCGGCTCAACTGGGCGTGGTTTTTGCCGCTGAACTCTCGGTAAATCTGCATATCGCGCTCGGATATTTGGCTGAGCAGATTTTTGGGGATGTAAATGATCTGGCCGCCCCAGTTCTGCGTGATGTGGCGTGCTACTTTTTTCGCCACTTCTGCCGCTTTGCGGCGTTCCAGTTTCAACTCCCCCATCAAACAGGCGGCGGTTTGGTCTTCCAAATCCGCCACCAATTCGGGTACACGCTCATCAGCCATAACCTGCCTCCTTTTCTGCACAGCCGCGTGCCGCACGCTGCCGCCATTTTTTCAGATGCTCAATCACCTTGCTGGCATTATCACCGTCGAGCCAGCCGTGGTAATCCACGCCCGTCATGCGTTTTACAAATTTGGCCAAACTCAATTCAGACGGGCTGCGCACTTCGCCCAACTCATGCAGCTCCAGCCACAATGCACGGATTTTCTTAATTTGAGCATCAACGGCCTTGTGCGCAGAGCGTACCTTGATGTCCGGCTTGGCCGCGCTGTTTTGTTTGGTGGTCACTACAAAGCCGCGCGCTTTCATTGCCTGCACAGCCAGCTCCAGTTCGGCCAGCGTCAACTTGGTGCTGCTGGTTTTGCCACATGAGAGATTGGCCAACAGCGCACGGTAGTCACTGTCGGCCATCATTAACTGCGATTTGGCAACATGCAGCAGGCGTATCAGCCGCTGTTTTTTCTGGTGTGTCGTTTCCATTTCTCCGCCCCTGTGTTACACATAGTGAAACGATGTTTCATTTTTAACATTAAAATCAAGTGATTAGATTTATTATGACAGAGTATAGGCATTTTCGGCAAATAAAAAAGCCGTCTGAAAAGTTTCAGACGGCTTGGGTTTGGAAGGCTTATTTATCTACCGCTTCGCGCAGCAGCTTGCCGGGCTTGAACTTCACCACTTTCGCGGCAGGGATGGCCACGGCTTCACCGGTTTTCGGATTACGGCCTTGGCGGGCAGCACGTTAGCCAACAGCGAAAGTGCCGAAGCCCATCAAGGCCACATCTTTGCCTGCTGCCAGTTCGGCTGTGATGATTTCGGTCACGCCCTCAACGGCCATTTCAGCCTGCTGTTTGCTCCATACATATTTTTCCTGCAACGCAGCGACCAGTTCTGATTTGTTCATTTTTGACTCCTAGTTGATTTCAATGCGGCAGGCCGTGCCGCTCGGTTTATTTAGTTGATGGCTCAGTTGGAATCATCTTTTATCTTTCCACTCAGCCAATCGTCTTCAATTTCGTCAATCCAGTCTTCCACCTGCCAAAAGCAGTAAAACCAAAAGACCAAGACTGAGACGGTAATTGCCATCAAAATCCAGCTGAAAACCGGCATCTCTACACCTTCGCAATATCCAAACTCACCAACTGATAATCCCCAGCATCGTCGCGCTTGTACACGCGCACAAACTGCTTGCTGGTATGCACCTGCAGGCTGTCGCTCAGGGCTTCCATTGCGCGTTGCCACTTCTCGTCTTTGATGTCCAAGCGGCGCAGGCCGAGGACGCGGGCGGTGGAGATGTTTCCTTCTTTGTCCACCTGAAACGCCGCGTTAATCAGCGTTTTCAGCTCGCTGCGGCTGCCTTCCGTCCACTCGTTGATACACTCGTCGATCAGGGCTTTCGCCGCGTGCAAGCCTTCGTCAAACACCAGCGTGTCCTGCATGGATAGGTTGACGCGGTACGCGCCGTCAAAGCTGTGCAGGCTGATATTGCCTTTCTTACCGCCGACATTCACGTCGTATCGGTCAGCACTCAACTGTACAAACGCTGCAATATCGTCCATAGCCTCGCGTTTGAAAGCGATTAAGTTATCCTGTACCGTGCGGGCTTTGGCAGCGATTTCCTGCACCAGCTCGTCGCGCAGCAGGTCGATTTCTCGGATATTTTCCAGAGGCACGAGATTGCCTTTGGCATCCTTTTTGTATTGGCTTACATCTAAATTACTCATTTTGTTTTACCTTTCTGCCTTTCGGCATAAATCCTTTTACACTCATCCACCGTTCGGTGGCGTTGTCCGTGTATCCAATCCCTGTTCATGCAGGGGGCGTTTTTCAATCTGCCGACAATCTTTTTCAGTTCGGCGGCCTGCGTTTTGCCGTATTCCGTCGGGCGGTGCTTCTTTTCCAGCCTCGGCACCATCCTGACTTCGCCCGGTGGCAGATGCTTGATAAGGTCGGCAGGGTTTGGCCACTCTGACGAGGATGCGGTGATGGCCCTAAAGGCTGCCTGTATCCTGTTCCCATCATGCTCCGGCTGCCACGACCGGCCGCTTAGTATGCCCAACCAAAGTTCGGCGACTGCCGTCAAATCCGCCGAGGCAGGGCGACCTTTGAGGTTTAGGGCGGCGAGCATCATAAAACCCTGCGCGATTGCTTTTTTAAGCCAGTTATTGTTTGCCTCCATTTGACCACTCCATTAAACCGCCCAACCCGCTCCTCAATTTGGTGCTTGCCACCTCTCCCGTGGGAGAGGGTTGGGGAGAGGGCAAAACCGCCGTTCCCGCTGTCTTTTCAGGCGACCAAAACGTAATGTTTTCCAACAAATAACCGTGGCTGGTCAGCGGCGGTGTCAGCTTCCCCGCGTCCCGCGCCTCAAGGCATCGTGTTGCCGCCCAAATCCAAGCCTCGCGCGGGGCCGGGTAAGTTTTTCGGTTACGGACGATTTCGCCCTCCCGTATCATCGGCGCAATCTCGCCGACGAGCTTTGAAACCCGGTTAAAACTTAAATCCTTTTCGGCGGGGCGAAACAGCGTCAGATACCGCAATACCGCTTTAAAAAGGTCGTCTGAAATGCCGGTCAGGGCAATCAGGGCTTCGCGCGCATCATCATGGGCGATTAAGACATCCAAGCTCATCACCGCGCCGCAGGTGGGGCAGCGTACTTTCATATTCTCGCCTCCATCAGACTTTTAAGGCCGCAGTAAACTAAGTCGGAAAAATCAATAGCCGCATCACATGCCCGATCTCCATCTTCTACATCCACTGGAGGGTAATAAAACAACCCGTTTTTCCAAGATGTATTTGCGGCGACAACTGCATAAACCTCTTCAAGCGTACAGCCCTCATTCAGCTCTTTACTCAGGTAATCTGTATCGCCTTCTTGGTTACCCAAAGCGGCATTCTGAGTAATCTTGATAATGCCGTCGCGGGCGATATTTAGATAAATTGTCATCGCTCCGCCTCCAAATCCTTACGGCTCAAGCACTGCAATGCCGTCTGAACCACATCCTCAACTTCATCCGAAAGCTGCGACGACACATACATCATCACAAACTGACCCGATACCGTTGTCAGCTCGGCGGCAAGATGTCCTCCCTTTTCACGCCAAACCGATACTTTTATTTTGCTGTAATCCCAGTTCATTTTTCTTCTCCCGCGGGCTCCAAAACCACGCCTGTTATTTTGTCTGTCTCGCTCATTGTTCCGTAAACTGCTTCCCAGTTTTGATCGGCTTCAAGAGCATCCCTTTGTTCTGCCGTTGGTGCGACCGGATGACAGGCGGCGAGCATGACGGTCAATATCCATAAGCCCCTCATTTGTATTGTCCTCTGTCATAGACGTTGATCTGCATAGGTTGTTTTTGGCGGCAAGGCTCGGTCAGCATTGCCTGTATGGCTACGACGATGGACAGCAGCACAATTACAATGGCAAATTCGATTTCATATTTTTTCATCTCACACCCCCCGTACCACATCGCCGTCAACAAGCTCGAAACCCAATTCCGCCGCCTGATTCATCGCAGCAGCCACAAGATTGTTGACGGCCAGAGGATAGAGCAGGCTGTTCTGTTCAACCCCTTTGCTCGTTCTGCTCTTAACAGTCAAACGTTCCGCTACTGCATCCACTGCACTTTGGTTCAAGATTTTTGAAACATCTGCACCGACCCGGGCAAACTTGTGTTTCAAATAACCTTCCAGCTTGCCGTCAATCAGCGGCAAGAGCGTAACCACTTCGCAGCGTTGCACCACCTCGCGCACCGCAGGATTGTTTTCGCTGAGTTTTTGCGCCAACTCCGTCTGACCGATTAAGACAATCCCGAGCAGGCGTTCAAACCCGTTTTTCAGCTCAAAAAAGCGTTTCAAGTGTTTCAGGGTTGGCAGAGGCAGGCCATGAGCCTCTTCAATCAGCAGCAGGTGCTTGTTACCGGCTTTTGCGCTTTCAGTCAGAGCGCGATGGATTTGGCGGAAACGAGCCTCCGGACTGCGTTTCGGGCTTGTTCCAGGCGAAACCGCCTCCAAAATTGCCTCAGCGATATGTACCGCTTTGAGTGTCTTGCCCTTTTGGTCGTTGTCTTCCATTGCCAGCACATAAGGCTCAATCAACACAATCTGACGGCCTTCGCGGTTGATACGGTCTTGCAGGTCTTCGCGCAGTGTAGATTTACCCGCGCCGCTTTCACCGACCACCGCCACAAAACCACCGTGGCAGGCCGTCTGAAACATCGCCTCACGTACATAACGCACATCTGACGTCATATACACATCGTCTGCCGACTGGATTTCATCGTTGAACGGGTCGCGGAATAATCCAAAATGCTGTTTTGCGGCTTGGTTCAGGATTGCTTTTCGTAGTAACATCTCATTGTCCTTGTCTTCGTAAGTTGCTTGGGCAGGTGCGGTTTCCGGCTCGTTTCTCAGGCTCGCTGGGATTTCCGCACCATTTGTTTTAAAAAACACTTTCAATTTTTCACGCAGATTATCTGCATTTTTCTTCGGCCACTGCCCATGGTTGATGACCGCCACCAACATCGGCTTACTGCACCCGATTTCCGCAGCAGCGACTGCATAGGATTTGCCGATTTTTTGAAAACTTTGTTTCATCGTTTCCTTTCCGCAAATGCGACGACGTCGTCGCATTTGCCTAACCGGTTTTATGTAATTTCAGACGGCCTACCGTTTTCAGCTTGTCAAAAACCGCTTCCAACTGACTGGCGGCCACACCGTCCGGATAATGTTTGGTAATGAGCGCAACAGCCTGTTTCCAGTCGCCACCTTCGGCTTCGATACGCGGCTTCAACAGCTTCGCCATTTCCACCTTGCTCAACACCTGCTCGGCGACTTCCATCCGGTTGTATTCCATCTGCTGACCGCCACGCTCCAAATAGAGCGTATTGCGTGTAGCGAGCGTATCTTCTTGGTGCTTGAATGGATCTATAGATCCACCGAACGGTACAGCCTTGCCTTTTCGATTGGCTGCGGCCTGTTCCAGCGTTTCCGCACCCATAGCCATCTTGTCGAGTTCCTTCGCATGTTGCTGGGTAGCAGTATTGCCCGGTGCCTTGTACTCCTCACCGATGACTGCCGAATCGGCTCTGAAGCCCATATCGTCAAACACCACTTCCGGCACAGCCACCCATGTTTCGCGGCCGTCTGCATCAAACGTTGCTACTCGCGCTCCGTTCTCTTCCCAAGGGTTTTTGGCTACTAAAACCTTCTGCCCAACCAATATGCCCTGAATGGCTTTCACACTGTAGAAACGACCGCCGAAGCGTATTTCTAAATCAGCCGATACCTTGGCTTCTTTTGGCGCACTGATTGCCAGCTCTCGGCAATATTCCGCAGGAGGCGGCAGGATCAGCTGCTCCGGTTTGATTTTGTTCCACGCCTGATAGCGGGTCATACCGTGACGGCGGTGAATCTGTGTACCGTTGTAGTAACGCATCCAACGCTCTGCCAGGGCATTCAGTTGGTCGATATCGTGCACCTCGGTAAAGCGCAAACCGCTTTCAAATGACGTTTCCACAATGTCATTGGCTTTCTCTACCTGACCTTTGGCACGGGGGTTGCCGGGTTTATTGATCTGCACATGCACATCAAGCGACTTGCACAGCGTTTTAAAAGCAGACGACGTATTCGCACTTCCCGGGTCAAGCATGACCATGCGCGGCACACCGCGTATCGGATCCTTATGTACATCCTCCTTGGCTTGCATCATGAAGATGAAGAAATCGCACAAGTTCGCACTCGTCTCGCCACCGAAGTAGTACCGGGCGACAATCGTTCCACTGGCATGGTCTGTGCCGGTGTAACGCCACACGCGGTCTTGCTCAATCTTCACAACATTTTTAGGTTTGTTTTTGTAGAATTCCTCCTCTTTCATCACCCTAAGCCCCGTATCCTTGCCGTGTCGCGGCAGGTAATACAAAACACACAAACTAGGGTCGATTTGCCAGCAATGATTCGGATGTTCAGATTTCATACGGCTGACAGGATCAGGCTGAAGTAATTGGTCGGGATGTAGCTTGTACTCTCGTAAAGCCCGGGTAATGGTGTTTTCGGAAAGAGGACTTACTTCCCCCGTTTCCTCATCAATCCGCGCCGCCTCGATTTTGCCGTTTGCTCGCAGCATCTCCACTGCTTGCTTGACCGACATCAACCTCTTGCCGTTGCGCCTCATGGCCTCCACCAGTACAGCCGAAATCAGTTTGGCTTCTTCTAGCTTCAGTTCCGTTTTACCGGCATCGCTTCGCCGTTTTCGGCTCGGCTTAACACTCACAGACTCCAATTTCCGATAGAGCGTAGCGAGCGATACCCCTAAATCCTGTGCCGACCGTTTCAGATACTCCGACCGTTCTCCCCGTCCAAGCAAAGCGGCTTGAGCCTCGATTTCAGTCAGTCTTTCTACCAATCCGGCATTCATGATTTACTCTCCCAACCACTCCGGCGTCTCATCTTGAGGGGCTTCCATCGGTAGAGCGTAGCTCTCGCGGATGCCGTTGCAATCCAAAATAATCTGATTCAACGCCCCGACCATTTTTGCCTGATGACTAATCCCGTGCGCCTCACTGTGCGCATTAAGTTGGTCGAACAAATCTTTCAGACGGCTCACTTGACTGCGGATACCGACCTCAAGGCTTGATAACTGCATCGTCAACTCACTGCCCACATCCTCCGCCTTCGGCTCTCTTACACCGGTTTGCTTCTTGGCCAGCTTCTCGGCCAGCTCGTCAACCTTTTTGTTCTTGTCGGCGATGACTTTGTCTTTCGCTTCAGCCGTCTCGCGGCTCTCCCGCAAGGCTACACGCAGTTCCTTAACAGTCATGCGGTCGACATCATCAAGCGTATTGCCGTTGATTTCGCCGCCTTCGGCAAACTCCAGCAAGGTGTCGTCATCTTCCACCAGCAGCTCCAGCAGTTTGGACTTTCCAAGTTTCATCAGCTGTGGCTGCGCCTGTTTCATTTTTGGGTCAATAAAGCGCAGCGTGGCATTCATTAAGCGTTGCGATTCCCGTCGGCCTAAGCCAAACTCTTTCTCGGCAATCTCAGCAAAACGGCCATGCGGCGTATGCTCTTTAATGATGATGAGTGCGCGGCCAAGCTCAAACATACCTTCCATTGTTTGGCGTACCGCAAAACGTCCCCGTTCAATCCAAACAGCCTCGTTGTAAGCCTCGCCATTTGAAAAACGATCCATAACAGCCATGCTGTGTATTGCCAGTTCGTTTGCCGTTGCGCCAACCGCGTGTCCTAATACTTCCATTTTTATCTCCTGCAAATGCGACGACGTCGTCGTATTTAATAAACTCGTTGTTCAATTTCCTGCAAACGTGCAGTCAAACGTTCTTGTTGCTGTCTGAAACGTTCCGCGATTTGCAAGGTTTTAATGCTGTACGCAAAATTGCCGTTATCCAACTTGACCACCAAACCCTCCGCAATCAGGTCTTCCAAGTCCCGGCTGACATGTACCGGCGAAATACCGAGGCCGTCTGAAATTTCCTTGTTACTGATGCCGATAATCGGATGGGCTTCCAATGCCTTAAAGACTTTCAAAAGTCGTACGCCTTTGGCACTCATCACGCACTCCGTTTCACTTCATCCAATTTGGACTTCATCCCCAACTCAACCGCGATTTCATGCGCCTTACCACGGCTTGCCTTAACGTTTCCGTTCAAAATCCGAGACACATAAGTCGGGTCATAGCCACGCGCATCGCACCAATCCTTAATCGTTTCACCGCGCTCTCGGAAACCTGCTTTTATTTTTTCTGCTTTCACGGAATATCTCCTGTTTCGTTCTCGTGTTAAAATTCTGATTGTTTAAAGATTTAAACAATCTTGGTTAAATGTTGTGTAAATAATAGTGGAAATATCCCACTATTGCAAGGTTTATTTCCACTTATTTGAGGAATTTTAGGTATGGTTTTGGAAAAAATTAGGCAAGTTATTGAATTTAATAAGATTACAATCGACGAATTTGCTGAAAAAATTGGAGAAAAACCGACCAGACTGAAGGATGTACTGCGAGGAAAGCAGCGTCCACCACTAGAAATGATCCAATCTATAGTGGAAATTTTTCAAATTGATGCAAACTGGCTGATAGGGAAAGGGAGAAATTTCCACCTTGAAGGGGAAATTGATAAAGATGAATACGCATACATCCCAATGTATGACGTAGAAGTGTCCGCAGGGAATGGCGCGGCCGCCTATGGAGTGGCAGAACCGGCCAACCACTTGGCTTATCGCAAAGACTGGCTTAAGTTACGCGGCCTGTTCGCCAAAGACCTCAATTGCGTTACCGCACGAGGAGACAGCATGGAGCCCACCATTCATAGTAAAGACACACTCTTGGTAGACACCTCTAAAAACAACCCGCGCGACGGACAGATTTACGTAATCCGCTCCGGTGACACACTATGGGTCAAACGCATCCAAAAACAGATTGACGGCAGCCTGCTGCTGATTTCAGATAATGATACCTATCCGCCGATGTTGTTGATGTTGGCAGACCATCCCGATATTCAGGTCATCGGCCAAGTGATCCAAATCTCAAAAGACCTGAGCTAACAAAGGAAAACAACTTATGAAGAAAACAATTTTTGCGGCATTACTGCCTGTTTTATGTCTATTAATGCCGCATCAGGCTGTTGCTGCAGCCAAATGCAAAGATTTCCCGACACATCAAGCCGCGCAAAAGTATTATTTGGCCAAGAAGCCGGGCTGGAAAAGTTTAGATCGTGATGGTGATGGGAAAGCCTGCGACTGCAACCCCGGCGGCAACGGTAAGAAATGTCCGAAAAAGCATAAGAAATAAACCAATCAGACCAAGGGAAACTCATGAAGAAAATCTTACTTACACTATCGGTTTTAGTTGCATTGTCTGCGTGTAGCGGCCAAGCTGAAGAACAACCGGCATCTGCCCAACCTCAAGAGCAGGCACAATCCGAATTAAAAACCATGCCGGTAAGCTATACCGACTATCAATCAGCAGCCAATAAAGGGCTTGCCGACCAAAAAACCGGTCTGACCCTTCCCGAACATGTTGTCCCTACCGACAATGCGGAAGGGAGGAATCTGCTGCATGACTTTTCAGACGGCCTCACATTAACCGTTGATACCGATAAAGCCGACAAAATTACTGCCGTCCGAGTAGTCTGGAATACAGATGCAATGCCTCAAAAAGCGGAAAAACTGTCCAAAGCCGCCGCAGCCTTGATTGCGGCAACCGCTCCGGAAGACCGCACACTGCTGCGTGATACCGGCGACCAAATCAAAATGGCGATTGACAGCCATAATGCTCAAAAAGAGCCAACCCGAGAATGGGCGCGTGGTGGGATTGCTTATAAAGTCACTGTTACCAATTTACCGAGCGTGGTTTTGATGGCGAAGCCTGAATAACCCGCTTTACAACCATAGTAAGAGTCGACTTCGATGATGTTTGTAGAGCCTGTAGAAAATAAATAGCTGATAAAACAAAGGCCATCTGAAAAGATTTTAGATGGCTTCAAAGGGAACCTGAAAGGGAAGTATGAAAACTGTAATTATTAGAAATGAAGCCGATATTTATCAGATTTTAGAAAATTACCTCAAGGATGATAAATATTTTTCCAATAGAAAGATTAAGGTAAAATCTCTTCCAAAGCTGGAATTAAAATTAGAAGGAGAAGAGTTTCACTCTAGTATCACACCAACTATCATGAAGGCATTTATTGAGTTACAAAGTGGCCTTAACCGAGCTTATGCTGTAGCCAAACATGGTGAAGCTAATGCCAATCGATTGACACAAGAAGAAAAGAAAGAACTGGAATTTGTTGTCAGAGTTGAAAAAGGCAGTTCTCTTTTTTCATTAGATTTTACAGCGGGCTTTACCAAGCTATTAGAACAAGGAATGTCACAGATGAATGGGACACAAATGACTGTTACATTGATTTCTATGGCGGCGATGTGGTTTGGTTCTAGTGCTTTCAAGAATTACTTGGATTACCGTAAAGAGCGACGAACAGCAGAAGCCAAAAAAACACAAGATATTGAACTGATACAACAGTTAAAATTCGTTTCAAAACAAGAAACCGAGAGAGCGCGTATCTTGGCACAAGTTGCGGCTAAAGAACCATTGGTTCAATCTGTCAAAGAATTATCAGATGAGTCAAAAGCTGAAGCAGTCAAGTGTTTAGCGCAAGCAGAGCAAATTTATCTTGATAACGATACTAAACTTACAGGAGAGCAGGCTGAGGAACTTGCTAAAAATGCGCGTAAAAAACCAATAGAAGCAAGAATGGATGGCATATATCGTATTTTGGCAGTCGATTCTAGTCTTCCTGATGAGTTTAAAGTAACCATTCAAGCCAAAGGAAGCGGTATTAAATTTACAGCTGTTGTTCAAGAAGACTCTTTTGAACAAAAATATAAGAAAATTTTACAGCAAAATGAGTGGGCTAAAAGCCCATTATTTCTACAAGTAAATGCAGTAAAAAGAATTTCTGATGATTCGGTAATACATGCTACTATAACAAAAGCAGAAAATTTGCCAGATGAAGAGGAAGACTAAGTTTTAACTCGCATTAAAGGCTTATTCAGACGGCCTTACCTAAAATCCCTGTACCTATCAATAGATACAGGGATTTTTTATGTCCACCAAATTCAATCAATTCATTGAGCGCGTCCTCTCCCACGAGGGCGGCTACGTCAATCATCCCAAAGACCCCGGCGGCGAGACCAACTGGGGCATCACCAAGCGCACTGCACAGGCAAACGGCTACAACGGCTCCATGCGTACCATGACGCGCGAACAAGCTATCGGCATTTACCGTCAAGCATTTTGGGAACGCTATCACGCCGATCAAATGCCGGAAGCGGTTGCGTTCCAATTCTTCGATGCCTGCATCAATCACGGTCATGGCAATGCTGCCCGTATGCTGCAACGCGCCGCAGGCGTACCGGACGACGGCGTTATCGGAGCAGTCAGCCTCAAAGCCATCAATTCACTTCCTGAAAATGACCTCCTGCTCCGTTTCAATGCCGAACGTTTGGTGTTTTATACCAAGCTCGGCACGTTCACATCATTTGGCAAAGGCTGGATTCGCCGCGTGGCACAAAACCTGATTCATGCGTCTGCAGATAACACTGATTAAAGGGAGACAAACCATGTCAAAAAAGTCACTCATCGCCCTAATGGCCGCAGCCATGCTGCCCGATTTCAGCCACAGCGACCTGGGCATTCGCTACGCCATGCCGACTCAGGGGTGTTGGACTCAAGCCCACCGCAAGAGTGGGGTAGCCGCCGCGAAACGCGCAGCCAAAAAAAAGCGTCGCAAATAACCGCCTTTTTCAAATGGTTGGGCGGCTTGGTATCTAATCCGGCCACAGGGAAAATCAGCCATACCAAACTATGGGCAAACGTGGCAGCCGCTTCTATGACCTATAAGTTCTCGCAAACAGCGGATGCGCCGGAATGGCTCTGGTGGGCTTATGGCGCATTGGTCGGCGGGTATGCATTAATCAAACGCGGCATCGCGGCGATTCCGCAGGTCGCTGAAATCCATAAAGGAAAAGACGATGTGGAAAACGCTTAACCCTATTTGGCAGACCCTGATTCTGATTTTGCTGATAGCAGGTGCAGTACCAATGATTTATTTCTGCGGCTATAAGTCCTCGGCAAAGAAGGCGGAAGCTGAAAAAGCCGAAGTCATTGCTACTTATCAGGCTTCAGCCTTGGTCGCCGAGCAGCTCTATACCGAAAAGCTCAAAGCGGCTAATGAAGAAAAACAGCGTTGGTTTGATTTCGCACAAGCACAAAGCCGCGATTTGGCAACCGCCTATCAGCAAATCGGCCGCCAAGCGGCTCAATTGGAGAAGCAGATTGATGAAACTGTACAAAAAGACGGCAACCGTTTTAACGGCCTTGGCACTAACAGCGTGCAACTCTACAACCGTGCCCTCGGCCACGATTAAAACCGTTACCGTTGCGGAAATCCCCCCCGTCTCTTCCGAGCTGCTGCTCGTTCACGAACGCCCCGAGCGTCTGAGTGGCGGCTCTCCCGAACAACTTTTAAACCACGCCGTCCGCTATGGCGAATACTGCCAAAAACTGGAAAAACAAATTTCTGGCTGGCAGACATGGTACAAGAAAGGCCGTCTGAAAAATGACTGATTTTGCCGACCGCGCATCAGAGCGTGAAGCCATATTTTTGGAAGAGTCCCTGGCGAAACATAAAAACACACCGGAACGTGCCGACAGCCTGAGCCATTGCGAAGATTGCGGCAGCTCGATACCGGAAGCAAGGCGAAAAGCCGTCCAAGGCTGTACGCGCTGCGTTGTCTGCCAAGAATATTTTGAACACGGATGGCCATAAAATGGAAAAAACCTTTATCAACATCGAGTTTTGGCAACTTGTCGGCTTTTTACTCTCATTCCTCGGCATCTGTTTTACCTTCGGCAAAATGCTGCTGGCTCAATTCCGCGAGCAGCAGGACGAACGCCAAAAACAGCAGGAACGCCTACAGGGTAAAGTCGAAATCATGGAAAACAAACTGGCGGAATTCAATGCCGGCCTGCCGCTCACATACGTCCTGCGCGAAGACTACATCCGCAATCAAGTCGTCCTCGAAGCCAAACTCGACAACGTCGCCGAGAAACTCACTGAAATCTACAAAATGGAAAGCGTAAAAAAATGATTAGCCAGGAACTGATCGCCAAACAACGGCGCGAGGGTATGCGTTGGAACATTATCAACACCCTTAATAAAGCCCGACCGCACACGACAAGCGAAACCTTCTTGTTGGACATCATGAACGCGATTTATCCGCAAACCACCGCACTGGAGCTACGCCAACAACTTGATTATCTGGCTGACCGCAAAATGGTAGACCTCAATAAAGCCCCGCACGGCCTGTGGTTTGCCGACTTGACCAGTTTAGGTGTCGATATTGCCGAATATACGGTGGAGTGCCGTGCCGGTATTGCACGGCCTGAGAAAGTATGGAGCTAGGCATGGCGCAACGCAGCAGCATTGAAAAACTCCCCGAAGCCGTCCGACATGAATTTGAACGGAAGCTGGTAGAAAACGGTTTTTCAGACTACCAAGCCATTGCTGAATGGCTGCAAGACCAAGGCTATGAAATCAGCCGCTCAGCCGCCCACCGCTACGGCCAAAAAGTGCAACGTCGTTTTGCTGCCATCAAATCCAGCACCGAAGCCGCGCGACTGATTGCCGAAGGCGCAGCCGATGAAGGCGATACCCGTAGCGAAGCCCTGATGGCCATGCTGCAAACCGAACTGTTCGACGCATTGGTAGCCATAGGCGAGATGGACAGCGAAGAATTAAACGCGCTCGACCGTTTCGGCGTGATGGCCGAGGGTGCGAAGAAAATTAGCGGTCTGATTTCCGCCAGCACACGCCTGAAAGAGTATCAGGCCAAGGTCAAAGCCAAAGTACAGGCGGCCGCCGAAGATGTAGCCAAGCAGGCCAAGAAAGGCGGCTTGTCTGAAGAATCGGTCGAGGCCATCCGCAAGCATATTTTAGGGATTGCATCATCATGACGCCGTCTGAAATCCGAAATACCCACCCATCAGAAGACCGTACCCCTACGGTCTTATTGCCGTATCAGCAGGCATGGTGCGCCGACCAGTCGCCCGTGAAACTATGCGAAAAATCGCGCCGTATCGGTTTGAGCTGGGGAGAAGCTGCCGATACCGCCTTGCTGGCCTCATCCGCTAAAGGCATGGACGCATGGTACATCGGCTATAACAAAGACATGGCCTTGGAGTTTATCCGCGACTGTGCAGGCTGGGCGAAGCATTACCAGCTGGCGGCAGGCGAAATCGAAGAAACCGAGGAAGTGTTTATCGAAGGCGACGACCGCCAGGCCGTGTTAGCCTTCGTTATCCGCTTTGCTTCCGGCTTTCGCATTACCGCCTTATCCAGCCGGCCGTCCAACCTACGCGGTAAACAAGGCCGCGTGATTATTGATGAGGCGGCGTTCCACGAGCAGCTTGGCGAGTTGCTTAAAGCGGCAATGGCCTTGCTGATGTGGGGCGGCCAAGTGCATATCATCTCTACGCATGACGGCGTAGACAACCCGTTCAACGAGTTGATTAACGATGTGCGTGCAGGGAAAAAACCTTATTCCGTCCACCGCATTACCTTTGACGAAGCGGTTGAACAAGGCTTGTACCGCCGTATCTGTCTGCGTTTGGGCAAGGATTGGACACCCCAAGGTGAAGCCGCGTGGTGTAAGGAAATTCGTGATTTCTACGGTGAAGATGCCAGCGAAGAGTTGGACTGTATCCCGAAAAACGGCGGCGGCAAATGGTTGAACCGTGCCTTAATTGAAAGCCGTATGACCCCATACACGCCGGTTATCCGCTACGACCAGACCGACGATTTCGGCCTGCTGCCCGAACCGCGCCGCGCTGCCGAAGTAGCAGACTGGATAGCCGATACCCTGCAGCCGCTGCTCGACAGTTTGGACAAAACCCTCGTTTCTTTTGTAGGCGAAGACTTTGCCCGCAGCGGCGACCGCACCGTGATTGTTCCGCTCTTACAAAGCAAAGACCTGATTTTAAAACCTCCGTTTGTTTTGGAACTGGGCAATATGCCGTTTGCCCAGCAGGAGCAAATTATGCAGCACCTGTTGGCCAAGCTACCTAATCTGCGCGGCGCGGCCTTGGATGCGCGAGGAAACGGTCAATCTTTGGCCGAAGCCATGCGCGATGCGTTCGGCGCAGAAGTGGTGGAAGCCGTGATGCTGTCGGAAAACTGGTACCGCACCCATACCGCTCCGTTCAAAGCCGCCCTCGAAGACGGCACACTCGACGGCCTGCCGCGAGATGAAGACATCCTCACCGATTTACGTGCGTTCGAATTAGTCAAAGGCGTGCCTCGTATTCCGGACACCCGAACCAAAGGTCAAGACGGCAAAAAACGCCACGGCGACGCAGCGATTGCCTTTGTCCTTGCCCATTACGCCAGCCGCGAACTCAATGCCGGACCGGTACGCGTAGCCAGCCGCCGCGTGCGTCGAATTAGCAGAACAACGCATGGCTTTTAGGCCGTCTGAAAAGAGAATCCCATGAAAAAACCGCATTTCAAACTCAAAACCAATCATGGCAACATCACCTTCAAACCCGATGACCTGACCGGCCATATCGCCGTCTCACACCAATTTTTAGGCGGTTTCGGCGGTTGGTTGCCTAATCCGGACCCGATTTTGCGCAAGATGGGCAAGCAAATCCATGTTTACCGCGAATTATTGCGCGACGAGCTGGTCGGCAGCTTCGTGCGCCGCCGCAAAACCGCTGTGGCACGGCTGGATTGGAAACTCAGCGGCGATGAAGTCGAAGATAGTGTATTGGATTTTGTCGAAAATTGGCTGGCCGCTGATGTCGATGTTTATAAGATCTGCAAAGACATCATGAATGCCGCATTTTTTGGTTATCAGCCTATCGAAATTATCTGGCAAAAAGGCAGTCAATGGCTTCCGTCTGAAATTGTAGCCAAGCCGCAGGAATGGTTCGGATTCAATGATGAGCGTGAGTTGGTTTTTACCGAAAACGGCTTGAGCCAAGAGCCGCTACCGCCTTATAAATTTCTGTGTCCGCGCCATGAGGACGACTATCTTAACCCTTACGGCCTAGGTGATTTGGGTTTGGTGTTTTGGCTGGTAACTTTCAAACGCGGCGGCATGAAATTTTGGGTAAGTTTCACCGAAAAATACGGTGCACCTTGGCTCATTGGCAAAGAGCCACGCTCCAATACCCATAGCGACACCGAAAAGTTGCTCGACGCATTGGAAGCCTTAATAAGCAATTCGGTCGGCACGATTCCGAATGATTCCAGCGTCGAAATCCACGAAGCCAGCGGCAAGTCATCATCAGTAGATGCATTCGACAAGCTGCTGAAAGAGTGCAAGTCCGGCATCAACATTGCCTTGCTTGGCCAAGACCAAACCACCGACAAAGAAACCAACCATGCCAGTGCCAGCGCGGGCTTGGAAATTGCCGACGATATCCGTGACGGCGACCGCCGTATTGTTGAAGCGGCGTTTAACGAATTGATTGAATGGGTGGTGGAACTGAATTTCGGCGATGTGGCTTGTCCGAAATTCGAGCTGTTTGAAAACGAGGAGGCAGGCACGAAAGAGCGTGCCGAGCGCGACAGTATGCTATCCGGCGCGGGTGTGAAATTCACTCCTCAATATTGGAAACGCACTTACGGTTTGGAAGACGGCGATATCGTTGAAGAAGATGCCATTATCCCGACCGCTGCTGACTTTGCCGAAGGTTGGGATGGCACAGAAACCGATGCAGGCTTGATTTTAGATACGCTTGCGCCCAATGCAGGCCGTCTGAACCAACAAGGCCGTGACCTGACTGCCTTATTGGTGCAGGATTTGCAGCGCGGCGAAACCGAAGACAATATTCTCGACCGCTTGGCCGAGCAATTCCCGAATATGGATGACACCGCCTTACAAAACGAGCTGGCGCGTGTGATTTTCCTGTCCGGTTTGGTCGGCCGCATTGAAGCGGCGCAGGAGATGAGCTGATGAATCCGGAAGACATCAAGGCAATTTTCGGCCTAGAGCCGGAAGCAGCGGTCGAATATTTGAAGCAGAAAGGTGTAGCCGTTTCGTGGGATTGGCAAGATATGCTCGACGACGCACACGCTACCGCGTTCACCGTGGCCAAAACCGCAGGCATGGACGTTGCCAATGATATTTATCGCGCCGTTGTCAACGCCGCCGAGACCGGCCAAACGCTGGAGCAGTTTCAGAAAACACTTACACCGGTATTGCAAAGCAAAGGTTGGTGGGGACGCACCCCAACAACCAATCCAGACACTGGCGAAGCCCAAACTGTTCAACTCGGTAGCCCGCACCGCCTGAAAACCATCTACCTGACCAATATGCAGTCAGCCTACATGGCCGGACGCTACGCTGAAATGATGGATTCTGTCGACACCCACCCGTATTGGCAATACGTCGCTATAAACGACAGCCGTACCCGTGACAGCCACCGTAGAATGCACGGCCGTGTCTATGCAGCAGCCGACCCGGTTTGGGACACCATGTATCCGCCGTTGGATTTCCGCTGCCGCTGCCGCGTGCGTCCATTATCACGCGCCGCAGGAGAAAGCCGTGCCTTACCCAGTCCGACACTTGAGACTCAAACCGTCGACATCGGTAGCAACGAATACACCGGAGAAGCCCGCTACGCCCAACGCACCGGCTTGCGGATTGACGGAAAGTTTGTCGCCCCAAGCGCAGGCTTCAATGCCAACCAAGGAAAAGCCATGCTCTCGCGAATGGCTTCCGTAGCCGTCCAAAAAGCACAATCCGTTCATCCCGATATTGCACGCGTAGCCTTAAAAACCATGATGACCAACAGCAAATTCAAATCCTCATTATCTGCTGTCGATTTGGCATGGGTACTAAAATTAATAAAAGGTTAGATATGCTCGAAATTAATCTTGATACTTCATCACTAGATCGTGGCTTGAGCCAGCTTCTGCAAAACGTAAGCCATCCGCGCAAAATAATGAAAGCCATCGCGACCGAAATGACTTCATTAACCGAAGAAAACTTCGAAAGCGAAAGTTTCGGTGGAAACAGATGGAAACAAAGCCAACGCGCAGCTCAAGGCGGGCAGACTCTGCAACTGACCGGCCAACTTGCAGCCAGCATCTCCACACAAGTAGGCAACGACTTTGCACGTATCGGAAGCAACAAACCATATGCGGCAATCCACCACTTGGGTGGCTCCGCAGGCAGAAACCATAGCGTCCAACTTCCAGCCCGACCCTATCTACCAATCAACGGCAGTGATCAACTTCAAAACGGAGCAGATAAACGCATCCTTGACATTGCAATCGAGTCACTCAGCTCAGGCCTGTAAACAAAAAAAGACGAGCAAATTATGCTCGTCTTTTTATTGCACTCTATGAAACTACTTTTCACAAAACCAATCCCACCAAATCCCGCTCCATCCAAAATAATCCCAATTATCTCAGAGACTCTATATATTTATCTCATTGGGTTTCATCGTACTGCGCATCGCGCCAGTCGGTTTCGGGCAAACCGTTTTGTGCGTTCTCTT
>ERZ773207.49-NODE-49-length-37905-cov-21.406394_pt1 | contig 37905 bp, 39 predicted proteins | sample MGYA00580997_ERZ773207 | MGnify/ENA primary metagenome ERZ773207 (study PRJEB29015, sample SAMEA2738170) | human oral metagenome | biome: human oral; feature: human-associated habitat; material: saliva | place: China | collected 2239 ... | reverse complement strand
ACCACGACAAAATCCATGAGTGCCTTCAAGATGTAGAGCGAGGAGACAGACTTGGGCTTCACTCCTATGCCCGATACAGAGAATGAACTATGATTCATAAAAAAAAGAAGACTAATTCTTACCTGGTAAAGACGACTTCTTAAAGAGCTTCAGCACCTGCTCAACAAGAATCGCGATGAGCAAACTCAAGAAGAAGACAAAGAGAGCCCCACCCTGCTCATAGAGCGAGCGCAAAGAGGGGCAAGATGGATTGACCCCCTTCCAAAGGAGGATGATGGCTTGGTGAACATAATAGATCGTCGCTGAGTAGCGAGCCCCTATCAACTCTATCAGAGTTCCGCTCCCATATTCCTTATGCGTGATAGTCAGCATGAAGAGAGCAAAAGGAAGAGGCATAGAACCCACGAATGAGAAGGAAGCTCCTCCTCCAGTGGCAGCACCAGACAAAGCATATTCCAGCCCCGAGGCCAAGACAAGGAGTAAATATAAAGTAAGCCAGTTACGCTTAAGAAGAACCTCTTCTTTAGAACGAATCCAATAACCCATCGCTAGGAATGGTACTGCACGTGTGAAGAAGTTGAACTGGAAGATAGAGACCATTGACTCATGGAAAACAAAATACCTTACTAAGGTCCAAGCTGTCCAAAGTACAGGTAGAATCATCAGTGTCGAAACATGGCGTCCCTTAAAGATCTTCACATACCCCCACAAGAACAGGAGCCCATAGAGCAAGGCATTCATATACCAGAGAGGACCGGTCGTAAAGTGAACAAATCCTAGGAGAATCCACCGGAAGTAAACCCAGTAGACCTTAAAGATCGACTCCAGAGGGAATGGTGCTATGAGGTAATAAATGACCTGTAGAAGAATAATGATCGGGATGATCTTCTTTATTGACTTGCGTACCCGACTTGAGAACTTCCCAAAATCGCTACTATAGAGGAAGTACCCTGTGATGGCGAAGAAGAGATCCACATAGAGTCCAGGAATCTGCAGCCAGGGTACTGCTCCCAGTGGGCAGTGCCATGAAACTACGCTAAAGGCCAATATAGCCTTCAATACATGCAGAGAAGAGATAGAGGACTTTGACGGAGCGAGAGGACTTGTAGCGCTCCCCTCAACAATACCATTTGTCATAATTATCTAGATAAAAAATGAGACTTAGCGGCGGGAGGGGGTGCAGATACCGCAACTACCACCGCCCTTGGCGCAGTGCTTGCAGTAACGGCAGTTCTTACAAGCGGTACAGTACTTCTTGCCTGTGCAGCGACCGCCTTCGGTAGCATGCGAAGAGGTGCAGGAAAGCGCTGAAGTAGTAAGAAGGCAGAAGGTAAGTAGAGGTAGGAGTAATCGACGCTTCATAGCGAGAGATAGATGATTAGGCGATATAGCCCCGAGATGCGTAGCTATAATGGGGTGCGGGGAAAGCTATATAGGTCACAGGGCGAACCTATATAGGTCGCTGCTCGGACCACTACTGCTCCGAGGATGGACCAGTAGTGGTCCGAGCAGCGAGCAGTAGTGGTTCGCACCACTATGTCGTAGTGATCTCAGAAGCGCCACACGAATGGAGCTACCAAAGAGGAGCGGCGGAAAGGCTTCGGGAAAAGTGAAGAAGGAGACTATACCACGGGATGGTGGTACAGTCTCCTTCCTTAGAGTTGGATAGCTAAGTGCTTACCAGCTGGCCTTCTTCACCCCAGGGATGAGACCGGCAGAAGCCATCTCACGGAACTGGATACGAGAGATGCCGAACTGGCGCATGTAGCCCTTGGGACGACCCGTCATGCTGCAGCGGTTGTGCAGACGTACGGGAGAAGCGTTCTTAGGCAGAGCCTGAAGTGCTTCGTAGTTCCCTTCGGCCTTGAGCTGAGCACGCTTGGCAGCATACTTAGCGACGAGCTTTGCACGCTTTACTTCGCGTGCCTTCATTGATTCCTTTGCCATAGTATTTAGTTGCCTTTCTTAGCGTTCTTGAATGGGAGGCCGAACTCCTTGAGGAGTGCGTAACCTTCTTCGTCAGTCTGAGCCGAGGTAACGAACGTGATGTTCATACCGAGGATCTTGGTGATGCCGTCGAGGTTGATCTCAGGGAAGATGATCTGCTCGCTGATACCGAGGGTATAGTTACCACGGCCATCGAACTTGCTTTCGATCCCCTTGAAGTCACGGATACGGGGCAGCGCGATACGGATCAGACGCTCGAGGAACTCGTACATCTGCTCGCGGCGCAGGGTAACCATAACACCGATAGGCATCTTCTTACGAAGCTTGAAGTTAGAGATGTCCTTCTTCGAAACCGTAGCAACAGCCTTCTGACCGGTGATGGCAGAGAGTTCTGCGATAGCTACGTCGATGATCTTCTTATCAGCCGTAGCCATACCGAGGCCCTGGTTGATGACGATCTTCTTCAGGACGGGCACCTGCATGCGAGACTGATAACCGAACTGCTCGATGAGGGCGGGAACGATGCGTTCCTTATATTCGTTCTTAAGACTTGCAGTATTGCTCATTACTTAATCTCCTCTCCTGACTTTTTGGAATAACGTACGAGCTTCCCTTCGTCGTTGAGACGACGACCGATACGCGTAGCCTTACCCGTCTTAGGATCGACGAGGTTGAGCTTAGCGATATGGATAGGAGCTTCCTTCTTCTCGATCCCTCCCTGAGGGTTCTTTGCGCTGGGCTTAGCGTGCTTAGCGACGATGGCTACGCCTTCGACGATAGCGCGCTGCTTGTCTACGAGGACTTCAAGCACACGGCCCGTCTTCCCCTTATCTACACCGCTGAGGACGACGACCTGGTCGCCCTTCTTGATATGTAACTTACTCATTTCTTCTTTCGTCTTTAAGGGTTAGAGGACTTCAGGCGCGAGAGAAACGATCTTCATATTCACGGCACGCAGCTCACGAGCTACAGGGCCGAAGATACGGCTACCACGCATATCGCCAGCAGCATTGAGCAGGACGCAAGCGTTGTCATCGAAGCGGATGTAGGAGCCGTCGGGACGACGAACTTCCTTCTTCGTGCGGACGATGATTGCCTTAGATACGACACCCTTCTTCAGGTCAGAAGAGGGGATGACGCTCTTGACAGCAACGACGATGATATCACCGACAGAGGCATAGCGACGGCGCGTACCGCCGAGGACGCGGATACAGAGGGCTTCCTTTGCACCGCTATTGTCTGCTACTACGAGTCTTGATTCTTGCTGGATCATATACTACTTAGCTCTTTCGATAATATTGACTAATCTCCATCTCTTGGTACGGCTCAAAGGGCGAGTCTCCATGATACGGACCGTATCACCGATGTTGCACTCGTTCTTCTCGTCGTGAGCATGGTACTTCTTCGTCTTGTTGACGAACTTACCATAGATAGGGTGCTTTTCCTTCCACTTGACAGCGACCGTAATGGTCTTGTCCATCTTATTGGAAGAAACGACGCCTACACGTTCTTTTCTTAATCTTCTCTGTTCCATCGGGAGGACACATTAATTGTTGTTGAGTTCGCGCTCACGAAGGATGGTCTTCATCTGAGCGATCGTGCGGCGCATGCGGCGGATCTCAGCAGGGTTGTCTGCGGGGGTCACTGCATGGTCGATGCACTTCTTGTTGTAAGCTGCCTCTTCGGCTACTACACGCTCCTGTAGCTCAGGCGTAGTGAGCGCCTTGATCTCTGCTAATTTCATCTCTTCTATTACAGGTTAGTGTTAGACATATCGTAGTCGCGGCGGACGACGAACTTCGTCGTCACGGGGAGCTTCTGTGCAGCCAGGCGGAGAGCTTCCTTAGCGATCTCGAAGGATACCCCTTCGATTTCGAAGAGCATACGGCCTGGAGTTACGTTAGCCACGAAGCCTTCGGGCGAACCCTTACCCTTACCCATTCGGACGTCGGCAGGCTTCTTGGTGATAGGCTTATCGGGGAAGATACGTACCCATACCTGACCCTGACGCTGCATATAGCGAGTCACAGCGATACGAGCGGCCTCGATCTGACGACCGGTGATCCAGCGCGTACCCAGAGACTTGATCCCGAAAGAACCGAAGGCGAGCTGGTTGCCACGCTGGGCGTTACCCTTAGCGCGACCCTTCTGGACTCTTCTAAACTTAGTTTTCTTAGGTTGTAACATTGCTGTCTTCTGTTCTTATACGTTAGCGATTACCCCCACGTCTGCCACCACGAGCATCACGACGGCCATCACGACGTTCGCGACCGCCTTCACGGCGACCACCATGTCCTGGCTGAGGGTTGGTGAACGAAGGAGCGAGGTCACGCTTGCCGTAGACTTCACCCTTGCAGATCCACACCTTGATACCAAGGATACCGACCTTCGTCAGAGCTTCAGCCTGAGCATAGTCGATGTCTGCACGAAGCGTGTGCAGAGGCGTACGGCCTTCCTTGTACATCTCGGAGCGAGCGATTTCTGCACCGTTCAGACGACCAGAGATCTGTACCTTGATCCCTTCTGCCCCACCACGCATAGCAGCGCCAATGGCACCCTTGACTGCGCGACGGTAAGCGATCTTCCCTTCGAGCTGACGAGCGATGTTGTCAGCGACAATCGCAGCATCGATATCTGGACGACGAACTTCAAAGATGTTGATCTGAACATCCTTGTTGGTGATCTTCTTGAGCTCTTCCTTGAGCGTGTCTACATCCTGACCGCCCTTACCGATCACGATACCGGGGCGAGCCGTGCAGATCGTGATGGTGACGTGCTTGAGAGCACGCTCGATGACGATACGAGAGACACTTGCCTTAGCCAGACGGACGCTCAGGTAGCGACGCAGACGGCTATCTTCAAGAAGCTTGTCACCGTACTTACGACCGCCATACCAGTTGGAATCCCATCCACGGATGTATCCCAAACGATTGCTTATAGGATTAATCTTTTGTCCCATCTGGTTTAGTTCTCTTTATTGGTTATTGAATCGACAAAGATCGTGACGTGGTTCGAACGCTTACGGATACGATAGCCACGACCCTGAGGGGCGGGGCGCATACGCTTGAGCGTAGCAGCACCATCGACGAAGATGCGGGAGATATAGAGCTCACCGTCTTCGGCCTTGCGTCCGTTCTTCTCTTCCCAGTTAGCGATAGCTGAGCGGAGGAGCTTCTCCACGCGAGCAGCGGCTTCCTTGTTAGAGAACTTGAGTACCCCAAGAGCACGACCTACTTCCATGCCACGCACGAGGTCAGCTACGAGGCGCATCTTACGAGGCGACGTAGGGACGTTGCGGAGCGCAGCGAAGTACGTAGACTTCAGGGCTTGCTTTCTTTCTTCGGCTGATATTTTCTTTCTTGCACCCATTGTTTCTTTTCTTACTTAAAGGTCTGAATTACTTCCAGCCGAATTACTTCTTCTTATTACCGCCGTGACCACGGAAGGTACGCGTGGGAGAGAATTCTCCGAGCTTGTGACCTACCATGTTTTCGGTGATGAAGACGGGGATGAACTTATTCCCGTTGTGTACGGCAATCGTATGACCGACGAAGTCAGGGCTGATCATCGAGGCGCGAGCCCAAGTCTTGATGACGACCTTCTTGCCGGATTCATTCATCGCCAAGACCTTCTTCTCGAGCTTCAGGTTGATATATGGACCTTTCTTTAATGAACGACTCATAATTCTTTTTGATTAATCAGTTACTTCTTACGTCTCTCGATGATGTACTTAGACGAGTGCTTCTTAGGAGCACGAGTCTTGAGACCCTTAGCGTAGAGACCCGTACGTGAGCGTGGGTGACCACCAGAAGCGCGGCCTTCACCACCACCCATTGGGTGATCGACAGGGTTCATGACGACACCACGGTTGTGAGGACGACGGCCGAGCCAGCGGCTGCGACCGGCCTTACCGGAGCGCTCGAGAGCGTGGTCGGAGTTGCCTACGGCACCGATGGTAGCCTTACAAGCGGAGAGGATACGGCGCGTCTCGCCCGAAGGCATCTTGATGACGGCGTAGAGACCTTCGCGAGAAGTAAGCTGAGCGAAGACGCCAGCAGAGCGGACCATCTTAGCGCCCTGACCTGGACGAAGCTCGATGTTGTGAATGATCGTACCGACAGGGATGTTAGCCAGTGGGAGGCTGTTCCCTACCTCAGGCGCAGCTTCTGCACCTGACATCACTTTCTGACCTACCTGCAGGCCGTTGGGAGCGAGGATATAAGCCTTCGCACCATCAGCGTAGTACAGCAGAGCGATGCGAGCCGTACGATTGGGATCGTACTCGATGCTCTTGACCGTAGCAGGGATACCGTCCTTATTTCTCTTGAAGTCGATGAGACGAAGCTTCTGCTTGTGACCACCACCGATGTAGCGCATGGTCATCTTACCGGTGTTGTTACGACCACCGGACTTCTTCTTACCTACGACAAGGGACTTCTCTGGTGCGCTGGCAGTGATGTTATCGAACGCACCAATAACCTTATGTCTTTGCCCCGGCGTTGTGGGCTTGAGTTTACGTATTGCCATTGTTGAACTTAGATGTTAGCGTAAAAGTCGATGGTCTGACCCTTCTCGAGTGTAACGACAGCCTTCTTAAACGCAGCGACCTTGCCGCGGATGAGTCCACTCTTCGTATAGCGAGCCTTGCGCTTACCGCTATAATTCACGGTGTTTACACTCTCGACCTTTACATTGTACAGCGCCTCGATGGCCTTCTTGATCTCGATCTTGTTGGCATCAGGAGAGACACGGAAGACGTAGCGTTCAGCAGTCTTCTCTGTCAGGGCAGTTGTCTTCTCGGTGATAACCGGCTTGATGATAATTCCCATGATTCGTTTCTCCTATTGATTATGCCTTAAACTGTTCGTTGATCACAGCAACAGCAGCCTCGGTGAGGATGAGCTTCTTGCAGTCGAGCACCGAGTAGGTGTTCAGCTGGAAGGCGTTCATCACGCGAGCAGTGCGGAGGTTGCGTGAAGAGAGGACGAGGTTGTCCGAGAGAGCTTCGACGACGAAGAGGGCCTTCTTGTCAGCGACCTGAAGAGCCTTCGACAGAGCGACGAAGTCCTTAGTCTTGGGGGCAGCGAGCTCGAAGTTTTCGACTACGACGATCTCCTGCTTCTGAGCCTTGTAGGTCAGAGCCGAGCGGCGAGCCAGAGCCTTTACCTTCTTGTTGAGCTTGAAGCCATAGTCACGTGGGGTAGGCCCGAAGACGCGACCACCACCGACGAGTACGGGAGAGTTGATATCCCCACGGCGAGCACCGCCACCGCCCTTCTGGCGGATGAGCTTGCGGGTACTACCCGAGATTTCGCTACGCTCCTTAGACTTGTGCGTACCCTGGCGCTGGTTGGCCAAAAATTGCTTTACGTCTAAGTAGATGGCGTGGTCGTTAGGCTCGATAGCGAAGATAGCATCATCGAGCGTGATCTTACGACCGGTATCTTCTCCCTTGATGTTATATACACTCAGTTCCATTTACTTTTCGATTACAACGATTGAACCTTTAGCACCTGGCACGCTACCCTTGAGGAGAAGGAGGTTGTGCTCGGGCATTACCTTGATCACTTCGAGGTTCTGAACGGTTACACGCTCATTACCCGTCTGGCCCGCCATACGCGTACCCTTGAAGACCTTAGCAGGATACGAACACGCACCTACAGACCCGGGAGCACGAAGACGGTTGTGCTGACCGTGCGTAGCCTGACCGACACCGCCGAAGCCGTGACGCTTGACTACACCCTGGAATCCCTTACCCTTGGAGGTACCGACGACGTCGACGAATACCGTCCCTTCGAAGAAATTCACGTCGATCACATCACCCAGATTATACTGGCTGCAATCGAACCCCTTGAACTCGGCCAAGTGTCGCTTGGGAGCAACGCCAGCCTTCTGGAAGTGACCCTGAAGAGGCTTGGACGTGTGCTTTTCCTTAGCATCAACGAACCCAAGCTGAAGTGCTTCATAGCCATCCTTTTCCAGAGACTTGATCTGCGTCACCACGCAAGGACCTACTTCAATAACAGTGCATGGGATGTTCTTCCCCTCGGCACTGAACACGGATGTCATTCCGATTTTCTTTCCTAATAAACCTGGCATTTCAGTTTCGTATTAATAATCACACCTTGATTTCTACTTCTACACCGCTGGGGAGCTCGAGCTTCATGAGAGCATCGATCGTCTCAGCCGTGGAGTTGTAGATGTCGATGAGTCGCTTGTAGGAGCTAAGCTCGAACTGCTCGCGGCTCTTCTTGTTGACGAAGGTCGAGCGGTTCACCGTGAAGATACGCTTGTGCGTGGGCAGGGGAATTGGTCCGCTGACTACAGCACCAGAGGCCTTGACGGTCTTGACGATCTTCTCTGCCGACTTGTCGAGCAGGGTGTGATCGTACGACTTCAACTTAATTCTAATCTTTTGGCTCATATCTCTGTTATAGTACTATTTACTTGATGAGATCTACACGGCCGCCTACTTCCTCGAGGACCTGGCGAGCGATAGAAGAGGATACTGCTTCGTAGTGAGAGAAGGTCATCGACGAGGTAGCACGACCGGAAGTGATCGTACGGAGGCTCGTCACGTAACCGAACATCTCTGCCAGAGGCACCTTAGCCTTCACAAGGCGTGCACCCGAAGGAGTGGTGTCCATACCTTCTACCTGACCGCGACGCTTGTTGAGGTCACCGATCACGTCACCCATGTTTTCTTCAGGCGTATCGACTTCGAGCTTCATGATAGGCTCGAGGAGAACGGGACCTGCCTGAGCAGAAGCGTTCTTGAATGCCTGGATAGCACAGATCTCGAAGGAGAGCTGGTCAGAGTCCACGGGGTGGAACGAACCGTCGAGGAGCGTTACCTTCAGCTTATCCAGCGCATAGCCTGCGAGGACACCGTTGGTCATAGCCTTCTGGAAGCCCTTCTGTACAGAGGGGATGAATTCCTTAGGCACGTTACCGCCCTTGACTTCGTCTACGAACTGCAGATCGCCTTCGAAGCCTTCGTCGGCGGGCTCTACACGGACGATGATATCAGCGAACTTACCGCGACCACCCGTCTGCTTCTTATAGACTTCACGGAGCTCAACGGGCTTCGTGATAGCTTCCTTATAAGATACCTGGGGCTTACCCTGGTTAGCTTCGACCTTGAATTCGCGCTTCAGACGGTCGATAATGATCTCCAGGTGGAGCTCACCCATACCGCTGATGACGGTCTGACCGGTCTCTTCGTTGGTCTGCACACGGAAGGTGGGGTCTTCTTCGGCGAGCTTAGCCAGACCGACACCCATCTTGTCCATATCCTTCTGCGTCTTAGGCTCGACAGCGATACCGATAACGGGCTCGGGGAAGTCGATAGACTCGAGGATGATAGGAGCATCTTCGGAGCAGAGCGTGTCACCCGTACGGATATCCTTGAAGCCTACACCAGCACCGATGTCACCGCAGCCGATGACTTCCATGGGGTTCTGCTTGTTGGAGTGCATCTGGAAGAGGCGTGAGATACGCTCCTTCTTGCCCGAGCGGGAGTTGTAGACGTAGGAGCCTGCAGGCAGCTCACCAGCGTACACGCGGAAGAAGCAGAGACGACCTACATAGGGGTCCGTAGCGATCTTGAACGCCAGAGCCGTCAGAGGCGAGCTGGGGTCTACCTTACGGATGATTTCCTTTTCAGGATCATCGGGGTCGGTACCGATGACTTCGGGGGTATCCATAGGGCTGGGCAGGTAAGCTGCGACAGCGTCGAGGAGGGTCTGGACACCCTTGTTCTTGAATGAAGAACCGCAGAGCATGGGGTTGATCTTCATCGCGAGCGTACCCTTACGCAGGGCAGCGCGGATCTCGTCTTCGGTGATCGTAGAGGGATCGTCGAAGTACTTCTCCATGAGGACGTCGTCGCAGTCAGCGAGAGTCTCAAGCATCTTATCACGCCATTCTTCGGCTTCAGCCTGCAGCTCAGCAGGGATATCGATCGTGTCGTAGTGAGCACCCATCGTCTCGTCATCCCAGACAAGAGCCTTCATCGTGACGAGGTCAACGACACCGCGGAAAGTTTCTTCCTGACCGACGGGGATCTGGATGGGGCAAGGGGTAGCACCGAGGACGGTCTTGATCTGACGTACTACTTCAAAGAAGTTAGCACCGGAGCGGTCCATCTTGTTGACGTAGCACACGCGGGGTACGCGGTACTTGTCAGCCTGACGCCATACGGTCTCACTCTGGGGCTGTACACCACCGACAGCACAGAACGTAGCGACAGCACCATCGAGGATACGGAGCGAGCGCTCTACTTCGACGGTGAAGTCAACGTGCCCTGGGGTGTCGATGAGGTTGATCTTGTACTTGGTGTTGTCGTAGTTCCAGAAGGTAGTCGTAGCAGCGGAGGTAATCGTGATACCACGCTCCTGCTCCTGCTCCATCCAGTCCATCGTAGCACCACCATCGTGTACTTCACCGATCTTGTGGGTCAGACCCGTATAAAAAAGGATACGCTCAGACGTAGTCGTCTTACCGGCATCGATGTGGGCCATGATGCCGATGTTTCTCGTGAGCTCTAAGTGTTTGTTGTCAGCCATTGTCTTTTGCTATTCTTAGAATCGGAAGTGAGCAAATGCGCGGTTGGCTTCTGCCATACGGTGCATATCTTCCTTGCGCTTGAAGGCGGCACCTTGGCTATTGAATGCATCCACGATCTCTGCAGCAAGCTTATCTGCCATGGTCTTACCACCACGCTTGCGAGCAAAGAGGATGAGATTCTTCATGGAGATAGATTCCTTACGCTCGGCGCGGATTTCGGTAGGCACCTGGAAGGTAGCACCACCGATACGGCGGCTCTTGACTTCTACCTGAGGAGTGATGTTGTCGAGGGCAGCCTTCCAGATCTCCAGGGCAGACTTATCTTCCTGCTGGATCTTCTTGCCTACAATCTCGAGCGCGGTGTAGAAGATATCGAAGGCGATGCTCTTCTTACCGTCGTACATCAGGTGATTAACGAACTTCGTCACCTTAACGTCACCAAATACGGGATCAGGGAGTACCTGTCTCTTTTTGGGTTTAGCTTTTCTCATTGCTTAATGTAAATTGCGTTTCTGTCGATTGGTTGTGCTGTGATCTTACTTCAACGCTCCCGCTGGAGCATTTACTCAACCTTGATAGCCTATCCAACGAACTCAAGAAACTTGGTTCTATTGACTCTTAGCTTGGCGGCCCTATACATTATATATATGTGGCGGGCTCGCCAGGTGAGAGCTGCACGAGCTCTCGGGGGTTAGTTTTTTTCGCCGGAGGAAGAATTACTTCTTACCCTTTGCTGGAGCAGCTGCCTGACCGGGCTTAGGACGCTTAGCACCATACTTGGAGCGACGCTGCAGACGGCCATTGACACCAGCTGTATCGAGCGAGCCACGTACGATGTGATAACGTACCCCTGGGAGGTCCTTTACACGACCACCACGTACCAGCACGATGCTGTGCTCCTGCAGGTTGTGACCTTCACCTGGGATGTAGGCATTGACTTCCTTACCATTCGTCAGGCGGACACGAGCGACCTTACGCATCGCAGAGTTTGGCTTCTTAGGGGTCGTCGTGTACACACGCACACAGACGCCTCGGCGTTGGGGGCAGGAGTCCAGAGCAGGGCTCTTACCCTTCTCGACGAGTGACTCACGTCCCTTTCTAACCAATTGTTGAATAGTTGGCATTTCGTTTCTACTTATGTTTGAATAACTTATCTACTCTTTAGTAGTCGCAGTACACACCACAGGCATATACCACGGGTGCACAAAGGTACACATAATCTGCGAATATACAATACGATAGATCAGGGCTCCATCACACGTTGCGCTCAGCAGTTTCCACCCAAGACTCCATCAGACACGAGACCAAGCACGGGTCTTGGCGATAAATCACACCGACATCGTAGGGGTCTCCTCCAGGTGCTACAAGTAGCCTCCTTTGATGTCCACATTGCACGTCGAGAGGATGCTCCAAAGAATTGAAGTGCTTTTTGCCTGAGGAAAGCGAGCTTTCCAAGGGGAGACTGTTGCCCGGAGTCCTGTCCTCTATCGATTGGGCTAAGGCATCGCACACCCAGCTCTCCGATATACCCCTCCGAAGAGATACACAAGCCCCTCGCCTTATCGCGAGTATTCCTCTTATCCAGCGGAGGGGAAAGCATCATTCTCGTGAAGAAAAAAGCGCCTTCTCGTAGTGGCTTTTCCGCATCTATGCACGTAGTCTTAAAGACCAGGCACGTAAATCCAAATATCCACGTACGTAGATATTAGAGCCACGTACGTAGTCCAAACTTATCTACCACTCGTCCACAACTTTTATCCCTACGCGGAGCAACAACTCTAATATAGGTCACTTCACAAAGCTATATAGCTTTCTTCGCCATCCTATATAGCTTCACCCACGCACCCATACCTATAGATGACATTGTGTAAGCCCACCTCTTCATTACTCGGACTTCGTTCCCTCGCAAATCGGAGGCTTTAGGCTGAGAAGTTCGAAGGAGGAAAGTGCAAGCTGTGAAGCGATGGCCTTGCACAATGGTCTCAAGGGAGGTAAGAAAACTTTCCACCGCTGGAAAGTTTGCTCCCCAGCGGTGGAGCACACGCCCTGGACGCGATGCACTCCACTCGGAGCTACCGAGGGAGAAAAGTCTAAGAAAAAGAGATGAAGCGACTACGGACAAGGATGACGGACTGCAGGAAGCACATCGACCAAATAGCCAAAGCCACAAGGGGCACCAAAGGCTAAATGCCTTCAGCGCCCCTTGTGATAAAGGAGGTAGTTATTTAGCTTAGAAGCGGTAAGACGCAGAGAACTGAATCGAACGCCCTGGCATATGGTAGCCATCCTTCTCCGTATAGTATTCGGAGAAGATATTGCGGAAGTTCGCTCCTACATGTAGCTGCTTTGTGACATCATAGTGTGCAGAAGCAGACCAGACGTCGCAATAGCTTCGGGGCGGATAACTTCGATTTTCCCAGGCACTTGCTTGAGTGGCACAGCCGTTCGCGTAGAGTAGACAAGTACCTTGTCCAGCTCGTGCGTGGCGATACTGTCCGTACTTGCGATCTGAGCCACAGCTGTCGCTGGAGCTATCGCCGCAAGAAGAAGCAATGTCTTCTTCATAATTGCTTTTAGTTAAGAGGTGATAGTTAAGAGCCTACTTCTCTATAGAGGAGTAGAATCAGGAGGCTGCGCAGCTCGTCTAAGATGAGTTCATAGCAAGGAGTTTTGCCTTGCTCTATCGAGAGTCCACAGGGATCCAGTCGGTAGCGCTGGGAGACATAGGAGAAGGTAAGTTGTGATAAGTCCATAAGACTCGCCCAACTGATAAGCCCCCATCGCCACTGATCCACAAGGTGGAGAATCGAAGCAACGGCAGCGCAGAGGTGGCTATCGGAGGCAAGCCGCTGGAGGGCCTCCCGAAGAGTCGCTTCGTCCTGAGCACTCGCCGAATAACGTGCTTGATAAAGAGCAAGAAGATCCTCAATCCCTAGCCCGTAGCGTATTCCCTGCTGGAGGAACGAGCTTTGCCGCTGAGCATTCATCCCGGACTGTCGCTCCAGAGCTTTCGTCACGGCCTCCTTCACAGACTGACCGATCATCTCACCAAGAAGGACGTGTTTCCCCGCCCCGTAGAGGACAACGGGAGATTCTTCATTGCAGACTGCGATGAGGCTATCTGTTCCCGACCCCGTCGCCAGCCCTTCCGAATAGCGACTCGGAGCCATCAATTCCTGCAAAGCAGCAGCCTTAGCTTCGGTAGCCGTGATGAGCGCACGAGTAAGCGCCCCAGGATCAAGATATGCATCAATAAATAGGAACACATTGATCGTACCAGGAGGAGGCAATAGGCTTCGCTGCTCGAACTCATCATAACTGGCCTTGTCTCCGGCACGGCCTCCATTGACATCGATACCCGCAGTAGCTATGGCCTGCACAGTTACCCCATGATAGGTGCGCTCTGCTCGAGCATGATTCTCGATAAGTGCAGCTGTACCCATTCCCGTCGTACGCTCTGGATCCAAGCCCAGCTCTGAGGCGATGACAGTATAGTGCTCTATGATATTCCCACCCTTGAGCCCTGGGCATCGCTTCTGAAGGATATCTGGGTCGCGCCCGACACTGTGATTGAACACATAGTGGAGGTCATTGCGGTAGCCACCATTAAGATTGGAGCTACTCACGACACCACGTTGCCCTGAAAAAGAAATAATCATCGCCTCTTGTGCAAAGTACACCGCATCGCCCATAGGGGTACGGAAGAGCATCTCACCTTGCTCTAAGCTCGGGGTATGAGAAGTAGAACGGGACATCTATAGTAGGATTTATCGGGGATGAAGGAGGCTACGCAACTGGGCCAATTCATCCAGATGATAGTATTCGGCTTGGAGCGACTCTGCAAGATGACGCGCTTGCTTGAGACGAATAAAGCCACTCTCGGTATCTATGATCAGACAGCGATAACAGCGGCGCTGCAGCATCTTAGCGGCCTCCGCTATGCGCATCGCATGATTCTCACTGCGCTGCGCCGAAGTCGCACGACCATCCGTCAGGAGAAGTACCACAGGCAGACATTCCGCCACACGGCGTCGCTCTGCATCAAGATATTCGCCAGCACGCTCTATGGCAAGCCACAGTGGGGTGCGACCTCCCGTACGAATATCTTGCATCAAGTGTGCTGCCCGCTCAGCACTATGCGTGAACGGCAGGCGCAGCTCCGCTTCATCTTGTGCAAATGTGATAAGTCCGACCTTATCACGCTTAGCATACGCCTCTTTGAGCAGCTCGATGATGGTCCCCTTGACAAGGCTCATGCGCTCGCGCACCCCCATAGATCCAGACACATCCAGGACGAATAGGATATGATACCCGCCTCGATGATGTAGCTGCCTACTGCGGTAGTCTTCTGGATGAATGCAGAGCTTCATAGTCGGATCCTTGAGATGGCGCTGACGTAGATATTGGTAGGGGATGGCCGCTCGTATCGTAGCGGGCAGGGAGAGCTGGGGACACTGAGTACTATATGGACGCACGCGACCTAAGCGCCCTCGCTGACTCGGCTGGTCACTATACAGACGACGCCCCGAGCCCAGAGATTCCTTCAGATGACGTTCCCTCGTCTCCAAGGGTTGGTGTAGTAGGTATGCCTCCTTAGCCTGCTGTAAGCTCGCTCTGCTCGATGTATGGGGGTCTTCCTTCGGCGTCGACTGGAGCGGAGGGATCATCGGAACATCTTGCTGCTCGTCCTCTGCGTGCGAGGCGTCCAGAGAGTTGTTTGTCTCTTCAGCATAAGAAACAGGGTTATCCCCTCCTCTCATCATCTCAGTGTCTCCCCCCCCCTCTGATTCCCCTTCCTCGTGATGATCAGAAGAGAAATCCTGCGCTTGCTCCTCGTCATCGGGCAGCTCTGCAGGGGGCTCAGGGTGCGTCTCCAGCCAGCGATGAGCCAAAGCTAACTGACGGACTGCATCGACATCGCCCCGCTCTGCCTGTCGCTTTCCCTGCCAAGCAGCCCATGCCAGAGCGCTATGAGCCAAAGCCAGCTCTCCTCTATGCCCTAAAGTCAGAGGATCAGCACAGACCTGAACGACATACTTCTGCAGCTCCTTCCCGATCCTCATTCCTCCCAATCGCTGGCGCGCTGCCTCCACCAGGCTAAGGAAGGTCATGTCCTCACCTGATTTAGGGATGCGGAGAGCTTCGCTAAGGATACGTTTACGCAGAGCCACATCCAGCGTAGGATGGAGCTCAACAAAGAGATCGAATTTATCCAGGAGCGCCGATGGCACTGCGCCTTCTTCGGGGTTAGTGGTAGCGATGAGCGTACAGCGTCTCTCCTCAGGCAATTGTTCTTGGTAGACCATCAGCTGACCGAGCAGCTCACGACTATGAAGTGGGAGCTGCTCCACCAATAAGACACGTCCTTCAAGCCGAGCAAGAAAGCCTGGAGATAAGCGCAATCCTCCATCAGTATCCAGCATATATCGGGCATAGAGCATCTCTGGACTCAGATGAAGAGGTAAATAGATCACGTCCTCAGGATACATCGAGGCGATGCAAGAGAGCAGCATAGACTTACCCGTACCACTGCCTCCGCTCAGGAGAAGACTTGCTCCCTGCCTACGGATCAGAGTGATGATAAGTGCCTGACGTGCTACCTCCGCACCTATCCACTGAGAGAAGGTATGCGCCCCCATCTCTTTCTCTCCTATTGCAGCTTAGTTACACACTCTTGGAACAAGCGCTCACACAGCTGACGAATATCTTCAGCTGCAAAGTAACGCTCTTCAAATGGTAAGCGTCTCAGTCGGTGGGGCAGCACCAATTCGGCCGCCGTATAGACATGCTCGGCACTGAGCTCCGTAGCTCCTTCGAGAGCTGCGGTAGCCAAGGCCGCTTTGAGGAGCATAATATCCGAGCGATGTCCATCGACCTCCAGCTCAATACCCAGACGAGCAATAAGCTCCAAGAGAGGCTCAGTATAGTGCAGTTGAGGCAAGAGCAGGCGAGCCTGGCGCACTCGTTCGGCAAGGACAGCTTCTTCCTCTCGATATCGGGCACAAAAGGCCTGTGGATCTCGTTCGTAGTCGAGTCGTCGCTGCAGCACCTCACAGCGGTCCGAGACACTTCGCTCTCCGTGCACTTCTACGGACAAAGCAAAGCGGTCGAGAAGCTGAGGGCGCAGGCTACCCTCTTCTGGATTCATCGTCCCGACGAGCGTGAAGCGTGCAGGGTGACTATGCGAGATCCCCTCACGCTCTATATGATTGATGCCCATCGCTGCGACATCTAAGAGGATATCGACCAAGTAGTCCTCGAGGAGATTCACCTCATCGACATAGAGAATCTGCTTATGAGCACGCGCCAAGATACCAGGAGAGAAGCGTAGCTCTCCCGTAGACAAAGCATGCTCCACATCGATCGAACCAACGAGCTTATCCTCCGTCGTAGCAATAGGGAGCTCCACGACGGAGAGTCCCTCGAGGAGTTGGCTCAAAGCTCGTACAATGGTCGACTTTGCTGTGCCTTTTTCCCCGAGGATGAGTACACCTCCGAGGGTAGGATCTATGAGATTGAGCAGTAAGGCTCGCTTCATCTTCTCCTGCCCTACGATAGCAGAGAAGGGGAAATAATAAGGATGAGTGATCGAGTCCACAGAAGCTGTGCAAGAAGACATAATGAGAGAGGTATTGTGAGGACGAGTAAAAGCTAATGAGTCACGGGCTGGAGTGCAGTCGAATGGAACAGCTCAAGGAGAAGGCATCCGATGAATTATCCCGAACTACCCTCCTCCAGCACCCCCTCACAGGAGAGGTATATCTCAGTAATCATCTCTATCGTCTCAGGCTTGGCTTGCCACATACCTCGCTGAGCAGCTTCCAAGAGACGCTGAGCTATCTCATAGAGTGCCCAAGGATTGGCAGACTTGAGCCACTCCCTATTGGAGGGATCTCCCAGAAAATGTGAGGCAAGGGCTTCGTAGTTCCAATCTAAGACACTGTCCGCAGTCGCATCCCACCCAAAGACATTATCCATATTGTATGCCACATCATAGGCCCCACGATATCCATGGCGCTTAAGTCCCTCGATCCACAGCGGGTTAAGAAGGCGGGAGCGCAGCACCCGTGCCGACTCTTCAGAAAGCGTACGCACGACACTATGCCGCGGATCAGAGGTATTACCATAATAGGACATAGGAGCCTGACCCCGTAGCTTCTTTACGGCAGCGATGATTCCTCCGTGATAGATGTATTCGTCATCAATATCATAGAGATCAAAACCAATGACATTCTGATTCTTGACCGTCGCCTCGACTCGGGCAAGCTTACGCTCAAAAGCCCCTCGCGACACACGGCCGTGTAGTTCTTGGCTATAAGCATGGCACCCCCATGTAATGGCGGTCTCACCAAGATCATCACTACTCTGCCACTGCTTCGTCTCAATCAAAACGGCCACACCTCCACCATAGGTACCAGGAGGACAGCCGAAGACGCGGAGCTTCGCTTCTTGGCGTGCTGTCTCTGGATCTATCCCTGCAGCTCGAAGCTCAGCCACTTCTTCCACATAGTGCTTTTTCACCCAGTTTGCTTCTATGGGCTCATCAAGGGAGAGGACAAGTTGAACCGCCTCGTCAAGTAGTGTGATCAGTGTCGGGAAGGTATCACGAAGGAGTCCTGAGATACGCGACACGACATCCAGACGAGGACGTCCGAGCTCAGACAAGGGGATGACCTCCAGACCGATGACCTTATCGGAGTGTTCGCTGAGCCACTGAGGACGTAGCCCCATCAGCCAAAGTATCTCACCAATATCTTCGCCCTGGGTACGCATTTGGTCGCCCGAATAGAGGACAAAAGCAGTGCTCTCGGGAAGGCTACCTGAGACCTCAAGATGCTTCTCCAGGAGCTGTTGCCCGAGATGCGCCCCGATTCGATAGGCCGTATGTGAGGGAATCTCACTGGGATCAATCGCATACATATTGCGCCCTGTGGGGAGAATCTCGAGCTGACCTCGACTTGGGCTACCTCCCTTAGAAGGAGGGACAAAGCCCCCACGCACGCCGAGGGCACAGTGATCCAATTCTTCGGTGATTCGACAGAGACGTGGATACACTTCATCTATCGCGAGCTGGAGAACGGCTCGCAACGGCTGCTTCTCTCCGAGACAATCACCTAGTATCGTCTGTAACTGCCCGTCTGTAGGCTGTGCGATAAAGCCATCCGCAAGCATAGCCTCAATAAGCTGTTGCCCTCGCTCCGTCAGTTCATCGATCATCATCGACGCCGTATGAGTCGGGCTTATCTTCGCATCAAGCTCTGCTAATAAGGACTCCTCAGTATAGCCATAGTAGCACGCCAGACCATCCAACAACGTCGTCACCGATCCGTGTGGCAAGCGGAGCAGCATACGTATGCTCGCCTCCATCCGCTCCTCCATGGGCGGCTGACCAAAGATATGCAGACCATCACGCACCATAGAGGCTTTGAGGTCCGCAAGCCAGTTATGTAGCTCGATGAAGAAGCACTCATTGATGTCGCCTTCTCCTGGATAGCCTAAATCTTGATGCAGCTCTAAGCCACGTGCTTCCTCAAGTAGGGCTGCACGCAGTATGGGGCGCTGGTTCTCGGCGACGGCTCCACTAATGTAGCTATTGAGTCGTGCATCAAATTCCGCCAAGGAGCCATAAGTCCCCCCCTCACGCATCGCAGGCTCCATATGATGGAGCAAGACGGCTGCCGAGCGGCGCTTCGCCTGAATAGCTTCGCCTATGACTGCCGTATGGTAGATATATAGGTGGGGCATGTCCAGCGTATTGAGCTGGGGGAAGCAAGAGCAAGAGAGCGCCTTTTCCTTACCAGGGAGCCATTCAAGCGACCCGTGCGTGCCGACATGGATGAAGAGATCAGCCTGGAAGACATAGCGTATCCAGCGATAAAAAGCGATGTAGTAATGGGGACAGACTATATCCGTACTGTGATAGATGGCTTCAGCATGCTCCTCATAGCCTCGTGGTGGCTGCAGGCCTATGAAGACGTTCCCGTTGATCATCCCAGGCACGGGCATTTCCCCTTCCACGACATTAAATGTTCCTGGAGCCTCTCCCCAAGAGGAGACAAGACGCTGCTGCACCTCTGACGTGAGCGCATCAAACCATCCTTGATAGAGCTTCGAGGGAATACGATCCACGGCACGTCGCATCACCTCTCGAGGATCCAGCCAAGAGTGATCATTCGTCACAGCTCGAATGATTTGCCTAATAATGTCGTCCCCATCTACATAGTGATGCGGTAGGTCTATGCCCTCTTCTCGTAGCCTATTGATCAGGTGGTAGACCGAGGCTGGACTATCCAAGCCCGCAGCACAGCCTATACTATCGTTGCGCGGAGGCATATTATGGAAGATAATAGCAATGCGCTTCTCCTCCTGAGGCTTACTCTGCAGCTGCGCCCAGCGTACCGACAGCTTAGCGACCCATTGGAGCTCTTCCTCAAGCGGAGCAAAGTAAGGCAATCCCTCCTCGTTCAGCTCGCGTGTAGCGATCGGATAGGCATCGACCTGCCCATCCAACTCAGGGTAGCAAACACTGGAAATCAATCCAATAGTATCTAGCCCATCCACACGACCACGGTACTCCTCTGCACTGTAGTTCGTCGCATAGGTCTGCAGGACGGGAAGTGCAAGCTGACGCAGGATCCCAGTAGAGCTATCTTCTGGCTGAGTATAAATCGCACCACTACGCTCAAAGATGCCCAAAGCATAAGGCATCAGATTGATGATGCAGTGAGGTAAGACCTCTCCTTCACTACGGAAGTAACTATCCAGCGCATAGCTAATCCCTTGCTCACCCGTCACAGCGTCTTCCGCTCCCGTGGAAAACAAAGCATGTGGCTCGACTCCCAAATGCTGTAGCGCCGCGAGCAAAGCATCCACATGACGGAGATTATCGGATCGATAGAGGTAGAAGGGGATAATCACCCCGATGATGCTCCGCCCTGCTCTCCGAGCCTCTACGACCTCAGCTAAGCGCTGAGGCTCTTCCTCTTCGCTATAACCATAGAGCCCATGCCAGCGAGGATATTGCGCTGGCGCATAATCCCAATCGAATCCCCCAAAGCGCGCCGCCAGGAAGCGATGTAGTTGTGTGGCATTAGCCCTATCATAGCACTTGACATAGCGCTGTATCGTGAGGTAGTCAGCAGCACTCAGGCGCAGCTGCGGCATCAGGGCCGTACACTCATCCTCCATATTATTATGGACGAAGAGTGTCTGCTCCATCCGCATGCCTGAGATGAGTCGCTGCAGGCCTCTGAAGCAAGAGACCGATCCATGAGTCAGTACGAGGATGAAGTGCGCCTGCTCCGTAAGGGCCCAAGCGCGGTCATCTCCCGCATTGAGGCGAGAGATAGCGATGCGGTCTACCTGGAGTCGGGGATCATCTTCCGAGGGGGCGACAGCTGTATGTGCATCCAGAATATAAAGGATACGATAGGGCTGAGAGGACATTATTTGCGAAGTATCGTGGATGGAGACGGATTAAAGGCCAGAACGATGAAGTGCATTGTACGTGGCTACCTAAGGCGCATCCAGTAGCGAGTCTCATAGCCCGGGAGAAGCTCGGGGTGAGCTATCTTGATGAAGTCCTTGAGGACTAAATCAGGATGGTAGGGTCCACTCTCCCAGAAATCATTCCCACCCTCTGAATTGAGCGTCTTGCGGTCTACCCATACTTCCCCCTCACGTACAGCATCGAAATGAATATAGCGCTCATTGAGCGCAAGGAAGTCCGAGAGCTTATCCAGCTTACCCGTCATCAAGCAAAGCCATATCTTCTTATGCTGATTGCGCCGAAAGACATATTCGAAGCTGCTGGGACGACTATCTATTTGTCCCGGTATGAAGTCACAGCTAATGGCAGCATCAGAGAAGGCTTTGACAATGTATGAGTATTCGCCTGGTACATACCAGACGCCCTTATAGTCCAACCCATACATGACAGGTACGATTCGAGAAGTCCCCTTAGCCTGCTTGGCTGCTATCTGATAGTTGGATGCCATTTGACGGAAGGCGGAGTCAGCCACAGCGTTGCGTCCGTAGAGCAAGCCTATGACCTTAAGCCATTCTGCTCGTCCGAGCAGATCCTGTTCCTTCCAGTTATTGAAGTAGACGATATTGATCCCTGATGCCACCAGATCCGTATCCTTCTCCGTACCACTATACAAGTCTTGTAGAAAAACGTCTGGATGCAAACCGATGATACGCTCTATATCCTTGCTCATTCCACGTCCTATACGCTGCACCTTACCTTCTTGGATACGGCGACGCGTCAGGCTGTCATTGACCTTCTCAGGATCAGACACGGCGACAAGTACCTCCTGCAAGCCCAAGACAGCGACTGCCCCCACATGGGGGGAAGAGCTCGTCGCCAGATTACGCGCTGGGACAGGAATATATACCGCTTGGGGATGCGCCACTCTGGGCTGCTCACGGCTGCGAAGATAAAGGATGTAGTCGGCGACGGTATCACGCGTACCAGGCTTATACATGACGAGCTCCTTATAGTCGGGGTGATTGGCTACGGTGAATCCGTGCGCATACTCCACAGTGACAGGGAAATTGAAATCTATGGAATCACGCTCCAAGATCGTATCACCCTGCTGCGTGTGCTGCTGACCTCGTCCACAGGAGGTAAAGCTAACGAATAGGGAAAGTATCCCGATAAAAATGGATGTACTGAGTTTCATACTATGCCAAATGCTGCCGCAAGACAAATTACATTGATCTGCGAGTATAGGCATAGAGGAAGGGTAAGCTGTATCAGGTCACTTCGCGAGAAGCCCCATTACCCTAATGGTATTATCATGTACCAAGCTCCAGCTCTTCTACCCGAGAGTCCGTAGAGTAGGCGAAGACACAGACAATCGCTGGCCGCCCACGCTTTATTAAGCTTAAAGGCTGGAGGCAGGTCTTCCGGCTCAGTCCAAAGCGCTACGCCTTCCCACCCCTGTATAGGGCAGTGGCTCATAGTAGCACCATGATGACCTTACGGCTACGGGGATAGCGCTGGTTTTACACCAGCTTCCCTTTTAATCTGCCCTCGCAACATAATGCAGAGCGAGGGTAGAACCTTCAGCATACACACCTAAGACAGGGCATCTTCCCGTCAGGTATGCTCGCAAAATTAAATAAAAGGAGCCTATTGCACAAGGAAAAAGTCAACGACTTCACCTCGCTAATGCACTGCTATGATACATATTCTCATCGAGTCAACGAAACACACCACAGATAAGAGTAATACAAGGCAGGAGGCTACCTCAGAGCGATTTCTCTGAGGTAGCCTCCTGCTTTTCTCCTGAGGGGCGGCGTGCGCTGTACTAAGTTCCCTCAGCACAGCGGACTGACAGTCAGGACTACTTTAGCGTACCGTCCTGAGCAGCCTTCACCATCGCCTTGCTGGGGAGGATGTAGACTTCGACACGGCGGTTTTCGCGACGGCCAGCAGCGGTAGAGTTGTCAGCGACAGGCTCGTAGCTACCCTTACCCTCGACCTTCATACGCGAAGAAGAGACACCCTGACCAGCGAGGAAAGAGCGGACGCTTGCAGCACGGTTGTAGGAGAGGGGGTTGTTCACGCGGTCCGTACCCGTGTTGTCGGTGTGACCGATGATCATCAGGTCCGTATCGCTGTGCTCAGAGAGGTTAGCAGCGAACTTACGCAGGGTAGCCTGTGACGAAGGGCTCAGTGAAGCCGAACCCGTAGCGAAGAGGATACCGCTATCGAAGGTGACGCGGATAGCCTGACCATCGTTGACCGACTCGATCTTAGCATCCTTGACGTCGCGCTCCAGTTCCTTCTTCTGCTTGTCCATCTTCTTACCGATGAGCGTACCAGCCGTACCACCTACGACACCACCGATGACAGCACCGACAGCGGTGTTACCGAGTACACGACCGATACCAGCACCGATAGCAGCACCACCAGCGGCACCGATACCAGCGCCCTTGACAGCGTTACTTGCACCACAGCTTGAGAGGACGAGTGCGCCAGCCAGGAAGGCTGCCGCGAGAGATTGCTTCTTCATAATTATATACTACTTATTAATTTAATTCTGTTTCTCTGACCGACACCTAAGCTCTTAGCCTTGAGCAGCGCGGGCATTGAAATACTTCATAAACTGAATTCGTTCGAAAAGACTTGGGTCAGCCACTGCGCCGTAGCTCAGACGACCACGCAGCTCCGAGAGGCTCTGATAGCCGTGCTCGATCATCCAGTGGCGAAGACCCTTCAGCGCCTCTGCGATAGCAGTGGCACCCTGCTTATAGACCGCCGTACACATCTGCGCCGTATCGGCACCTGCCAAGAGCACCTTGGTCAGCTCCTCCCAAGTGTAGATCCCCGTCGAAGCAGAGATACCTACATTGGGGACACAGCCACGGATCAGCCCCGTGAAGCGGAGCGTCTCGGTGAAATCACCCTCGTGAGAGAAGACCTCACCGCCGATGAGCTGCTCGCGATTCAGGTCGATGTCGATCTGATAGGAGCGATTGAAGAGCGTCACAGCTGCAGCACCTGCAGCACGGAGCTTATCGATGAGCATAGGCAGGTTCGTGTGATAGCGCGAGAGCTTCACGATAATAGGAAGCCCCTTACCTGCGAGTGCCGTGACGATGGAGACGTAGTAAGCCTCGATCTTAGCTGGATCTGCGAAGAGCTCCGTCTCGAGGCGCATCACATTGACCTCCAGGGCATCTGCCCCTGCATCGCGAAGACGCTCTGCAAATTCGACCCAGCTACCCGCCTCGGTGCAGTTGATGCTGGCGATGACTGGTACAGTGAGCTTAGCCTTTGCCTCGCGCACGACACCTATATAGTCTTCGATAGCCTCACTCCGCACGTAGGAGGAGATGTAGTCATTTGCCTCAGGGTAGTCATTCTTAGCGACCAGGTGACCTGTCTGCATCAAGATCTGCTCTTCAAAGAGCGACTTGAGGATGACAGCACCCACGCCAGCCTCTACCAAGGCGCACGTACGATCCACGTTGCGGGAAAGCCCAGAGCTACCGAGAATGAGGGGGCTCTGCAGTGTCAGCCCCGCAAACGAAGTGCTTAAATCGACCATCATAGTAAGTCCGAATTGTGAACAAATATGAACATAGCGTCCAAGCAAAGGTAATATTATTTCACAAATAAGCGTATACCTTCGTCAAATCGGCAGAACTTTCTCCAAAAACTTCACGCTATGAACTTCCCTAAAACGCACCATTTCCCCTCCTTCGTACCCACCTCACCAAACTACATACCATATATACCCCCACACATATGCGCGCAAGGCAAGCCACACGCTTGGGGGAAACCTCCCCAACCCCACGCCGCTCATCGCCAAAAGCTCGGGAGAAAAACTTCAGCTTCCGAGGAAGAAAAACACGGCCCTCGTAGAGCAAAACCTTCGTCCACGTACGCAGTCTTTAAATCCTCACACGACATCCCACAAATCCTCGTACGTAGATTTTAGAGCCACGCACGTAGATTTATTTAAATCCGCACTCCGCCACAACTCGTTTCTTTAGATTGGCATAATTCTTCCTCCGCCACACAAAAATCCCCCTCCACAGAAAGACGCCCTATCCCGTGGGAGGATTAAACCTTTACTCAACAGAAACCACTAACATATATAGGACTAATTTTCAAGCGATTACATCATAGAGAGGCCGCCCTACACCCGAAATAAAAAAAGCCTCCCTTGGAGAGCCATAGGAGGACGACAATGAGAATTATAGGAAATACATCCTTAAAATCAGCGAAACAAAGTCACGCAAAAAGCGAACATATTGCCGATAGACGTGTTATTATTTCGGGTAAAAATGGTAACTTCGCACAACCACACCGCGCATATTTTAAATTGTATTAATTATTATGACTTCAAAAGAAAAAAACTCACACCTCACCCGTGTAGGGATATTCTATGACGGCAATTACTTCTGGCACGTCAGTACGTTCTACTACCAGTACCACGAACGCAAAAGTCGCCTGAGCGTTGGAGGCCTACACCGCTTCCTCAAGTATCAAATTGCCCAACTCGAAGGGACCTCCCCCGAACTGTGCAAGATCGTTGATGCGCATTACTTCCGTGGACGCCTGTCTGCAGCCGAGGCAGCAAAGGCCTCGGGAGACGTACTCTTCTACGAGCGCCTCTTTGATGACGTGCTGAATTCGGAGGGTGTGATGATGCATCACCTACCTCTCTCGCGTACGGGCAAGGGCAATAAGAAGAAGGAGAAGGGCGTCGATGTGCTCTTTGCCCTCGAAGCTTACGAACGTGCATTGCAGAATCAGTTCGACGTCGTCGTGCTCATCGCCGCCGATGGTGACTACATCCCCTTGGTACGCAAGCTCCACGCCCTCGGGACCCGCGTGATGGTCCTCGGCTGGGATCTTGAGCACGAAGGTGACAGCCGCCGAGACAACACCACGACCTACACGTCGTACGAACTCCTCGAGGAAGCCACCTACCCCGTGATGATGAATGAGCTCATCGACAGCCGTGCCTTCCGTAGCGACCCCATCGTCAATGGCCTCTTCGTCAACAAGGGCCAGAGCGAGGAGCGCAATCGTGAGATCAAGGGGCGTCCCTACCAAGCCCCACAGGCTCGCACGCGCCCCATCGATCCCGCAGCGGTGAAGAACGCCAGCGAGGAGCCCACAGCCCTCTCAGTCGAAGAGTCGGCCTCTACGGAGGGCGCCGATGCAGTACAGCTCGCCACAGGCCCTGAGCCCGAGATCACGCTGAGCGTGCAGGACTCCCTCGCCTCGCCTGAGGTGAAGGTCATCGGGCACATCGACCTACCTGACGACAAGCCCGCTCGCCCCTTGGGAGAAGAGCTCCATGACGGCCTCGTCCGTGGGCAGATCAACACCCTCAAGTCGGGCTTCGGCTTCATCGACGTGGGCACGAAGGAGAATGCCTTCTTCCACTACAAGAGCCTCAACGGCATCAACTTCAACGACCTCCTCGTCGGGGACATCGTCGAAGTACGCCTCGGCCGCAGTGAGAAGGACCAACTCGTCGCCTCGGATGTAGCCCTCATCGAAGAGTAGTCGCGGGGCGCAGCTCCGCCATTCCTAAAATATTTAAGCATCGCTCCACGGTAGGATACCCTGCCGTGGAGCGATGCTTTTTACCTTTACCCCGCGATGCACACACCCCCTACCCCGCTCACAGCGTGCATATTAAGCACATAGTATACGCGCGCACGGGTGTAGTCTCGTTTGCACTTTTGTCCGTGATTACATACATTTGTTTCAGTGAATAGAATGGCTCGGAAGCCACACTCCCTGCGCCTTATGCAGATGCACGCGACAGGGGGAGCCACCGAGGAATTTGGGTCGATAACTACGACCCCTCACCCATCAAGACTTCACCACATGAACGGAACTATTAACGGGACGGAGCAGCGCCCGGGGATCGTCACAGCTATATCCCCCGACATCGTGACCGTCCAGATCCAGCAGCAGAGCGCCTGCAGCGGCTGCCACGCACGCGACCTGTGCGTGAGCTCGGAGCGCCGTGAGCATCTGCTCCAGCTGAAGACCTACGGACAGCACTTCTCTATCGGAGAGCAGGTCCTCGTCGTGGCCCGCCGGAGCGTAGGACGCCTGGCAGTCCTCCTGGCCTTCGTCCTGCCCCTCCTCCTCCTCGTCCTTACACTGAGTATCGCACAGACGCTCCTCGCCCTTAGCGAGGCTACGGCTGTGCTTGTCGCTATCAGCCTACTCAGCCTCTACTATCTCGTGCTCTATACCCAGCGCCGTCACCTCGAGGGGCGCCTCGTCCTCATGGTAGAGCCCGTCACCCCGCACCACGAATAGCACCCTACCCCTATGTATATCACTATCATCGTCCTGACCCTCATCGGTGTGATCGGCGCCGGCTTGCTGTACGTCGTATCACGCAAGTTCGAGGTCAAGGAAGACCCCCGCATCGCGGAGGTCGCTGAAGTCCTCCCCCAGGCCAACTGCGGGGGCTGTGGCTTCCCTGGATGCGCCGCCTTCGCTGGCGCCTGCTGTAAGAGTGAGACCCTCGAAGGGCTCTTCTGCCCCGTCGGCGGTACCCCCGTCATGGAGAAAGTCGGCGGCATCCTCGGTGTCGCCGCCCAGAAGCAGGATCCGCTGGTCGCCGTCGTGCGCTGTAATGGTACTTGCGACGCGCGCCCACGTACCAATATCTATGACGGTGCCAGCAGCTGTACCATCGCTGCCGCGCTCTACAAGGGCGACACCGACTGTAGCTGGGGCTGTCTGGGCCTGGCGGACTGCGTCCACTCGTGTAACTTCGACGCCATGTACATGGACCCCGAGACGCGCCTGCCGGTCATCCTCGAGGACAAGTGTGTAGCCTGCGGTGCCTGCGTCAAGGCCTGCCCGAAGTACATCATCGAGCTGCGTAAGAAGGGTCCCAAGAGCCGCCGTATCTTCGTCAGCTGCGTCAATAAGGATAAGGGTGGGGTCGCTAAGAAGGCCTGCGGCAATGCCTGTATCGGCTGCTCGCTCTGCTTCAAGGAGTGTAAGTTCGAGGCCATCACCATAGCCGACAACCTCTCCTACATCGACCACACCAAGTGCCGCCTCTGCCGTAAGTGCGTCTCCGTCTGCCCGACGAACGCTATCCATGAGATCGGCTTCCCCCCTCCCAAGCCTAAGGAAGAGGCTCCAAAGAAGGAGGCCGAAGCCCCCACACCTACTCCGGCGCCTGCAGCTCCTACGCCTACAGAGACCCCCACTCCCGCCCAATCGTAGACCTCAGCCATACACGTTTATGCTTCGCACATTCCGACTCGGGGGGATTCACCCACCCGAAAACAAGCTCTCAGCTAAGCGCCCCATCGAGGAGCTCCCACTGCCTCGTGAGGTCATCATACCCATCGGCCAGCACATCGGCGCACCTGCCACCCCGACCGTCCAGAAGGGCGACCTCGTCAAGGTAGGTACCATCATCGCCAAGACGTCTGGCTTCGTATCGGCCAACATCCACTCCTCCGTCACAGGCAAGGTCACGAAGATCGATAGCTTCTTCGATGCGGGCGGCTACAAGCGCCCCGCCATCGTCATCGCCGTCACACAGGGCGAAGAGGAGCAGTGGGAAGAGGGCATCGACCGCTCCACGACCCTCGTCAAGGAGTGCACCCTCGAGCCCAAGGAGATCATCGACCGCATCAGTGCCGCAGGTATCGTAGGCCTCGGCGGTGCGACCTTCCCCACGCACGTCAAGCTCTCCCCTCCCCCAGGAGCCAAGGCTGAGGTCCTCATCATCAATGCCGTCGAGTGTGAGCCTTACCTCACCAGCGACCACGCCCTGATGATGAGCAAGTCCGACGAGATCCTCGTCGGCGTCGAGATCCTCAAGCGCGCCCTCGGCGTGAGCCGTGCCGTCATCGGCGTGGAGAACAATAAGAAGGACGCCATCCTCCGCCTCTCGCAGATCGCCATGGACTACCCTGGCACCGAGGTCATGCCCCTCAAGGTGCAGTACCCTCAGGGCGGTGAGAAGCAGCTCATCGATGCTGTCCTGCGCAAGCAGGTCAAGAGCGGCGCCCTGCCGATCTCCGCTGGCGCTGTCGTACAGAATGTAGGTACCGTCTTCGCTGTCTACGAAGCCGTACAGAAGAATAAGCCCCTCGTCGAGCGTATCACGACCGTCACGGGTAAGCACCTCGAGACCCCCTCGAACTACCGCGCCCGTATCGGTACGCCTATCGGCCATCTCATCACCGCCTCAGGTGGCCTGCCTGAGGACACGGGTAAGATCATCGGTGGTGGCCCTATGATGGGTAAGGCGCTTCTCTCCACGGACATCCCTGTGACCAAGGGCACGTCGGGCATCCTCATCCTCCCACGTGAGGAGTCGACCCGCCGCCCCATGCGCAACTGTATCCGCTGCGCTAAGTGCGTCACCGTCTGCCCCATGGGGCTGAACCCCGCCTTCCTCATGCGCGACGTCCAGTATGCCGACTGGGATGCTACCGAGAAGGGCTACATCGTCGACTGTATCGAGTGCGGCTCGTGCAGCTACACCTGCCCTGCCAACCGCCCCCTACTCGACTACATCCGCACCGGTAAGCAGAAGGTATCCGCCCTCATCCGTGCACGCAAAAGCTAACCCTGCCCTATGGATCGCCTCATTATATCCCCTTCCCCCCACATCCACAGCGGTGACAGCGTCGAGCGCAACATGTACGCTGTGCTCATCGCACTCGCTCCAGCGTGCCTCGTCTCGCTGGTGACCTTCGGCCTCGGCGCCTTCATCGTGCTCGCCGTGAGCGTGCTGGCCTGCGTCCTCACCGAATGGGTCATCACGAAGTACCTCTACAAGCAGCCCTCCACCATCGGTGACGGCTCGGCCATCCTCACAGGGCTTCTCCTCGGGATGAACCTCCCCTCGAGTCTCCCCTGGTGGATCATCGTCATCGGTGCCATCGTCGCTATCGGCGTAGGTAAGATGAGCTTCGGTGGGCTCGGTGGGAACATCTTCAACCCCGCACTCGTAGGCCGTGTCTTCCTCCTCATCGCCTATCCCGCACAGATGACGCTGTGGCCCAAGGCTGGGCAGTACTTCAGCTATACCGACGCCGTCACGAGCGCCACGCCTCTGGGCATCGCCAAGGGCATACAGGCTGGCACGCCTGGCATGAGCTGGGATCAGATACCTGCGACCTCTGACCTGCTCTTCGGCATCCACGGAGGTAGCCTCGGCGAAGTCAGTGCGCTGGCACTGCTCCTCGGCCTCGGCTTCCTGCTCTATCGCCGCGTCATCACTTGGCATATCCCCGTGTCGATCCTCGCTACGGCCTTCGTCTTCGGCGGTATCATGCACCTCGTCAACCCCGCTCTCTACCCCGCACCGCTCTTCCAGCTCCTCACGGGTGGTATGATGCTCGGGGCGATCTTCATGGCTACGGACTACGTGACCAGCCCCATGAGCGCCCGCGGTCAGCTCCTCTATGGCGCACTCATCGGGCTCCTGACGATCCTCATCCGACTCTTCGGCAGCTATCCCGAGGGGATGTCTTTCGCCATCCTCATCATGAATAGCTTCACTCCTCTGATCAATATGTATATCCGTCCGAAGCACTTCGGCGGGCGCTAATGCTATGAAGAAGCTCAGTTCGACACTCCCCAACATGCTCCTCTCGCTCGGGGGCATCTGCGTCCTGGTCTCTGGGATCCTCGCCGTAGTCAACAAGGTCACGACCGCGCCTATCGCCGAGGCAGAGATGCGGGCGAAGGTCGAGGCAATACGTGCCGTAGCACCAGCCTTCGACAACAATCCCTTCGCTGAGAAGCTCATGGTCCTGCCCGAAGGCGAGACCGACAGCCTCACCGTCTACCCCGCGAAGAAGGGTAGCGCACTCGTCGGCTTCGCTATCGAGAGCTACACGCAGAAGGGCTTCAGCGGCCTCATCCGCGTGATGGTCGGCTTCGATGCCGAGGGGCGCCTCGTAGACTTCTCCGTCCTCCAGCACTCCGAGAGCCCAGGCCTCGGCTCGCGTATCCCCGAGTGGTACCACGAGAAGAGCGAGACGGGCGGCATACGTGACGTGCGTGGCCTCGATATGAAGGCCTCGGCTCCGCTCACCGTCTCGAAGGACGGCGGGAAGGTAGACGCCATCACCGCTGCCACCATCAGTAGCCGCGCCTTCCTCGACGCTGTGAACCGCGCTTGGCGCACCTTCTCCTCCCTCGAAGGCACCGCCACAGCACCCGCTACGAACTCTCAAGAATAGTCCCTCCTATGAAACCACTCGATATCATTCGCAACGGGATCGCGACGGAGAACCCGACCTTCGTACTCCTCCTGGGGATGTGCCCCACGCTGGCGACCACGACCTCCGCGCTCAACGGGCTGGCGATGGGTCTGGCCACGATGTTCGTGCTCATCTGCTCCAATACCGCTATCTCGCTCATCAAGCACCTCGTCCCCGACGCCGTGCGTATCCCGAGCTTCATCGTCGTCATCGCTGGCTTCGTGACCATCGTGCAGATGCTCATGCAGGCCTTCGTCCCCTCGCTCTACGCTTCCCTCGGCCTCTTCATCCCGCTGATCGTGGTGAACTGTATCGTCCTCGGGCGTGCCGAAGCCGTAGCTGCTAAGCAGGGCGTGCTCCACAGCGCACTCGACGGCGTGGGTATTGGCCTCGGCTTCACCCTCTCGCTGACGCTGCTGGGCTTCGTCCGTGAGTTCCTCGGTAGCGGCTCTATCTTCACCCTCCAAGTCCTCCCCAAGCAGTACGGCGCCCTGCTCTTCGTCCTCGCTCCTGGGGCGTTCCTCGTCTTGGGTTATCTCATTGCTCTGAAGAATAAGCTGAGCGCAAAGAAGTAAATCTCATGACTCACTATCTCCTCCTCTTCGTTGCGGCGGTATTCGTCAACAATGTCGTCCTCTCGCAGTTCCTCGGTATCTGTCCCTTCCTCGGCGTCTCGAAGAAGGTAGACACGGCTATCGGCATGGGTGCTGCCGTGACCTTCGTCCTTGCGCTCTCGACGATGTGCACCTTCCTCCTGCAGAAGTTCGTCCTTGAGCCCTTCGACATGGTCTATATGCAGACCATCTCCTTCATCCTCGTCATCGCCGCCCTCGTGCAGATGGTCGAGATCATCCTGAAGAAGGTGTCCCCTGCACTCTACCAAGCCCTCGGCGTCTTCCTCCCGCTCATCACGACGAACTGCTGCGTCCTCGGGGTCGCCATCCTCGTCATCCAGAAGGAATACACGCTGCTGGAGAGCGTCGTCTACGCGATCTCCATCGCTATCGGCTTCACGCTCGCCCTCGTGGTCTTCGCTGGCATCCGCGAGCAACTCTCTCGCACCGAGCTGCCCGCCTCGATGAAGGGCATCCCCATCGCCCTCATCTCCGCCGGTATCCTCGCTATGGCCTTCATGGGCTTCAGCGGCATGGTAAAGATGTAAGACGCACAAGCCTATCCATCATAAAGCCAAGGGGCAGTTCACTCATCGTAAACTGCCCCTTGCTTTTGCTCCAAACCAAAAGCCTATATTTCGTTAGTCTTCAGACCCTGGATGAATCAATCCAGATTCCACAAAGGCTTCATGAATATAGGAGATGTCATCTAGTCTCCTATTGGTATTGAAATCTCGGCATTTCACTCCGTAGTTATAAGCTTCCATCACTACCCCACACACGGCACTAGCTTTAGTATCATTCTTCATAGCCGACAACCAGTTCCAGAGTGAGAACCCAGCCTTCTTCAGCAAAGGGACATAGTACTGGAAACGAACATATAGCATATTTGGACTCTCCCTATCAACATACAGAAGTAAACCTGCACTTTCCTCTGGATGCGTTTGCACCCAATCGATAACGAGCAAGGTAAGCTCCTCCTGAAGCTTAAAGCAAGCTCCATCTTGAAGGAGCTCATTCAGCATGCGATTGCATCGCCGGAACTGTAAGCCTGCGTACTTATCAAAGTATATCTCCAGAGCTTTCAGCATAAATATATCTGCTTCATCTTCCGTATAAATATATGGGCCTCTAACACCTTGCCTTTGCGGATTTCCGACGACAGCCAGAAGCTCACAGACACATAGTGGATGAGCCTTGATTGCGTCATTGAGCACACCATTCAATACGCTCTTATAGCTTTGCTGACCAGCTCCTGTTTTAAGCACATCAATAGAGGCACTTCCTCTTTGTCTCAAGCAGCTTATTAGAAGTAGTTTAAGTGTATAGTCATCATATAAATCTACAATGTATATGATGATTCGCACAGCTGTAGCCCAAGCTCCATTTGGCTGAGAGAAAGACTTAAAATGATCTGAAATCAAGTGAACTAAAGCCCCTGCATCTTTATCATTGTATCGTCTATCAAGTATTTGAGATACATCATCTACATCCCTGCACTTTACTATTGCCAGTACATCTTGATGCCATGAAGCACTATCATCATCTACCAAATCGGGGAAATAGGAGGTGAAGCTCCTTCTATATCGGATTGCAGAATAGGGAGCATTAGACTTTCTCCAGTAGCCTTCTTTGAAAGCAAACGGCAACTGGAGCTCCTCTACCATCTTGCTATTTGGGAATAGCATCCATAAGATGGCTATAGCACCATTCCACTGAGCTGATTGCGCGACTAACTCCGTTTGTCCGACAAAGCTGCGACAACAATCTTTTACCATGGAGTCGTATGCCTCTGTACCCGTCTCAACTAGAGGGGGAAGATTGTTGTTATCCCACCGATCTGTAGAGGCAAATGAGAAGAAAGGCTCTCCATTACCAAAATGAATTCTATACTTCACGGCATCATACACGCCCTTATCCTTATATTTCAGAAGGGTCAGCAAAAAGAAGTCAACTGGATCTACGTAGTCTTGCACCTTCCCAAAATCATTGATGAAGAGCTTAAAGTATTGCTTAATCCCACGGCAAGTTCCCAAGTGAGTGATGATGTAGGGAGCTATGTGATACCAGCTCTGTAAGACGATATCCTGCGTAACCAACTTCCCATCCCGAACTTGCTCTCTAAGATATCTCACCATCATTTGATTCAGCTTCTCCTCTATGTATTCAGATAACTGAACTTCCACTGCAATATACTTATCCAAATAGCCTTGCCCTGGATTAACCCCAAGATATTCCTGCAGTACGGCATTCGCGTACTTCTTATCACACGCAACAAGGAAGACCGTATTCTTGAAGGAGGCAGTAATATCAATCAACTTGATTGTCTCCAAGAGCTCCTTACCTTCAAGTCGATCCAAATCATCTAGAACGACATACAGCCTCTTGCCGATCTTCTCAATAGCCCTATTTACAGCTTCCTTATCTCCTTTAGAATTGAATAACCTCAAGGCATCTGCAAGGGGGCGACTATAGGAATAATGATCCAATAGACCTATTTGCTCCGTATAGCGCGAGATTATAAGGCTTGCCCCTCTATAATAGCGAGAAAGCTCTTGCCCAAGCTTTACCAAGAAAGCTTCTTGAATACGCTCCCCGTTCTTTGCAGAGCGTGGGTTAAAGCCAACTACAATCCCATCTGCACGTAACTCATTCGATAGGAGATTAAGAAAGGATGTTTTCCCATATCCCCAAGGAGCAGTAATACCATAGCAGATTGATTGCCCCTTCAGATTTAAGTCCCTCAACTCCTGCACCAGCTCCCCAACTTTAGTCTCAAAATCTAATTCATCTTCTTCAGCACTCTCAATGGGAGCATCCGATATATCGCAAGACACCGCACGCTGATTACAATCTTCTCTTTGCGAACATAGCGCTTGCCCACAGACGTATAACGTGAGGAACCATGGTAACACAAAGAAATCCATCCAGGCAACCCAACATCCATTTGCTATCAACCAAAAGTCACAGGAAGACGAAAGGACTCGATAATAGAAGTAAAGCCCTCCTACAAGGAGAAGCCCCGGAAGATGATTGCTTGGCAAATAAATCTTCCTATGCAATACGATCCAAAAGATCAAATAGAGCACGATAAGATAGATCAGCCCCCCAAACCAAGGCATCAGTGCATTTTCTTGGAGATACTTATGCACTTTCTCCAGGATAGGGAAAAGTCGGGGTTGAACAAGGATGTAGAGTACACCTACAAGACAGACTGCAAAAATGTGCCTGACCCAAAACGAAAGGTCGGACGAAGATGTAGTAGTCGTTTTACTCATACGCTGAGATAAGTGAGTTGGTATTGAGGTTGTAGCATCAAGCGGGGATGCTGTATTGCAAAGGTAAAGAATTCGCGCTGGGTCTTGGAGGGCGCACGCATACAGGTATTAGGTCAGGGAAATAAACGCACTACGCCCCGCCTTCGATAGGACGAAAGCGGGGCGTAGCTATATGTACTCAGAGTGTCGCGGGGACGGCTTACATCATGCCGCCCATGCCACCCATACCGGGGCTCATGGCGGGCATAGCGGGAGCATCCTCCTTCTTGTCGGCGATGACGCACTCGGTCGTGAGGAACATACCTGCGATCGAAGCAGCGTTCTCCAGCGCTACACGCGTGACCTTTGCAGGGTCGATGACGCCCGAAGCGTAGAGGTTCTCGAACTGGTCAAGGCGAGCGTTGTAGCCGAAGTCACCTTCGCCATCCTTGACGCGCTGTACGATGACAGCACCTTCCTTACCAGCGTTGGCGACGATCTGACGCAGGGGCTCTTCGACAGCACGGCGGATGATCTCGATACCCGTCGTCTCGTCTTCGTTCTCCCCGACAAGGCCGTCAAGAGCACGGACAGCACGCAGGAGCGCCGTACCACCACCAGGGACGGTACCTTCTTCGACGGCAGCACGCGTAGCGCTGAGGGCATCGTCGACGCGGTCCTTCTTCTCCTTCATCTCGACTTCGCTGGGTGCACCGACGTAGAGGACGGCGACACCACCGGAGAGCTTAGCCAGACGTTCCTGGAGCTTTTCGCGGTCGTAGTCGGAGGTCGTGTTAGCGATCTGCGCCTTGATCTGAGCGGCACGCTCGCGGATGGCTTCCTTGTCACCAGCACCATTGACGATGGTGGTGTTGTCCTTGTTCACGCTGATCTTCTCAGCCTTACCAAGCATATCGAGGCTGACAGCGTCGATGCTGAGGCCGGTCTCTTCGCTGATGACGACGCCATCGGTGAGGATAGCGATGTCCTGCAGCATAGCCTTGCGGCGGTCACCGAAGCCAGGAGCCTTGACGGCGCAGACCTTCAGACCACCACGCAGGCGGTTGACGACGAGGGTAGCGAGGGCTTCGCTGTCGATGTCCTCAGCGATGATGAGCAGGGGACGACCCGTCTGTACGGTCTGCTCGAGGATAGGAAGGATCTCCTTCAGCGTAGAGATCTTCTTGTCGTAGATGAGGATATAGGGGTTCTCCAGCTGCGCCTCCATCTTCTCAGAGTTGGTGACGAAGTAAGGAGAGATATAGCCGCGGTCGAACTGCATCCCTTCGACGACCTCGACAGTCGTCTCGATACCCTTGGCTTCTTCGACGGTGATGACACCTTCCTTGTTCACCTTGCGCATAGCTTCGGCGATGAGCTGACCGATCTGTTCGTCGCCGTTAGCGGAGATCTTAGCTACGTGCTCGATCTTCTCGAAGTTGTCACCGATCTCCTGCGCCATAGAGCGGATCTCAGCGACGATCTTAGCGACAGCCTTGTCGATACCGCGCTTGAGGTCCATGGGGTTGGCACCTGCGGTGACGTTCTTCAGCCCGACACCGATGATGCTCTGGGCAAGGATCGTAGCCGTGGTCGTACCGTCACCAGCATCGTCATTGGTCTTAGAAGCGACCTCCTTGACGAGCTGAGCACCCATGTTCTCGAATGGATCTTCGAGCTCGATCTCCTTAGCTACGGAGACACCGTCCTTGGTGATGTGGGGTGCGCCGTAGGTCTTACCGAGGATGACGTTGCGACCCTTAGGGCCGAGGGTTACCTTGACAGCGTTAGCCAGAGCGTCGACGCCGCGCTTGAGGCTCTCACGTGCCTCTATATCGAACTTGATTTCTTTTGCCATGATTGTATCTGATATCTGTATTTCTTACTTAGCGAGAGGATTAGATCGTAGCGAGGACGTCGGACTGACGCATGATGAGGTACTTCTCACCTTCGTGCTCGATCTCGGTGCCAGCGTACTTGCCATAGAGGACGACGTCGCCAGCCTTGAGGACCATCTCTTCGTCCTTCGTGCCACCACCTACGGCGATGACTTCGCCACGCAGGGGCTTTTCCTTAGCTGAATCGGGGATGATGATACCGCTCACGGTCTTCTCTTCTTGGGCAGCGGGGCGAATGAGTACGCGGTCTGCCAGGGGCTTAATGCTCATGATCTAAGTAGTTATATGTGTTGTTTTATATTCTTCGTTTCGCTTGGGGCTGGGGTATAAGGCTCCCCGCCCACGTCCTCTACCGAGCAAGGAGCGTGCCAAAGCCCAGCGAAGCCCCATTCTGCGCACCTCCTGCCAATATGACACACCGCCCCCACCTCCCGCTGTCAGCGTGTACGACATTATATATATCGAGCGCACGAAGGAATGGGCGAGCAAAGGAGCGAAGAGCAGGGATACCGCCCCCATCCATTACAAGACGCTTGCACCGTGCCGTACGATACGCAGCGCATAGCAGTACGGCGTGAGCCCTCGCCTCTTCGCTGGTAAAAGCCGGGAACAATAGTGGAATGCCCTCCTATCCGTACGAAGAAAAGCTGCGAACCCATAGTAGATAAGCTTCATCTACGTACGTGGCTCTAATATCTACGTGCGCAGTCCTTAGGATTTACGTCCGTAGTCTTTAAGACCACGTGCGTAGACAGAGGAAAATCACTGCGGGAAGCTGCTTTTTTTCCACGGGAAGACCACTTTTTCTCAGGCGGATACGCTTCCCTTGATATAAGCCTTCGGTCTGAATTCGTTATATTTGCAGGCAGTAGCACCTCGCAC
>ERZ773207.46-NODE-46-length-38445-cov-25.336937_pt1 | contig 38445 bp, 33 predicted proteins | sample MGYA00580997_ERZ773207 | MGnify/ENA primary metagenome ERZ773207 (study PRJEB29015, sample SAMEA2738170) | human oral metagenome | biome: human oral; feature: human-associated habitat; material: saliva | place: China | collected 2239 ... | reverse complement strand
ACAAAAGTGCAGTACCATCGGCGCGAAGAGTCTTAGCTTCTGGGTTCGGAATGGAGCCAGGCGTTTCCCTCTTGCTATAATCACCGGAAAGTGGAGGCGAGGGGACTCGAACCCCTAACCCTCTGCTTGCAAAGCAGATGCGCTACCAATTGCGCCACGCCCCCGCGGTGCTTTACTAGTCTATAACACCTTTTGCGGCTTTACCAAATCCTCAGGCGCATTTTTTGAGTTAGACCCGTCACACCATTGAGGGCTTTAGGGAGGTTTCAGGAAATAACCTCGCCCGGCACCGTCGCCTCACGCTTCGTCAGAGCCTGCAGGGGACCACTGACTTCCTGTAGATACTTACGAATCGCGGTGCGTTGCGCCTCCTTCGCGGATTCTTCCTTCGACTCAGGATCCGTGAAACCCAGCTTGAAGGCATCCCGCTGGCCTGCAGAAGGATATTCTTCACGAGCATTCCACACCAGCGAGAACGACGCCAAAGTATTCAGTTCCTTCTTCGTGGCAGCCTTCGAGAGCACATCAGCAACCGTTGCCACGCGCGAAGACTCGGCAACACTCACCGAAATCTTCGACTGCGCGCCCGAGGGCAGGCTCAGCGCCTTCTCCGGAGCCAACTGAATATTCAGGTGAATCTGCTGCACCCGCTCATTCTTCAAATCCAGCTCAGCCAGCGCACGGAAACGCTTCATCAGGGACTCATAGTTCTCATCAATCACCACGGCATTCAGGCGCAGCTCATCCGCCAGCAGCCCCACCTGCGCGTAGCTCACATGAGTTCCCAGCGCCGCGTTAGCGGTCAGCACCTTCAGCCACTGCTCTTCCTGCAGGGTTGCCGAGTCGTTCACGCGCAGCGGGCTCACCGGCGCATCCGTCACCGTATGAGCAATGTTCTGCGGGTCATTCGCCAAGTCCACACCACCGTAGGTGACGCTCAGCCGATGCAGCGAGCCGTAGACAGACAGGTTCGTCAGCGCTGTAGCAGCCGCCGCCAAATCGGCCTGCGCAGCCTCCGTGAGGGAGAAAGAACCCACCAGACGCAGATCCTGCTCACGACGCCCCTGACCCGCATAAACACGCCCCAGCGACTCAATCTTCAGGTAGCGGGTATCGATATTCTCGCGCACCAGACGCTCACGGCGCGCCAGCAACTTCTCGGTCGAAACCACCACCGCAGCGTCCTCACCCAGCACACCGGTTGCCGCAATCTGCGGCATCGCGGCAATCACCCCGGCGGCAGCAACCACGCCACCGGTCAGAAGCAGGGAACGGCGGGGCACCACGAGGCGGCGCATCTGCCCCACGATGGCCTCTTTAACGGCATCGACACGGGCAGAGGGGGTCTGAGCAACAGAATCCTCAGCAACAGGGTCCTCAGTGGCAACGGATGCCGCCCCAGAAGAGCCCAGAGAGGCTTCTTGAGCGGACGTAAGGTGAGAGTTCTCGGGTTCAGAGGTAGGTGAAGAAGACACAGAATCTCCAAAATGAGGGCGAGCGCAGAACCCGCCATGAGTTTGAGGGAGTGAGTCTCTCTAGAATACCGCTCGCACCCTTGCGCCCGCTGAAGAATCGCGGCGCATCAATCGCAAAGGGCATAAAGAAAACCTATGGGGTGGACTCAGTCCACTCCATAGGTCACAAGCTTCATGAGAGCTCTGAACTCTCAGCGCAGATTATTTAGGATTCCTCAGCCGAAGCAGCGTTCGGAGCCGGGATATTAGCCGACTCAGCAGCCAACTCAGCAATACGAATCTCACCGGTCGTCGGATCATCATAGGTCACGTACTCGGTACCGCCAGCCGTAGGCTCGGCGTCCTCATTCACGTGGTTCTCCGCAATCAGGAAGCCGTGCGCACCAAGAATCTTAGCGACGCGGTCAATATCCTGCGGAGTCGGGGTATGATCCACCACTCGACGAATGTACTCGTTAATGCGCTGGTCACTCACGTACGCCTCACCACGGGCAGCACGAGACTGCATGAGCTGACGAACAACTTCCTGCAGCTGCTCATCGGTCAGACGCATCTTCAAAATAGCCATCACTGCCGCGCGGTCCTGCACCGGAACATCCTTGGGATACCCGACGCTCAGCCAGTCGATTACTCGAGAGATTATGCTCTTATCAGGCATCGAGCCCCTCCTTCGAAGCAGTCATCATATGCAATTTAGTGTTCACGGGATTAGTGGCCTCCACCGGTTACGCCGAAGATATTCCAGCCGAAAGTGTGGTCGATAAAGTCCTTAGCGACCCAGAGAATACCGATGATTACGATTGCTACGATAATAGCAAAAATGCAAGACGCGGCAATCTTCGCCACCGTTCCCGGAGGCTCAATTTCAACGAGCTTACCGTCCGCAGTGTACTCGGTACGACCAGCCAGCAGACGCAGACCCAGCGCATACAGCGCCGGAAGGCCAGCGCCAAAGAACAAACCGGCAATCAGCACCGGAATAACCTTGTTCACAATGTCCATCAGATATTCCACGGCTACGAACCTGCCTTCTCAGTAGCAAGGGTCTGAGCTTCTGCAGATGCGTCAGCGCTGGTGACTGCAGCGCCTTCCTTTTCATCCCAGTCGCCAGTCACGTTCGAAGCGTCAATGTTGTCCTTCTGGGAATGACGCCACATTAGGAAGCAGAAGATTACCAGCAGAGCGAACACGGTCATCTCGCCCACAAACTGGGTGCCGGTCAGAGCGTTCAGGCCGTGACCAATCAGCCAGGTCAGAGCACCCACAATTGCGGCAGCCGGCAGAGTAATCAGCCAAGCAACCACCATGCGACCAGCAACAGACCAGCGAACCTCAGCACCCTTACGGCCCAGACCACTACCCAGAATCGAGCCGGACGCCACGTGAGTGGTCGACAGAGCCATACCGAAGTGCGAAGAGGTCAGAATAATCGCAGCGGACGCACCATCAGCGGCAACACCCTGCGGGGTGTCCACCTCAACGATGCCCTTACCGAGGGTGCGGATAATACGCCAACCACCCAGGTAAGTACCCAGAGCAATAGCGATAGCACAGGAAGCCTTCACCCACATGGGGATCGCATCGTCATTATTCAGGGTGCCAGAAGCAACCAGAGCCAGGAAGATTACGCCCATAGTCTTCTGCGCGTCGTTAGTACCGTGCGCCAGAGACATCAGGGATGCGGTCGCAACCTGTCCCTTGCGGAAACCACCGTGCTTACGGTCGTCAGCCACCGGAGCAGCAATACGGTAAACCAGCCAGGTGCCGGTTGCCGCCACAATAGCCGCAATGACGGGGGAGAGGACCGCGGGAACAATAATCTTGGACAGAACGCCCATCCACTGCACGCCATCAAAGCCGATCGCGACAATAGCCGAACCAATCAGGCCACCAAACAGAGCGTGCGACGAGGAGGAGGGAAGACCCAGAAGCCAGGTCAAAACGTTCCAGAGGATGCCGCCCACCAGGCCGGTAAAGACGATGAGCATCAGTGCCGGACCGTCCGTTGTTACATCGATACGATCCAGGTTCACGATGCCGCTACCGACCGAACGCGCCACCTCAACAGAGAGGAACGCGCCAACGAGGTTCAGGGACGCAGACAGCGCCACGGCAGTCTTAGGCTTCAGCGCACCGGTCGCGATGGAGGTTGCCATCGCATTACCGGTGTCGTGGAAGCCATTCGTAAAGTCGAAGGCGAGCGCGGTAAGCACCACGATCACGAGAATAATGAGTTCTGTAGTCACAAGAAAATTATCTGTCGGTTTTCGTGAAATCTAAAGTATTCCGAATTAACACGAAATAACAGATAAACCCACAGTATTGAGCGGGTTTTCGTGAGGGTTTTATTACAGAGCCCATATTTTAGGGGTGAAACTCCCGATATTCCGCGGAAAAAAGGGTACACCCATCAGAATGTTTAAGTTGGTTTATGTGGCTTATGCGAGAGCGCGGGAGAGAGGGTCGATTATATCCATCAAGAGGCTAAAGTGTGTTCACCAAGTGTTCACTTTCAGGAACCTCCCAGGTTTCTTTTTGTGACACACCTTTATTATTCAGACCTCATTTGACCCACCAAACTACCCGCGAAGGATCCCCCTGTGGGTTTTTGCAGCACAGGCCTTTCTGGCGCAGGGCTTTCTATAGAGCAAACTCTACACAGCAACAGATTCCCTATAGCGGCGCACACTTCAGCTTCACGAGCCGCCCACACCGAATCCACCGCATCACGGCAGCAGATACAACAAAAGACCCCGCATCTTTCGATACGGGGTCTTTTTCAAAAATAAACCGGCGATGACCTACTCTCCCACACCCACAAAAGTGCAGTACCATCGGCGCGAAGAGTCTTAGCTTCTGGGTTCGGAATGGAGCCAGGCGTTTCCCTCTTGCTATAATCACCGGAAAGTGGAGGCGAGGGGACTCGAACCCCTAACCCTCTGCTTGCAAAGCAGATGCGCTACCAATTGCGCCACGCCCCCGTCTCAGCGGAAACCACTGTTTAGTTATTTTTCCAAGCCTTTACGACTTCATTGCTCTGGTACTTTTTCAAGACCATTACAGTGACACACGAAAGAACAGCAAGAATCAATAATTTCTTCATTATTGCCTTTCATTGTGTGGAGTGGGCGTACCAAGAATCGAACTTGGGACCTCTTCGTTATCAGCGAAGCGCTCTAACCGTCTGAGCTATACGCCCTCCTTCTGCGGAATTTCTTCCGTAGAACGAGATATAACTATACAGGTGTTTACAGGTAACACCAAATCGAAAAAGCATGTTCTGCATCACACTTTAATATTGAGGGTTCCCAAGCCCACAGAGCGCGGGTATGCAGAACGAGCGGCACCGCCTCCATCGGAGACAGTGCCGCCCGCACACAAAGCTCAAAAGCTACATACTAGGACTCATCGCTCAGAGTCAAGGTCACGCCACCAACCAGCTTCGCAGCCAGGTTGTACAGAATCGCGCCAATCATACCCAGCAGAGTAAAGACCACAGTGTTGACCACAGCAAAAATAGTAGTCACCAAAGCGACCTGACCCAGCGAAATCATCTGCGAAATATCCACAGTGGTCGAACCGGTACCCAAAGAGCTAATCAGCTGGTTCACACCGGCAAACGCACCAGAAGCCTGCAGGAACAGCCACAGAATCACCGAAGCCACCACAGTCACAATACCCAGAGCAATAGACAGCAGGAAGATCAGCTTAGCCACCGACCACGTATCAACCCTCTGAACCACCAGACGCGCGCGACGAATCTTCGAACGCGGTGCCGGACGCACCAACTGACGGCGTGAACCGGTCGGACGCTTAGCGTTTACAGGGCGCTTGCCGGCAGGACGCTTAGCGGTACTGCCAGGACGAGCCTGGCCCGAACGGGCCTGAGCCGGGCGACGTGCGCCAGCCTTAGCCGCACCCGAAGACTTGGATGCGCCAGCCGACGCCGAACGCTGTGCCGACGCAGGAGAGGAGCTCGCGGGAGTGCTGCTCATTAGTTACCTCCAGTAGCGGTGAGATCGGCAGCTGCCGCTTCACCCTCGTTGTCCGTACCGGGCGCCTCAGAAGACTCCGAAGCCTCGGTGTTCTCAGTGGTTTCATCGTCGCTATCATCCAGCTGACGATCCTGGTTGCGCGCAACACCAATAATAGAATCGCCCTTACCGGGCTTTGCAAAGATAACACCCATAGTATCGCGTCCCTTCGCAGGAACCTCATTCACATTCGAGCGAACGACCTTGCCGCTGGCCATAACCACCAGCACCTCGTCCTCTTCATCCACAATGAGGCCACCCACCAGGGCGCCACGATCCTCAACTAGCTTAGCAACCTTAATGCCAAAACCATTACGGCCCTGCACGCGGTACTCATCCACGCTCGTACGCTTCGCGTAACCACCCTCAGTGACCACGAAGACGAAAGAGCCCTCAGTGACCACATTCGCAGAAATCAGCTCGTCGCCCTCACGGAACTTCATACCGGTCACACCGGACGTGGAGCGACCCATCGGGCGCAGCGACGCATCATCAGCGTGGAAGCGCAACGACATACCGTTACGCGACACCAGCAGAATATCGTCCTGAGCCGACACAGTGAACGCCGAAACAACCTCATCGCCCTCGCGCAGGTTAATCGCAATCAGGCCGGCAGTACGGTTCGTATCGTAATCGCTCAGGCGGCTCTTCTTCACCATGCCACCGCGAGTAGCAAGCACCAGGTACTCAGCATCGTCGTAGCTCTTCAGCTCCATCACCTGAGCAATGTGCTCGCCGCCCTGGAACTCCAGCAGGTTCGCGATGTGCTGACCCTTCGCGTCACGACCGGCTTCCTGCAGCTCATAACCCTTCGCACGGTACACGCGACCCAGGTTCGTGAAGAACAGAATCCAGCTGTGCGTAGTAGTCACAAAGAAGTGCTCCACCACATCATCACCGCGCAGGGAGGCACCCTTAATGCCCTTACCGCCGCGGTGCTGGCTACGGTACTGATCACTGCGGGTGCGCTTAATGTAGCCGCCGCGAGTAATCGTGACCACGACCTCTTCCTCGGGGATGAGGTCTTCCATGGACATGTCGCCGTTGTAGCCGTACATAATCTGGGTGCGACGCTCATCGCCGTAGCGGTTCACAATCTCGCCCAGCTCCTCAGAGATAATCTCACGCTGGCGAGTCTCCGACGCAATAATCGCGTTGTACTCGGCGATCATGCGCATCAGCTCATCGTGGCGATCCTGAATCTTCTGACGCTCCAGAGCAGCCAAACGACGCAGCTGCATGTTCAGAATTGCCTGCGCCTGAGCCTCATCAATCTGCAGGAACTCCATCAGGCCGCTACGCGCCTCATCAGCGGTGGGGGAGCGGCGAATCAGGGCAATAACCTCATCCAGAGCATCCAGAGCCTTCAGCAGGCCACGCAGGATGTGCGCCTCTTCCTCCGCCTGACGCAGACGGTACCGGGTACGACGAACGATAACGTCCATCTGGTGATCCACCCAGTGACGCACAAACGCATCCAGGGACAGAGTACGCGGCACACCATCAACAATGGCGAGCATATTCGCGGAGAAATTCTCCTGCAGCTGGGTGTGCTTGTACAGGTTGTTCAGCACAACCTTCGGGGACGCATCACGCTTGAGCACAATCACCAGACGCTGACCGGTACGACCCGAAGTCTCATCGCGAAGATCCGCGATGCCGGTGACCTTACCGTCCTTGATGAGCTCAGCAATCTTAATCGCCAGGTTATCCGGGTTCGCCTGGTACGGCAGCTCGGTGACCACCAGGCAGGTACGACCGTGGATTTCCTCCACGTTAACCACCGCGCGCATCGTGATGGAGCCGCGGCCGGTGCGGTACGCATCCTCAATGCCCTTGGTGCCCAGAATCTGCGCACCGGTGGGGAAGTCGGGGCCCTTAATGCGCGCCATCAGCGCGTTCAGCAGCTCCTCATTGGTGGCGTGCGGGTTCTTCAGGAACCACTCCACACCCTCGGCAACCTCACGCAGGTTATGCGGCGGAATATTGGTCGCCATACCCACAGCAATACCCGAAGAACCATTGACCAGCAGGTTCGGGATGCGCGCGGGCAGAACGGTAGGCTCCAGGGACTTGCCGTCGTAGTTGGGCTGGAAATCAACGGTGTCTTCGTTGATGTCACGCACCATCTCAAGGGCAATGGGAGCCATCTTGGTCTCGGTGTATCGAGGCGCCGCAGCACCGTCGTTACCGGGGGAGCCGAAGTTACCCTGACCCAGTGCCAGCGGGTAACGCATGATCCAGTTCTGAATCAGACGCACCAGAGTGTCGTAAATAGCGCTATCGCCGTGGGGGTGGAACTGACCCATCACGTCGCCAACCACGCGGGCGCACTTATTGAAGGATCGGTCCGGGCGGTAGCCGCCATCGTACATCGCGTAGATCACGCGGCGGTGCACGGGCTTGAGGCCATCACGTACATCCGGCAGGGCGCGGCCAATAATAACGGCCATTGCGTAGTCCAGGTAGGAACGCTGCATTTCAGTCTGCAGGTCTACCTGTTCAATGTGACCGTGGTGGTCTACGCTTTCAGCGCCACCATTGCTGACGACGTCAGCTTTGGTAGTCTCATTTTGGTGTTCTTCGCTCATAACTTTCTCATTACTTCATATCTCGATCAACATATGCCCCAGTCTGCATATTGCCTATGAGGCATATGCCGTTTCAGGCTAGATATCGAGGAATCGAATGTCCTTTGCGTTCTGCTGGATAAACTCACGGCGAGCCTCAACGTCCTCACCCATCAGAACAGAGAAGATCTGATCAGCCGCTGCTGCATCTTCCATCTTCACCTGCAGCAGGGTACGGCGAGCCGGGTCCATGGTGGTATCCCACAGCTCGGTGTAGTCCATCTCGCCCAGACCCTTGTAACGCTGAATGCCGTTGTCCTTGGGCAGGCGCAGGTTCTTCGCCGCGCCACGAGCCAGAGCCTCATCACGCTCAGCATCCGAGTACACGTAATCGTGCGGAGCGTTCGACCACTTGATGCGGTACAGCGGCGGCTGAGCCAGGTACACGTAACCCGCCTCAATCAGCGGACGCATAAAGCGGAAGAGCAGAGTCAGCAGCAGGGTCGTAATGTGCTGGCCGTCGACGTCCGCATCCGCCATCAGAACAATCTTGTGGTAGCGTGCCTTCTCAATATCGAAGTCATCACCAATGCCGGTACCGAAAGCGGTAATCATCGCCTGAATTTCAGCATTGGACAGGGCACGATCCAGGCGAGCGCGCTCAACGTTCAGGATCTTACCGCGCAGCGGCAGAATAGCCTGAGTGTTCGGGTCGCGTCCCTGAACAGCCGAACCACCCGCGGAGTCACCCTCCACCAGGTAAATCTCAGAGATCGACGGATCCTTCGAGGAGCAGTCCTTGAGCTTACCGGGCATGGAGCTGGTCTCCAGCAGACCCTTACGGCGGGTCGTCTCGCGTGCCTTACGGGCAGCAATACGCGCCTGAGCGGCGGTGATTGCGCGGCGCACAATATCCTTCGCCACCGCGGGGTTACGACCGAACCAGTCGCTAAGGTGATCGTTCACCTCACGCTGGGTGAAGGACTTAGCCTCCGAGTTACCCAGCTTAGTCTTGGTCTGACCCTCGAACTGCGGCTCGGAAATCTTAATCGAAATCACCGCGGTCAGGCCCTCACGCACGTCTTCACCGGTGAGGTTATCGTCCTTATCGCGCAGCAGCTTGTTCTCACGCGCGTAACGGTTCACCAGCGAGGTCAGAGCGGCACGGAAACCCTCTTCGTGAGTACCACCCTCGTGGGTGTTAATCGTGTTCGCGTACGAGTAGACGGACTCCTTGTACGCGCCGGTCCACTGCATCGCAACTTCCAGGCTCATATTGCGGTCGGTGTCTTCGGATTCGAAGGAGATAATCTCCTCGTTCACGATGGTCTTCGCGCCTGCATTGAGGAAGTGTACGTAATCGAACAGGCCGTTGTCATAACGGTAGGTGACAGTCGTGAAACCATCAGCGTTCGCGCGCACGCGATTAAGGACGTTCTTCTCGCCCTCTTCGGTGACCTCGTCACCGACGAACTTCTCGCGTTCATCGGTCAGGGTGATGGTCAGGCCCTTGTTCAGGAACGCCATCTGCTGGAAACGCGCACGCAGAGTCTCAAAGTCGAACTCGACGGTCTCGAAAATCTCCGGATCCGGGTAGAACGTCTGGATAGTACCGGTCTTATCGGACGGCTCACCCCTACGCAGGGGACCATCCGGCACACCACCGTTAGAGAAGGAAATATGCCATGCGTAGCCCTGACGGTGCACCTCGGTAATCACGCGGGTCGATAGCGCGTTCACCACGGAGATACCCACACCGTGCAGACCACCGGAAACGGAGTAGCCGCCGCCGCCAAACTTACCGCCAGCGTGCAGCACGGTCATGACGACCTCAACGGTGGACTTGTGCTCGGTGGGGTGCTCATCCACGGGAATACCGCGGCCGTCGTCCTCTACGCGAACACCACCATCAGCCTGAATGGTCACGTCAATCTTGGAGGCGTAACCGGCGAGCGCTTCGTCAACCGAGTTATCTACGACCTCGTAGACCAGGTGGTGCAGACCGCGCTCAGTGGTCGAGCCAATGTACATGCCGGGGCGCTTGCGAACCGCTTCCAGACCTTCCAGCACGGTAATATCGGATGCACCGTATTCATGCTGCTGTTCAGATGCATTCTGTTCAGATGCCACGAGGCAGAACTCCTTGAGTAGATGATGCAACCGACGAAGAAAAGTTACGGGTAGCCAAGAACGCCTCACAGAGGGCACAAGAAAGTGCCTGCACAACCCGCGCTGCCGGTGGTACCCATAGGTGGGCACACTTTACGCATTTTCTCTTTTATTTTACCGAGCAAGAGAGCATAAAACCATCTGCATGCGTCATTTATTGAGCTTTTTGAAGGCTTATCACCCGCTCAAAAGCCCGCAAAGGCGGTTTAGCGTGGTTCAACCCCCTCATGAGGTAGGGGATACGGTTCACCACCTCGTAGAGTTTGCCGGCGATTCTGAAGCTTTCATGAGGTGCAGAAAAGGGGCACGTTTTATGCAATGTGCCCCGGATCCTAGGTTTCTGCCGGCTCTGACGCGCTGCACCTACCCGTAGGTGTCACGCACACCGCGCATGCCGGTGGCGCGCCGATAGCCTCGCTGATTCCAGCGTCCATTGTTCGGGCCCAGTACGCGAACCTGAGCGACGACACCTTCACCCAGTTCGCGGCGGAATAGCTCAATGAGGTGCCCGTGCATCAGGCGCAACTGAGTCGTCCAGGCGGTAGAGTCGCACTGGACTTCAACAATGGAGTTTTCGAAGCTGATTGGGCGGGTGTGCGCCGCAATTTCAGGCCCCACCAGCTCAGCCCAGCGAGCCAGCACGCTAGAGACCGCCACGGGCTCTTTCCAGCCGCGAGAACGAATCAGAGCGCTGACGATGCCGCCGAGGGGCTTGGGGTCGCGAGAGCTCTCTCCGGGGCCGCTATAGCCGCCCATGACGCGGGGGTCCCAGCCCTGCGCTCGCCGCGATTTCTTCTTCGAGGCGGTGCCGGACATGACCGCACCAAAATCGCGCATGATTTTATTCGCCGAGAAGGCATTCAGGGGCGCCTCACCACGTTCTTGAGCTGCCACTCGCATACGGGTCAGCAGGGCGGAGGGGGCGTCCACCTCGTCACGGTAGAACTCGCCTACGCCGTCCACCTCGCGCGGGTTGTGAGGCTCCGCAAACTGCGGTTCCGTAAATTCAGGTTCTGTAAATTCATCGAATGTTTCACGTGAAACATGGTTTTGGGGGCGGGTGCGGTTATTCATCGCCGCCACCTTGTGCGTGCGCAGAAGCGGTTGAGCTCAACTGCCCCGCAGGGGCAACGACAAGGTCAGTGACAGGGTCAGCGGCAGGCTGCACATACTCGGCGTGCCCCGCCGTCACCGACACCAGGCGGTAGTCGCCCAACTCCTCTGGAATATCGCTGAGTACCGCGCAGGTAATCAGCACCTGCTCCGCGTCGGCAACCATCGCACCCAGGCGGTGGCGGCGCGCAGAATCAAGCTCCGCGAACACATCATCAAGAATTAGAATCGGCGAAGAACCCGCCGAGGAATCATCCTCAACATGCACAAACCAGGACGCCAACTTCAGTGCCAGCGCAAAAGACCAGCTCTCGCCGTGCGAAGCAAAATGCTTCACCGGCATACCACCGAGCAGCAGAGTAATATCCTCACGGTGCGGACCCACCAGGGTCACGCCACGCTCAATCTCATCGCGTCGACGCTCCGCAAAACCACGCATCAAAGCCTCCTTGAGGTCCTCAATGCGCATCAACGCCGCATGCTCAATCGAGCGCTCGCCCATGCTCGAAAAAACAGTCGACTCATAGTTGAAACCGACCTCTTTAGAGCCGTCCGTCAGCCCCGCGTAGGCGCGGCGAAGCTGCGGCAAAAAACGCTGCAGCAGACGAAAACGCGCAGAAAGCAGCTGGGCACCCAGAGTCGACAGCTGCTCATCCCACACCGAGAGTGTACTCAAAGCGTTTTCGTCCCGCGCCTTACGCTGCATGGATTTCAGCAGCGAATTACGCTGCCGCAAAATCCGCTCATACTCGCTACGGTAGCCAGCAACCACCGGACGCAAAGAGACAGCCAGATCATCCACAAAACGACGACGACCCGCAGGGTCCCCCTTCACCAGCTGAAGGTCTTCCGGGGAGAACAAGACCGTGCGGGCAATACCCAGCGCCTCCTTGGCACGCACCGGCGCGGCACGATTAATGCGCACCCGGTTACTCTGCCCCGGAGCAATCTCAAACTCGGTCACCGTCTGCTGCGAACCGCGCACCGTACGGGTGCGAATATAGGCGCGCGAAGCCCCCATCCGCACCAGCGGCCCGTCATGGCTCACGCGGTGCGAAGACAGTGACGCAGCATAGTCAATCGCCTCAACAATATTGGTTTTCCCCACGCCGTTCGAACCCAGAAACACCGTAACTCCCGCCGAAAGAGGCAGGCTCAGCAGAGCGTAGGTGCGGTAATCCAACAACGAAATATGGTCGATATACACCGGAAGCTCCTTTCGTACGGTTCGGTTGGGGGATGGGCACAGGCGGCCAGAAAGCACAGCCCCGCGGACTTCCCTGGACAGAGCTTTGGGAGGCGCGCGGGGCGGTGAGCTACTAGTTCGACGGCAGGCGAACCGGCATCAGCAGGTAACGGTAGTTGCGGTCGTCCTCAGCCAGAGGCTCGTCCTGACCGGAAATCACGGCGGGCTTCGGCGCATCGGTGAAGGAGAAACGAACGAACTCGGTACCGAAAACCTTCAAACCATCCGAGAGGTAGGCGGGGTTGTACGCAACGGTGATGTCATCACCGGACAGGTGCGCCTGCAGAGTCTCAGAAGCCTGAGCCTCATCACCGCGGCCGGCATCAATGGCAACCGAGCCCTGAGTGAACTTCAGACGCAGGGGAGTGTTGCGCTCCGCCACGAGGGAGATACGGCGAGCAGCCTCAGCCAGGTCGGAGGTGCGAACCACCGCGTGAATCGGGGTCTGCTCGGGGAACAGCGCACGGATGTTGGGGTAGTCGCCGTCCATCAGAACGCTGGTGGTGCGGCGGGCGCCAGCAGTAAAGCCGATTAGCTCGCCGGCGGCGGGCAGAGCGATAGACAGTTCGCCGGATCCGGAGAGGGTGCTACCGACCTCGGAGACGGTCTTAGCCTTCAGCAGCACAGCCGCCTGAACGTCGGGGTTGACCGGGTTCCACTTGATTTCGCGCATTGCCAGGCGGTAGCGGTCGGTGGCGAGCAGGGTCATGGTGTCGCCATTGATTTCTACGCGGATACCGGTCAGCAGCGGCAGGGTCTCGTCCTTGGACACCGCGATCTGAACCTGCTTGACGGCTTCAGCAAATTCGGCGCCGTCCACAGTACCGGAAATTTCGGGAAGCTCGGGAAGCTCGGGGTAGTCCACGACCGGCATGCCAGCCAGCTGGAAGTTAGCGGAACGGCAGTGAAGACGAATCACGGACTCATCCGCGGTGAACTCGACGGGCGCATTCGGTAGAGAGCGGCAAATTTCTGCCAGGATCTTGCCGGGAACCAGGCAAACGCCTTCTGCTTCAACATCGGCTGCAATGACCTGACGGGCGCTGGTCTCGTGATCGAAGCTTGCGATGCTGACCTCACCTGCGGAGGCGGTAATCAGCAGACCGTTGAGTACGGGGGAGGTGGGACGCAGCGGAAGTGAGCGTGCCGTCCAGCCGACTGCTTCGGCAAGGACATCGCGTTCAACGGTGAATTTCATCGAGAAGGCGCCTTTCACGGAATTAGAGAGTAGTTTGTGGGCGCACGTAAAGCTTTGGACGATAGAGCCGGAAATACCGCGTGCTCTGATGCGCAGTGAATCTTCCGCGCGCGCGTCTATCCATCCTACCGGATTTTGTAATTACACAGAGACTCGATGGTCGCTCCTGCAGCGAAAAATCGGGTGAGATGAGGCATGTAGTGCCGCTGTATTTTTGTAATTACAAAGATGGGCGGAAGATGTGGCAAATACAGTCGAAAACAGGTTCGAATTAGGTGATGGTCCAGTGTTGGTTTCTTGTGCAAACCCAACCTGTGCAAACCCAACCCAAGAGATAGCGTGCAGCTATCGATTCAAACCCGCGAAAATCTACGTTTTCAGTAGAGGTGCATAGAAAAATACGAACCGGCCCGGCCGGTCGAGCAGAACTACTTGTTATGGGGAGGATTTTTTCTTTAAGTACAGTAGTATTGTTAACGCTTGTGGAAACGGTGGAAAACCCCTTCCTTGCCTGCAATGACGCGGAAGTAGCCTGTGGACATTAAGTGGAAGAATCCACTCAGTGCTGAGGATGCATTGTGTATGAATATTTATGCATTTTCTCGATTCCACACCTTTTGAATATTCATGCACTTAACGTCCACACGAACGCATGAGTTAAAGCACAGCTTATCCACACCCCGAAAATCCACTTTTTCGAGTCGCTAAAATCCTTGAATCCAGCATGAAACTCCCGCCCCGAAGCCTATAAAACACCTAGTCAAGGCGTAAAATAAGCTACGGGACAGGGACAAAAGCACATCTAGCCGGCGGCGCGCTGCTCCTGGCGAATCAAATTCGTCAGCTCAGTCACCTGATTGAAAATCGTCTGACGCTCCGCCATCTGCGCGCTCACCTTACGCACCGCGTGCATCACCGTTGTATGGTCGCGGCCACCCAAATCGTTGCCAATACGCGGCAGAGACATCTCGGTCAGCTCACGCAGAAGATACATCGCCACCTGACGCGCATTCGTGAGCGTACGGGTGCGAGACTTCGACTGCATATCCTCAATGGACACGTCAAAATACTTCGCCACCGTCGCCAAAACCAGCGCCGACGTAATCTCCGCACCACCGGTATCAGAGAGCAGATCCTTCAGATAGGTCTCAGCCTCAGCCAGGGTAATGGGCTCCGGCGGCTTCTTCATCGAGGCGGCAGCGCTCGCACGAATCAGAGCACCCTCCAACTCGCGAATATTGGCCGTGACATGGGAAGCAATGTATTCCATGACGTCATCGCGCACCGGCAAAATCTCGTTCTGAGCCTTCTTCCGCAGAATCGCGATACGAGTCTCCAGCTCCGGAGGCTGCACATCCACATTCAGACCCGAACCGAAACGCGAACGCATACGCTCAGCAAAACCGGTCAGCTGCTTCGGCGGCAAATCAGAGGTAATCACGATCTGCTTCTGATGGTTGTACAGGGCGTTAAACGTATGGAAGAACTCCTCCATCGTCGCCTCTTTGCCCGCCAAAAACTGGATATCGTCAATCAGAAGAACATCAACATTGCGGTAAATCTGCTTGAACGACGAACCCTCATCATCACGAATCGAGTTAATGAAGTCATTCGTGAACTCCTCAGAATTCACGTAGCGCACCCGCAAATTCGGGTACAGATACTTGGTGTAGTGGCCGATCGCGTGCAGCAGGTGGGTCTTACCCAGACCCGAACCGCCGTAGATGAACAGCGGGTTGTAAACAATGCCGGGCTGCTCCGCCACCGCGAAAGCGCTCGCGTGCGCAAAGCGGTTGGACTGACCAATCACGAAGGTGTCGAAGGTGTAGTTCGGGTTCAGACGGGCAGAGCTATCCCAAGTCGGCGCGTTTTCCGGGTCTTCATGCGGATGCACCTGCTGAGCCTGCGGTACCGCCGGAGTGTCCGGAACGAAAGAGGGCGCCGCCGGGTATTCACGAGGCGCCGGCACACCCGCAGCAGGAGCAGCAGGAGCCGCCGGAGCGGGCTGCTGTGCGGAGGGGAATCCGGCACGCTCCGCCTCCAAGTCGTGCAGGGAGGGGCGGGTGACCTGCTCATCAGCAGGCACCTCGTAATGGTCGGGCCCCGGATGCGGCTCCGTGTAGTACTCAAAAGCACGCGAGCCGGCAGGCGCCTCGGGATGCGCAGAAGCCGCCGCTGCCGAAGGGGCGGGCTGGTGCTCAACAGGCACCTCACGCTCACCCTGGAAAACGTCCTGACTTGCAGGTTCAACCGGAATCATCGACTCATTCACATCGAAAAGTGCGGTGGTCGACGGACCGAAAGCCTCGTGCAGAGCCGCACGGAACGAAGTGCTAATCTGCTCCTCGAAGACCGCACGGGTGAGCTTGTTCGGCACCTCAATGATGAGGCGAGAAGAACCCATCAGTCCCTGAGGCTGCGCAAGATTCACGAAACCGCGCTGACGTGCCGTCACCGCCGGATCGGCGGCAAGAATGGAGAGCAGATGCGCCCAGCGCGCCTGAAGGGAGTCGGTCATGGAATTCTTTACTTTCACTCGATGTGAAGCGGTGGTGCAGTAAAGAAATCATGCCGGAAACCACCGCGAGGTCATTAAGATTCTACCCGCTTAATACACAGGGAGAGAAAGTTATCCACAAGAGTTTTCCACACGGTGGAAAACTTGTAATTACAGAGGTGGATAAGCGGTGGATTTAAGTGCACAACAGGGCTTCTTCCTTGATATTTAGCGGAACAGTCCGGTGGTTTACGGGTGTGGATAACTCAGAGGTGGCAGAAGTTTTAGGGGGATATACACCGCGGTGGATATCGTGCCGCCGTAAATATCCCCAGGTTTACACCCCTCTGAGACAGTGGTGTCTCCACACCCTGTATACCTGTCGCAATCACCGCCTCCACACCACAAACGAGCCCGGAATCACGCGGAAAAAAGCGTCAAGAACTTGATTTACGCTCTCCACTCTTCTAAAGTTGTGCTGTTGTGTGTGCACCGCCTACTGCGAATAGTCGCGGTACCTCCGTGCACCAAGAAGCGTACGGTTCCGATACCCCGTGAGGGCACGAACCGCAAAAATCAAGGAGACAAAGTATGAGCAAGCGTACTTTCCAGCCGAACAACCGCCGTCGCGCCAAGAAGCACGGCTTCCGTCTGCGTATGCGTACCCGTGCAGGCCGCGCGATTCTGTCGAACCGCCGCGGTAAGGGCCGCGCAAAGCTCTCGGCCTAATCACGGCATATAGTTCGCCCGCCGGTGCACCCGCATCGGCGGGCGAACTATCATTAAGCGTGAAATACACGCGGAGATCAGCTCGCCACACGAGCCGAATCTCCCACACTACGTAAAGGGGAACACGTGCTGCCTCAACGGCACCGTATGCGCACCAGCGCAGAATTCTCCCACGCCTTCCGTTCCGGCATCCGTACAGGACGTCGGAACATCGTTGTATCTACGGCGAAAAATCCTGGAAAAACAACCCAGGTAGGTTTCATTGTGTCGAAGGCGGTGGGCAACGCAGTCACACGCAATCTGGTCAAGCGCCGGTTGCGTGAACTTGCCGCGTTCACCTGCGCCGCGCATCCGGAAGGCTACGCCATCGCGGTGCGAGCGCTTCCCGCCTCCGCGAACGCCAGCTGGGAGCAGCTGCGTCGCGACTACGAATCGGCACTCGAGGCTGCTTTCGCTAAGCTCGATTTGCCTCAGAGCAAGGAGAAGCTGTGAGTCGTCCCCAGCGTGAGCGCTGCGAAGAACGCTTCCACGTGCATCACAGCGGCACCTATAACGCTTCTGCTGAGACTCTGGGCCCCGACGAGTTGCTGGCGCTAGCACCTAACGAATTCGTGAGGCCTGAAACGTTCCTGCAGGCACTCTACGTTCTACCCCAGAACCTGCTGATTGCGTGCATGAAGGCCTACCGCAAGGTCGTCTCCCCCCTCTACGGGGACGTGTGCCGCTACTACCCGACCTGCTCAGCCTACGCCCTGGAGGCGCTGACCACCCACGGTGCGATGGGCGGGCTTTCCCTGACGGTGCGCCGCATTCTGCGGTGTGTTCCCTGGGCGACCGGAGGTATCGACCCAGTTCCGGCGGGGAAGCGTACTTTCGCTCCCGGAGCAGAACCGAAAATTATTCTGCTCAATCACCCCCATCTTTACACCCCTCACACCGGTGGTGACGCCCGCCCTGAGTAGGCGGCGCCTCCCACACAATGACTTAGCCGAGTCCTTAAGGAGTATTCCCGCGTGAATATTTTTGATTTGATTCTTTGGCCATTTAAATGGATCGTCTCCGTGGTCCTGTGGCTGTTCCACACTCTTTTCACCTCGCTGGGCATGGACCCGGCTTCGGGTCTGACTTGGGTTCTGTGCATTATCTTCCTGACCCTGGTGATGCGTACCCTGACCATTCCGCTGTTCGTCAAGCAGATTAAGGCTATGCGCGGTATGACCGCGATGCAGGGCGATATGGCGAAGCTGCAGGAGAAGTACAAGGGCAAGAAGGACCAGCTCTCCCGCCAGGCTATGGCTCAGGAGCAGATGGAAATGTACCGTAAGCACGGTACGAACCCCTTCGCCTCCTGCCTGCCGATTCTGGCTCAGATGCCGATCTTCTTCGGTCTGTACCAGGTGCTGATGGGCGTTCCCACCGCAGCGCAGAGCAATGAGAGCGTGCTCATGCTGCCGGCTGATCTGGTGCATCAGTTCAACGACTCACAGATTTTCGGTGCTCAGCTGTTCGCGACCATGCTGCACCCGGGCGCTGGTGACGCTACCGCCACTATCGTTCAGGCGGTCATCATGATTGTTCTGATGAGTGCGACCCAGTTCTACATTCAGAAGCAGCTGAGTGTGAAGAACATGTCGGAGGCGGCTCTGAACTCTCCGATGTTCCGTCAGCAGCAGATGATCATGTACATCTTCCCGATCATCTTCGCGGTTTCCGGTATTAACTTCCCGCTGGGTGTTATGTACTACTGGACCGTGTCGAACATCTGGTCGCTGGGCCAGCAGTGGTGGGTTATCCGCAATAACCCGACCCCCGGTTCTCAGGCGGAGCGTGAGCTGAATGCTCGCCGTGCGGCGAAGGGCCTGCCTCCGATTGGTAAGACTCGTGAGCAGCACGAGAAGGATCTGCAGGAGGCTCGTGAGCGTGCCGCTGCGGGTCAGCGTCAGCAGCCGGTTGGCAAGAAGCGCCAGAAGCAGCAACGCAATAAGCAGAACGGAAAGAAGTAGTTTTCTTCCGTGATTCGGGCCGGGTTCTCGCCATGTGTGGCGCGGGCCCGGCGCCGTGTATGAGATACTTTTTACCCCTAGGACACCCCTCCGAACATCCCGAGGATTATTGTGACTGAAGCTATGGAATATGAGGACGAGCAGCTCGTTGAGGAGCAGCTGGTAGAGGAGCCCCTTGAGGGCGAAGAAGACGATTTTGAGGACATCGACGAGGAAGGCGATATTGCCGCTGACTACCTCGAGGAGCTCCTCGATATTGTCGATATGGACGGCGACATTGATATTGAGGTGCGCAATAACCGCATCTACCTGTCGGTCGTCAATGACGATGATGACAATGAGGAACTGCGTCACCTGGTTGGTCGCCACGGCGAGGTTCTGGAGGCTCTGCAGGAGCTGGTGCGCCTTTCCGTCCTGGCTGGTAACGGCACCCGTTCCCGCCTGATTCTGGATATTGCAGGTTACCGTGCTGAGCGTCGTGAGCAGCTGGAGAAGATCGCTGCCGACGCGATTGAGAAGGTGCGCGCTACCGGTCGTGATGAGCACATGAAGCCGCTGAGCCCGTACGAGCGTAAGGTCGTGCACGATGTGGTGGCTGCTGCTGGCCTGTACAGCGAGTCTGAGGGCGAGGGTCCCCGCCGCCACGTGGTGATTTCTCTTCCCGAGGTAGGAGCCTAGTATGGAGACTTCGATGGTTGCTCTCAATGAGAGCGAGCGCGCCGCAGCGGAGACTGTGTTCGGTGAGCGTCTGCCTCTGGCGGAGCGCTACGTGCAGCACTTGGCGACAACCGGTATTGAGCGTGGTCTGATTGGTCCGCGCGAGGTGCCGCGCCTGTGGGCTCGCCACGTGCTGAACTGTGCTGTGGTGCAGGAGTACATTGCGCCGAACTCGTCGGTGGCTGATGTTGGCTCTGGTGCCGGCCTGCCCGGTCTGTGCCTGGCGATTGCCCGCCCGGATTTGAAGCTGACCCTGATTGAGCCTCTGGAGCGCCGCGTGATTTGGCTGAATGAGGTTGTTGAGGATTTGGGCCTGGAGAACGTGACTGTGCTGCGCTCGCGTGCCGAGCAGGCTGTGGGCGCCGTGGAGGCCGATGTGGTGACTGCGCGTGCTGTGTCTGCTCTGGTGGGCCTGCTGGACATCACTCTGCCGATTCTGCGCGGCACCGGTGAGCTGCTGGCTCTGAAGGGTCGTAGCGCCGCGGAGGAGGTTACTAAGGCGAAGAAGAAGCTGAACCGTTACGGTGCGCGTGAGACCGAGATTCTCACTGCCGGTGGTGACCTGCTGGAAGAACCGACGACGGTGGTTCGAGTTCGCCTCTAAAGGTTTCGTCCTGAATGGGCGGTACCGCCTGAGCTAGTGAATAGGCTGGCTTACGCGGTATCGCCCATTTTTTGTGCGCCGGTTCGGGTGTGCGTAGCAATTGCATCCGTAGAGTACATAGAATGACCTCTCGCGTGGAGTATTGACCTGATGCCGGGTACCCTTAAGGAAGGATTGAAACCTTAGACTCTTCCGCATCAAAGCCTGCTGGTTCACTATGGGGTGCTGAGCCCTTCACAAACCACACGGTCAGCACCAATGTTTCACGTGAAACACTGCAGGCTTCACCACCTCACGGAGCATGTTTCACGTGAAACATGCTGAGATGAGTGAACGGTGGGGGGAGTGGAGGCTGAATCCTCCTCGCACACATGCCGCTGAGTATTGCCGCACGCGAGGCACCAGAAGACGCATCACCGTAGACACACCACCCGGAATATGGAAGGCACCCGATGACTCCTCAAGCTCAGAAATCTGTTGCAGATTTACTCCCCAAGCCTGTGCATACGCGTGTCTTCACCGTGTCGAACCAGAAGGGTGGCGTGGGTAAAACCAGCACCGCCGTGAACCTCGCAGCTGCGCTCGCGGAGGCTGGGCTCAACGTCCTGGTAATCGATAACGACCCGCAGGGTAACGCCTCGACCGCACTGGGTATTGAGCGCGGCGTGGATGTTCCCAGTGTTTACAATGTCTTGATTGAGGATAAGCCGCTTTCTGAAATTGTTCAGGAATGCCCCGATATGCCCGGCCTGTTCTGCGCCCCCGCCAATATTGACCTTGCAGGTGCTGAGATTGAACTGGTCTCCCTAGTGGCACGCGAGACTCGCCTCAAGAACGCCCTGATGGACTACACCGAGTGGCGCGAGAAGCAGGGCATGGAACGCCTAGACTATGTCTTCATCGACTGCCCGCCGAGCCTCGGCCTGCTGACCGTCAACGCCTTCGTCGCGGCAGAAGAAATTCTGATTCCGATCCAGTGCGAGTACTACGCTCTGGAAGGCCTGAGTCAGCTGCTGAAGAATATTCAGATGATTCAGAAGCACCTGAACTCTAAGCTGCGCATCAGCACGATTCTGCTGACCATGTACGATGCCCGCACCAACCTGGCGTTCCAGGTGGCAGAGGAGGTGCGCGAGCACTTCCCGGAGGAAACCCTGAGTGTGAAGATTCCTCGCTCGGTTCGTATCTCTGAGGCTCCCAGCTATCAGCAGACCGTAATCACCTACGATTCTTCGTCGACCGGCGCTCGCGCCTACCGCGAGGCGGCACAGGAACTCTCGCGCCGATCCGCATAATCTGAATCTTTTGAAACGAGCCCTTTTGAATTGTCTCTTGATAATTCAAAAGGGTTCATTTTATGCGATATTTTCTGGATTAAACTCTAGAAAACAGCCTTGGTAAATTAATTATCAGGAATATTTCGGATAATGCGCCGTGCAGTTTTCACTCCTGCTTTCGAGTGCTTATTTCGTTTACACTAGATGATGAAGAAAAAATGAGCGGGCTCGTCCGGGAGTCCTAAGGAGTAACGATGGCTGAAAAGCGACGCGGCTTGGGTCGTGGCCTGGGGGCACTGATCCCTCAGAGTACGAAGAATTCTGGTAATGCTGAGGCGAAGGCATCCGAAAAGACTGCCGCCGTAAAGACTGCACCCAAGAAGGCATCTGCTCCGATTGAAGAGCCGATGACTGACGGCCTCTTCGAAATGGCTCACGAGGCTAAGCCGGAGAAGCAGCGCAAGAGCGCTAAATCTGAGTCTGCAGAAGATAAGCCTGCCGAAGCTGCGCCCGCTCAGGAAAAGCCTGCTGAAGCCCGGAAGGTAGAGGAGAAGGTCGAAACTCCCGCCTCCTCGCAGGATGTTTCACGTGAAACATCGAAGAAGAAACCCCGCGTGGACATGGGTGCGGCACTGCGTAATACCACTCTGACTCGCCGCCCGGTGGACTTCTTCTTTGGTGAAGACGTCTCCACCCCTCAGTCCGCTTCCGAAGAGCGGGGCGGCCTGGTTCCGGTTCCCGGCGCCCAGTTTGCTGAGCTGAATGTTCGTGATATTCACCCGAACCGTAAGCAGCCCCGAACCGACTTTGATGAGCAGGATATGGAAGAGCTCATCCACTCGGTACGTGAGATTGGCGTTCTGCAGCCGATTGTCGTGCGTCCCTCGCGCGAAAACGGTGCAGAAAAGTATGAGCTGGTCATGGGTGAGCGCCGCTGGCGTGCAACCCAGGCGGCTGGCCTGAGCACCATCCCTGCGATTGTTCGCGAGACTGAAGACGGCGATCTGCTCCGTGACGCCCTGCTGGAGAACCTGCACCGCAGCCAGCTGAACCCCATTGAAGAGGCTGCGGCATACCAGCAGCTTATGGAGGAGTTCGACACTACTCAGGAGCAGTTGGCTAAGCGCATTGGTCGTTCTCGCCCCCAGATTTCGAACACGATTCGTCTGCTGAAGCTGCCGGCTCTGGTGCAGCGTCGCGTTGCGGCGGGCATTCTCTCCGCTGGTCACGCTCGTGCCCTACTGGCTCTGACTGATCAGGCTCAGATTGAGACTCTCGCTCAGAAGATTGTGAACGAGGGGCTGTCGGTTCGTGCGACTGAGGAGCTGGTGAACCACGCATCCGGCGCAGCGGAGGTGAAGGAGCGTAAGGCTCCTCAGCCTCAGAAGCACCGTGAGCGTCTGGACTATATTGCGGAGGCTTTTGCTGACAAGCTCGATACTTCGGTGAAAATTTCGCTGGGTGCCCGCAAGGGTAAGATGACCATCGAGTTCGCGAATGTTGAGGATCTGAACCGTATTATCCGCGTTTTGGATTCTGATTTCTCGGGCTAGATTTTCACCTAAAACAATATTTAGCAACTGAAACCAGTTGCATATACAAAAACCCTCGGTGATGTTTCACGTGAAACATCACCGAGGGTTTTTCTCTAGCTTCTCGAAAGATTAGCCCAGGTGCTCGGAGAACTCAGCCAGCAGAGCAGACTTCGTCTTAGCGCCTACGGTCTTCTTGACGACCTCGCCACCCTTGAAAAGGTAGATGGCGGGAATGGAGGTAATGCCGTACTCCATGGCGGTATCGCCATTTGCTTCAACATCCACCTTGACCACGTCGACCTGACCGGCGTACTCGCCAGCAATCTCATCAATTACGGGGCCAACCATGCGGCAGGGGCCGCACCATTCAGCCCAGAAGTCCACGATAACGGGCTTGTCGTTCTTCAGAACCAGTTCGTCAAAAGTGGCATCAGTTGCCTGCTGTGCACTGCTCACGGAGTGCTCCTTTCTGACACGGGGTGGATTCCCCTGCGAGTAATACGAATAGTTTAGAGGTTTTCGAGGTAGTGCTGCGCGTCCAGAGCGGCAACAGCACCGGAACCGGCGGCAATAATTGCCTGGCGGTAGGTCGGGTCAATCACGTCACCGGCAGCAAAAACGCCGGGAACGGAAGTCTTCGAGGAACGACCCTGAACCGCGATGGTGTGGTTCTCGGTAATCTCCAGCTGATCACGTACCAGCTCCACGCGAGGGTCGGAGCCAATAGCGATGAACAGGCCCTGAACAGCCAGCTGACGCTCAGAACCGTCCTTGGTGTTGGTCAGGGTAATCGACTCGAGGTTGCTCTCACCGTGAACTGCGGTGACAGCGGAGTCCCAGACAACCTCAATCTTCGGGTTGTTGAAAACGCGGGTCTGCATGATTTCCGAAGCGCGGAAAGAATCGCGGCGGTGCACCAGGTACACCTTGGAAGCGAAGGTCGTCAGGAACAGTGCCTCCTCCAGTGCGGAGTCGCCACCGCCGACCACTGCGATTTCCTTGTCCTTGAAGAAGAAGCCATCGCAGGTTGCGCACCAGGAGACGCCGTAACCGGAGAGTCGATCTTCGCCCTCGATGTTGAGCTTACGGACCTGAGAACCGGTGGTCATGATGACGGTCTTCGCCAGGTGGACGGCGCCGTCTGCGGTATAGACCTTCTTCACGTCGCCGGTGAGTTCGACCTTTTCTACATCCTGGTAGCGGATGTCTGCACCGAAACGCTCAGCCTGCTGGCCAATGTTCTCCATCAGCTCGGGGCCCTGAATGCCCTGAATGAAGCCGGGGAAGTTCTCCACCTCGGTGGTGTTCATGAGGGCGCCGCCGGGTGCCAGGGAGCTGGCGAAGAGGACGGGCTTCAGCTCGGCGCGTGCCGCGTAGATTGCCGCGGTGTAGCCGGCGGGGCCGGAGCCCACAATAATGATGTTGTGGACGGTTGCGTCAGCCTCAGCCTCGGCTGCCGGTGCCGCTTTGGTAGCGGGTGCGGATGCGAGGTTCAGGTTGCCCAGGGCTGCGCCTCCGAAGAGGCCTCCCAGATTCTCAGTCATCGGATATGTCTTTCCGTCGTAGGTAGTTCGTTCTGCCCTTATAACGGGGCTTTATCCTCGATTATTCCATCTTGGGGGACCCTATATCCAGATACTCCGCGCACTGTGAATCTTTGAGTAGCGCCCCTGCCATAAAGAGTCATAAATAGACATCAAAAAGGGCGGGGCTTCCGAACCGTTGAGTTCAGAAGCCCCGCCCTTTTGCCTGGGATGCGAGCGCCCTATTGGCGTCGCGTTATGGGTTGATTAGTCCACCTTGATTTCGTTGATGCGCAGACCGTAATTCCAACTTCCAATCGGCAGGGTGAGGCGGGGCAGCTCGTTGAACACGATGATCACGTAGGCGCCCTTTTCAGCGCTCTGCTTGGAGGTGTCCAGGGTAACGACTGCGTCCTTGCCTTCGAAGGTGCCCTTGCCGACCTCAACCGCACCGTTCAGGGATGCGGAGCTGTTGGTGTAGACGGTGAAGGAGCCGCCGACGCCGGTGGTCTGCTGGATGGTCAGCTTGGAGACGACGGTGGGGGTCTGCAGCTTCAGCGCCAGGCCGAATTCCTTGATGGTGCCGGCGTAGTTGGCGGTGCCGAAGCCGTAGCTGATCCATGCGGTGTTGGCATTACCGTCGGTCAGGTTCGGAATCAAGCTGTCCATGTCGTTCATGAACGTGGGGTTCGAGGGCGCGAAGCGAGCCACGGACGCGATTTTAGCCGGTGCGTTCGATGCCTTAGCGGTCGGGGATGCCGATGCGCTGGCGCTTGCCGCAGCCGATTCGGATGCCGAGATAGAGGACTTGGGGGTGTGCGGTGCGGCTGCCTGGTTGGAGCCGATTGCGCCCAGGGAGGTGAGGATACCGCCTGCGACGATGACGAGCAGCAGGACTGCTGCCAGGGCGACTGCCCAGGTGCCGCGGCTGCCGTCTTCTTCGTCCTCGTCGTCTTCGTAGATGCTGGTGGGTTCGGAGTATGCGGTCACTGCTGCGCCGTCGGATGCGTTCCAGTTCTTGGCGGCGGTGATGCTCTCCTGGTTAGAGGAGGAGACCTTCTCGTAGGTGTTGGGGGAGCTACCGCTTTCGGAATCGCCGAAGATTTCGGTGCCCAGTGCGTCTTCTGCGTTGGAGAGTGCGTGGTTTTCGACCAGCAGGGTGTCCAGCAGGGTGTCGGGGCGGGTGTGGGAGGTGACGAGGTATCGGCTACCTTCGGGGGTGATGCCCAGGTCGAGGATCTGGATGTTGCCGCGTGCGTTGGTTGCGAGCGCGCGGGAGTTTGCTTCCAGCAGTGCGCTGCGGTTGGGCGATGCGACGACGACCGAGACCTTACGGTTGAGAATCTGGTCGGTGCCTTCAAGCACCATGTCGGATTCTGCCGTAATAATGATGTGTGCGGTGATCTCGTAGCGGCCTCCGAGGACCGATCCGACCGGAATCTGTTGCGACAACGTGTTCTCCCGAGGTGGTTTCATAGTGCCTGCCGTGTGGCGGGCCCTGACTATTAGATTCTACCCGGCATTGAAGGATGCTGGGGCTGAGTGATAGTTTGTGGCGTCCGGGTGGTTGCCTGCGTCCTCTGCGGGTCCCGGTGTGGGGTGCGGTGGGTGCGCGGGCAGCTACCCGGGTTGGGCGTTGTGTGCTGCTTTAGCGGCGGGCAAAACGCTCAAGTTTGGAGGTGAGGGGTGCCAGTAGTGCGTTGGCTTCCTTGACGCGGAAGATTTGTATACCGGCGAGGTATGCGAGGCCCATGACGGTGCCGCATACGGCGAGGGTGATGATTGCGGTGAGCTTGGATGCCCAGGCGAATCCGTCGAGCTGGTAGCCGCCGAGCAGCCAGAGTGCGATGGTCGCGATGCCGCCTGCGAAGAGGGAAGCGAGGGTGGTGCGGGCGTAGGTGCTGACGATGCCGCGCTGGCCGTAGTAGCCGAGGCGGCGGCGGACCATGTGGTGGCTGATGAACATGATCAGGATGTTGTGCACCGGGTAGATGAAGGCGAGCAGGTACACGGTGTACTGTGCGTCGAGCAGGGATGCTGCGAAGCTCATGATGACCATGATGATGGCGGAGTACACCTGGATGCGGAAGGGGGTGCGTGCGTCTTCACGGGCGTAGAGCACGCGGCTGTAGAGGTAGTTGATGGTGAGGGTGGGGGTGCCGAGCGCGGTGATGACGATGAGCTTGGCGATGATGGTTGCTGCGATGGGGTCGCCGCCGCTGAAGAGTACTGCGACGGGGCCTGCCAAGACCATGAGTGCGACCATGCAGAAGACGGTGGCTACGGCTGCGTTGCGCAGGCCGTGGGAGAGCGCGTAGATGACGCTGTCGCTGTCGTCGGCGATGGCGGAGGCGCTCATGCGGTTGAAGAGCACGGTGGCGATAGAGATGCCGATGACGCCGTGCGGGAGCATGTACAGCATGGAGGCGTAGTTGAGTGCCTGCAGGCCGGGGATCTGGATGCCGAGGGCGGCGTAGTGTTCGCGCTGACCGACGATGCCAGCGGCGACCTTGGTCATGTAGAGGAATGCGAGGTTGGAGATGATGCCGGAGGCGAGGGTCCAGGCGGCGAGCTTGGAGGCTGCGCGCAGGCCGATGCCTCGCCACGCGAAGTCGGGCTTGAGACGCAGGCCGAGCTTGCGTAGGGGGATGAACAGGACGAGTGCCTGCATGATGACGCCGAAGGTGGAGGAGCCTGCGAGCACGAGGGTTTGTGCGTTGGTCCAGCTTGCTACGGTGTGGATCGGGTTGGGGTTGGGGGTCTGTGCGCCGAAGAGGAAGATGAATAGGAACAGCGACAGGATGGTGATGACGTTGTTGAGTACGGGCGACCACATGTAGGCGCCGAATGCGTCTTTGGCGTTGAGGACCTGTCCGATGACGGTGTAGAGGCCGTAGAAGAAGATTTGGGGTAGGCACCAGAGGGAGAAGATGAAGCCGAGCTGTCGTTGTTCGGGGCTCCATCCTGAGCCCATGATGCTGATGATGGGCCAGGCGCAGGCGACGGTGATGAGGGTGATGAGGCCGATTGCGGTGACGGTGAGGGTGACGAGTTTGGAGATGTATCGTGCGCCGCCGTCTTGTGCTTTGGCTGCCTTGATGATTTGCGGTACGAGGACTGCGTTGAATACGCCGCCTGCTACGAGGACGTAGATGAGGTTGGGCAGGGTGTTGGCGGTTTCGAAGACGTCGCCGACGGTTGAGAGTGAGCCGATGGCTACGGTGAGCAGGATGGTCTTGACGAATCCGAGGATGCGCGAGACGAGGGTGCCTGCTGCCATGATTGCGCTTGAGCGGGCGTCGTTACGTGCCACGTAGGTCTCTCCTGTGTCGGCGGGTGATTGCTTCTTTTAGTTTTGGGGGCTCTTTGGTGGGTGTTTAGAGCTGGGTGGTGATGTATTCGCGCGCACTGCGGGCTATGTGTTGCTCGTTGGCGAATGAGAGGCGGGTGGGGAGCTCTTCGAGGGGGACCCAGGCGACGTCGATTGCTTCGTGGTCGGGGTCGTTGTCGATGCTGAGTTCGCCGCCGGTTGCTGCGAAGAGGTAGTGGTGCACGGTTTTGTGGATGCGCGTGCCGTTGGAGGTGAACCAGTAGGCGATGGTGCCGAGGGAGGCTACGGGGTAGCCGGTGATTCCGGTTTCTTCGCTGATTTCGCGTTGTGCGGCTTCGACGGTGGTTTCGCCGTGTTCGATGTGGCCTTTGGGTAGGCACCATTCGCGTTGTCCGTTGCGGTTGATGCGGGCGATGATGGCTACGGGTAGCTGTTCGGGTCGGTCGAAGTCGATGATGAGTCCGCCTGCGGAGACTTCTTCGGGGGCGGGTACCGCTCGCGCGGGCGCGGTGAAGCGCGTTTTGGGGGCGCGGGGTACGGGAATGCTCATGGTTCTACCTTAACCGATAGGCTGAGGTTTTTGTGCCTCGGTTTGGGGTGAGATAGCTGTCTTTGGTGGGGTGTTGTGGGTGTGGGGTGGGCGCATGGGTGGTTTTTCTGGCACGATTAAAGGATTATGTCGCTGATTATTGATGTTGTGTCGAAGTACCCGGATGCCGCCGAGCTGGGAGAACTGTACCGTGCGGCGGGTTTTGAGCTGTACTTGGTGGGCGGTATTGTCCGCGACAATCTGCTGGATGACGGCGGCCATTTCACCGATTTTGATTTGACGACGGATGCTACTCCGGAGCAGAGCGAGCAGATTCTGCGTGGGTGGGGTGAGCATACGTGGGATATCGGTAAGGAGTACGGCACGATTAGTGCGCGTAAGAATGGCGTGGTGTATGAGGTGACTACGTACCGTGCTGAGGTGTATGTTTCGGATTCGCGTAAGCCGACGGTTGAGTTTGGCACGGATTTGAGTGCTGATTTGGTGCGTCGTGATTTCACGATTAATGCGATGGCGGCGGCTTTGCCCAGTGGTGAGGTTGTTGACTTGTTTGGCGGCGTTGAGGATTTGCGTGCGGGTGTTTTGCGTACTCCGCGCTCGCCGGAGGAGTCTTTTTCTGAGGACCCGCTGCGTATGATGCGTGCGGCTCGTTTTGCTGCGCGTTTTAATCTTGAGGTTGCCCCGGAGGTTTTCGAGGCGATGCGCCAGATGGCTGGCCGTATTGAGATTATTTCGGCTGAGCGTGTGCGTGATGAGCTGGTGAAGCTGATTGAGGCTGATTATCCGCGGGTGGGTTTGAACCTGCTGGTGGATACGGGTCTGGCGGATTATGTATTGCCGGAGCTTCCTGCGTTGCGTATGGAGATGGATCCTGCGCATCACCATAAGGATGTGTATGCGCATTCGTTGAAGGTGATGGAGCAGGCGATGGAGAAGGAGACGGACGAGGACGGTCCGTGCCCGGCTCCTGATTTTATTCTGCGTTTTGCGGCGTTGATGCACGATATTGGTAAGCCGAAGACTCGTAAGTTTGAGAAGGACGGCTCTGTCTCGTTCCTGCACCATGAGGTGGTGGGCGCGAAGATGGTGAAGAAACGTATGCGTGCGTTGCGTTTTGATAATGACACGATTAAGGCTGTGGCTCGTCTGGTGGAGCTGCATATGCGGTTCTATGGTTACCGCGAGTCGGGTTGGACTGATTCTGCGGTGCGCCGTTATGTGCGCGATGCGGGGGATCAGTTGGAGCGTCTGCACCGTGTGTCTCGTTCTGATGTGACGACTCGTAATCGTCGCCTGTCGCGCTCGCTGGCTGAGGCGTATGACGATTTGGAGCGTCGTATTGCTGAGTTGGCTGCTCAGGAGGAGCTGGACTCGATTCGTCCGGATCTGGATGGCGGTCAGATTATGCAGATTCTTGGTATTGCGCCGGGCCCGGTGGTGGGTGAGGCGTATAAGTTCTTGTTGAATTTGCGTCTGGATGAGGGTTCGCTTCCTGAGGAGGAGGCGAAGGCTCGTCTGGTGCAGTGGTGGGAGCAGCGTCAGCAGGCGTAGCTTCTGCGGTTTTGGTACCGCATCGCATGGTTGAGGTCACGCGGTGCGGTACTGTTCTATCTGCTTTTTCTCGTGTATTGTTAAGAAATCTATGCGTGTTCCCCGCCCGGTGTGTTTCACGTGTAGGGCACAATGAATCTCCTGCTATGGAAATCCCATAGCCGTTTAGCCCAAAGGAGGGGTTTAATCATGCGTGCATATGAACTGATGGTTATCCTCAGCCCCGAGGTTGAGGACCGTGCGGTTGAGCCGTCGCTGTCCAAGTTCCTCGAGATCGTGACCAACGAGGGTGGTTCCATCGACAACGTCGATATCTGGGGCCGTCGTCGCCTGGCATACGAGATCCAGAAGAAGTCTGAGGGTATCTACGCAGTGGTGAACTTCACCTCTACCCCCGAGACCGCAGCTGAGCTCGATCGTGTTCTGAACCTGAACGAGTCCGTCATGCGTACCAAGATCATCCGCCCGGAGGATCAGAAGATCTCCAGCAAGTAGTTGGTCTTTCCGGTCGGCTGACCCCCTAAAAATGTCAGGGGGTTGCGCTGTACTGGATTCAACATACTTGTAACTCTTATCGAGGAGGCATCAAATGGCAGGCGATACCGTTATTACCGTTATTGGTAATCTGACTGGCGATCCGGAGCTTCGTTACACCCCTGCGGGTGCGGCGGTTGCTAATTTCACGATCGCATCGACTCCGCGTACTTTTAACCGCCAGACGAACCAGTGGGAGGATGGGGAGACCCTGTTCCTGCGTGCGTCGGTGTGGCGTGGTTACGCTGAGAATGTTGCAGAGACCCTGAAGAAGGGTACTCAGGTTATCGCGCAGGGCCGTCTGAAGTCTCGCTCGTACGAGACCAAGGAAGGCGAGCGTCGTACTTCGTTTGAGCTTGAGGTCGAGGAGATCGGCCCGACTCTGCGTTTTGCTACTGCTCAGGTGACTCGCGCACAGCGTTCTGCCGGAGGTAATAACTTCGGTGGCGGTGCGCAGGGTGGCTTTGGCGGTGGCGCTGGGTACAACGCTGCTGCTCAGGGCGGTTTCTCCGCTCCTCAGCAGAACAATTTTGCTGCTGCTCAGGGTAATGGTTACTCTGGCCAGTCTGGCTACTCCGCTCCGGCTGCTCCGGCGGCCCCCGCAGCTCCTGCTGCTGATCCGTGGAGTTCTCAGTCTGGTGGTAACTATGACTGGGGTAGCGGCGCCGACGACGAACCTCCGTTCTAAGCCGGTTTCGTTTTCCGAATAGTAATTTATCAATCCATCCCGCGGTTATCCGCCGCGGGCTCCCAACTCTAAGGAGCACCACGATGGCTAAGGCTGAAATCCGTAAGCCCAAACCCAAGCAGAACCCCCTCAAGGCTGCTGACGTCACCGTTATCGACTACAAGGACGTCGCACTTCTGCGCAAGTTCATCTCCGACCGCGGCAAGATCCGCGCTCGCCGCGTGACTGGCGTGACCGTTCAGGAGCAGCGCAAGATCGCTCAGGCTATTAAGAACGCCCGCGAAGTTGCACTGCTGCCCTACTCCGGCGCTGGCCGCTAAAGAGAAGGAGAGACAGTAACATGGCTAAGATCATTCTGACTCAGGAAGTTTCCGGCCTCGGTGCAGCTGGCGATGTTGTCACCGTTAAGGACGGTTACGCACGTAACTACCTGCTGCCCCGCGGCTTCGCCGTGACCTGGACCCAGGGTGGCGAGAAGCAGGTTGAGTCCATCCGTGCCGCTCGTGCGGCTCGTGCTAAGGCTTCTCTGGAAGAGGCTCAGGCAATTGCTGCGGCTCTGGCTGCTAAGCCGGTTGTCGTTGCACACAAGGCTGGCGCTGACGGCCGCCTGTTCGGTACCGTCAAGGCTGAGGCTATTGCTGAGGCTATTGAGGCTGCTGGCATTGGCTCCGTTGACAAGCGCACCATCCACCTGGGTTCCGCTATCAAGCGCACCGGTGAGTACAAGGTGACTGTCCGCCTGCACGCTGACGTTGTTGCTAACGTTGTCCTGGACGTCGTTGCTGCTGCGTAAGTAGATTTTTAGATATTTGACGCTGGTGCTTTGATGCTACGGCGTTGAGTGTCCGATGGGGTGCTCCTCTTCGCGAGGGGCACCCCGTTTGCTTTACCCTTTGGGGCGCTCCTCGGGGTGCGTTGTAGGTGCAGAAAACCGCGATGTTTCACGTGAAACATCGCGGTTTTTCTCGTTATCGCGCCGGTTGCGTAGACATTCCGTCCTTATCCGGCCGCCCTTATTCAGGGGATTTTTGATGGAGCACCTCTATATAGGAAGTACCTCGAGGCTTTTGCTGGTATTCCAATCCGGTCTGCACATTCGACATTCTCTGTGTGCCCCGTAGGCTGATAAACCCTGTAGTCTGGTAGACCCCGTAGACTGGTGTACATGGCTCGATCTTTTTCACGTTTGTCTTCTAGTGCTCAGCTTCTATTCACTGGTGTGGCGTTGGAGTGCATCAATTTGCTGCTGTGCGTTCTAGCGGTTATCCCATTTGCGGACGCTAATGTCGCTACTGCTCTTCTGCTTCTTTTGCTGATTGTTGGCGGCCTTGCATCCAGTATTGCGCTGGTGTGCGCACTGGTGGGTCTGGTGAAGTTCCGCCAGTATCGTGTGGCTAATATTTGCCTGGTGGTTATTTCTGTAGTGGCGAACCCGTTGGTGCTGCTGGGCCTGTATATGGCGGCTTATTAGCACGGTTTCGAGTCCGCAAACTGCACAATATCAAAGCTCTCAGGGTTCTGTTGGTTTTCTCCCAGCTTGTTTCCAGCGAAATTCAATCCTCCCATAAGGTTGGAGGTGTTTACTATAAGTGTTGGTTCGAGAGGACTGCGATGTGAATGTGTGTGTTTCGTGTAGCGGGGTCGCCCGCTAGCGAAAGAAGGATGGCAAGGCAAAAGCGCCTTGCCTTTCTTCTTTTAAAGCGACTTGTAGTTTCTGGGTGGGATCCGGGGTGCTGCACCCTGATTTTCACTCCGGGGTCGAGGAAAAATCTATTCCCAGCTTTCTTACAGCTTTAACCTACAGGGAATAAAGGTTTACACGTAATACTTTACATAGATGGTTCGAGAGGGCCATCAGAAAGTTGGACTTTCCTTGCGGAAGTGGCTCTGATTTTCGTATGTATGTGTGTGTGATGAGACTGGGGTTGGGCCGAGAGGTCCAGCTCCAGTTTCTGTTTAATCTCTAGGGCGTGCAGCAAGGGTGGCTGTAGTGATGTTGCGGCATGCTGTAACAAAGGGCAACCACACTTCTATATAACGTCACATTTCCTTTCTTGGGGCGGCGGGTCTAGAATTGGGAAAGATAAATTTTGCATATTAAATACAAGTATTGAGGAGTTGTCTTCCGTGTCTAAGACCCCTTCCGTTCCCGGTACCGACCGCCCCGCTGAAAAGGCGGCAGGTCACTGGCTTCTGGCTCAGCTGGGCAAGAAGGTTCTGCGCCCCGGCGGCCGCGAGACCACCAATTGGCTGCTGGCTCGCGCTCTGGGTGGCGACATTGATGTCGTGGAGTTTGCGCCGGGCCTGGGTATTACTGCCCTGGAGATTGTGAAGCGTTCCCCCAAGAGCTACACCGGTGTGGATCTTGATCCCAAGGCTGCTGAAATCGTGACCGAGCGTATCGGTGCATCGACTAAGCCGAACTACCGTGTGGTGAACGCTAGCGCCCAGGAGACCGGTCTGCCCTCGGAAAGCTACGACGCCGTGGTGGGCGAGGCGATGCTGACTATGCAGACCGATAAGCACAAGCTGGAGATTATGCGTGAGGCGGCTCGTCTGCTGCGTCCGGGCGGCTACTACGCTATTCACGAGATGTCGCTGGTTCCCGATTATCTGCGCCCCGAGTTGAAGGAAGAGATCCAGAAGGATTTGGCGCGCACTATCCGCGTGAATGCCCGTCCGCTGACTGTTGCCGAGTGGACTGCTCTGGCGGAAGAGGCTGGCTTTGAGGTGCTGGATGTGTACCAGACCGATATGGCTTTGCTGGAGCCGAAGCGTCTGCTGGCTGATGAGGGTCCCGCTGGCGTTGCGAAGATTGCGTTCAATCTGGCGCGTAAGCCGCAGATTCGTGAGCGTGTGCTGGGCATGCGCGGTGTGTTCCGCCGCCACGCCGACCACATTGGCGCTATCGGCATGATTCTGCGTAAGAAGTAAGGGAATCTTATACAACGAAACGGAGCCCTGGTATTCCTCGTTATGCGGTGGAATACTGGGGCTCCGTTTTACACTGGTGAGGTTATGAGCCGCAGATTTCGGCTCAGCCACGTGTGCGCCTGCTGGAGATTGTGATGAGCCGTATTCTTTTCTCTCCCGAAAGCTTCAATATGGGTGAAACCACGCGCTGCATTGAGATAGCGCGTGTGGCTCGGGAGCGAGGTCATACGGTCTTGTTCCACGTGTATTCCCCCAAATACATAGGGCTGCTGGAAAGCGCCGGGCTTCTTGTGCATCTTCGCGAGCCAATCATGAGCGATGCTGAGGCGGAGCAGATTATGGCGCTGGATCAGGGCAGGGGAGTGCGGCATCCTTTCACAACCGATATGGTGCGTCGGCGGGTTACCGCTGAGCTCGCGGCTATTCGTGACTTTAACGCGGATGCTGTGGTGATTGGTTCTAATCTGACGATGCTGCTGTCTGCGCGTATTGCGGGTGTCCATATTTTCTATGCACGCCCGTACGCTTATTCATCGACGTATTTTTCGAAGAAACCTGTAGGCGGTGAGCTTGCGGCACCGGGGTGGTTGCGTGCGGTGGCGCGGGTGTTGTCGTATAAGCCGGCTTCTTTCACCCGTGTGGCACGTGAGCATGGGCTTAGGCTTCCTCGCCGTACTGTGGATATGCTCAGCGCCGATGTGAATCTTATCTGTTCTCTGTTTACGCAGCTGCGCGGCGATTCTCTGGTGAAACCCGATGTTGGTGTGGGGCCTATTTATTACCGTGCGCCCGGTGAGCTGCCGCAGATTGTTCGCGAGCCCAGAGAACGGCCCCTGATTTACGTGGGAATGGGGTCGTCCGGCTCTGCAGATATTTTGACGCAGGTGCTGCGGCAGCTATCAGCCGCTCCTGCGGATGTGCTGGTCGGCGGCGGGGTGCAGCTCTCGGATACCCACCTGCTGGGCAACAACATCCATTTCGCCGGGACTGTTCCGGCGCATCTGCTCGCCGGCCATATTGACGCCTCGATAACCCACGGCGGTGAGGGGACGGTACAGACGGCGTGTCTGGCGGGTGTACCGTTTGCCGGTATTGCGATGCAGGCGGAGCAGAGCTGGAATATTGAGGAGTGTGTGCGCTACGGTAACGCCCTGCGTTTCACGAAGAATGATGTGCGCCGCGGCAATATGCGCGATATTCTGGACCGTCTGCTCAGCGATGAGGGCATGCGCGCTAAGGCGCGGCAGCTGGGTGAGGCAATGCGCACTATGGATGGTGCGGCGCTCGCCGTTGAGAAGATTGAGGATTATCTCCGTGCTCCCCGTTAGGCGTGTATGTTCGCGTGTGCCTTCGTGAGAAACTAGCATAGGAGTTCTGCAGAAATTGTTTCTGGAACGTCGTAGATATCGGATTGAAACGCGAGGATAAGCATGTCTGAAACTGCCATTGATTATGGTTCCCGCACTATGCCTCATGATGATGTGGCTGAGCAGTCGGTGCTCGGTGGCATGCTGCTGTCGAAGGACGCTATTGCGGATGTCGTTGAGAGCCTGCGTGCGTCTGATTTCTATAAGCCGGCGCACGAGACGATTTATGAGGCGATTCTTTCTCTGTACGGTCACGGTAGCCCCGCGGATGCGATTACGGTTGCTGATGAGCTGAAGAAGCGCGGTGAGCTGGCTCGTGTGGGTGGCGCGGCCTATATTCATACGCTGATTGCGTCGGTTCCGACTGCTGCTAACGCTCAGTATTACGCTGAGATTGTTAAGGAGCACGCGATTATGCGCCGCCTGATTGAGGCGGGTACGAAGATCGCTCAGCTGGGTTACGCCAATGAGACTGAGGTCGATACTTTGGTGGATCAGGCGCAGGCTGAGATTTATGCGGTGACTGATGGTAACGCGAAGGAAGATTATGTGTCTTTCTCTGAGGCGTTGGAGGAGACCATCAATGAGATTGATGCGAACTCGAACCGCCCCGATGGCGTGTACGGTGTGCCGACTGACTTTATTGAGTTTGACGAGTTGACCGGTGGTCTGCACGGTGGCCAGATGATTGTTATTGCGGCTCGTCCGGGTGTGGGTAAGTCGACTCTGGCTCTTGATATTGCTCGTTCTGCGGCTATTCATCATCAGATGACGACTGTGTTTTTCTCGTTGGAGATGAGTCGTACTGAGTTGGCGATGCGTATTCTCTCTGCGGAGGGCAAGATTTCGATGGGTCGTCTGAAGAAGGGTGACCTGGATACTGAGGGCTGGACGAACTTGGCGACTTTGCAGGGGCGTATTGATTCTGCTCCTCTCTTTATTGATGATTCGCCGAATATGACTCTGATGGAGATTCGTGCGAAGTGCCGCCGCCTCAAGCAGCGTAATGATTTAAAGCTTGTGGTGCTGGACTACCTGCAGCTGATGAGTTCGGGTAAGAAGGTTGAGTCGCGTCAGCAGGAGGTTTCGGAGTTCTCTCGTAGCCTGAAGCTGTTGGCTAAGGAGCTGGATGTTCCGGTGATTGCGTTGTCTCAGTTGAACCGTGGTTCGGAGCAGCGTACTGATAAGCGTCCGATGGTTTCGGATCTGCGCGAGTCGGGTTCTATTGAGCAGGATGCGGATATGGTGATTCTGCTGCATCGTGAGGATATGTATAACCCGGATAGTGAACGTGTGGGTGAGGCGGACATGATTATTGCTAAGCACCGTGGTGGTCCGACTCGTACTATCCCGTTGGCGTTTAGCGGTAAGTACTCGCGCTTCAACAATATGGCGAATGAGGCGCCTCCCCAGTACTAAAGCTTCAGCACTTTGTGGCTGTACCCCTCTTCTTCTATTCCTTGCAGGATGGAAGGGGAGGGGCTTTTCGTATCTATAGGTATGGGCACCCAGGCGCAGGGCATGGGAATAGGGGCTGCTGAGGGGTTCAGGAGGGCATTCTGCGAGGGTTTGAGTGGTTTCTTCTGTGTTTATGAGGTTTTTTGGAAGTTTTTTAAAGATTTTCCAGCACCCATAAAACGCTCTGACTAGGCTTTTTGGTGCCCGAGAGGGTATTTGAGACCCTTACAGAGTCGTATTTGTGGTCTACTTCACCCATTTTCGGGTTGCATGGGTGTTTAGGCGTCTGTATAGTTGTATGAGTCGCCGCGGCGAGGAGGAAAAAACGAAGAGATTTCTTCGGTGTTTCTCCTAGTCAGAAGCGGTTGAATGACTTTCAATTGTATAGTGTTTTGGTTTCTTGCTTAGAAGATTCTTGATCATCTGAATGGTGATGTTGGAGGAGTTTAGGAAAGAAACTTTGTGGTGCGAATCACGGAAAACGGATTTGCATGGCAAACAAAACGCTGGTATAGTTGATTGAGTTGCCGCGGGAACGCGGTAATAAACGAAATAACATGAATGACCGTTCAACGGTAAGACGTCCTTCGAATGAAGGAGTCAAGGTGTTGAATCGGTGTGTTGCTTGAGAACTCAATAGTGTGCTTTGTTCAATAAAATCACCGAATGGTGATGGAAACTGAAACTAATACCAAATATTTATTTATATTTGATAATCATCAAATGGTTTCAAATTTAGTCAGCTTGAGTCACGCACCCCCGTGTGTGATTCGCTGTTTGAGATCAGATTATCAAGCTTTTCTATTTTTTCAACGGAGAGTTTGATTCTGGCTCAGGACGAACGCTGGCGGCGTGCTTAACACATGCAAGTCGAACGATGAAGCCTAGCTTGCTAGGTGGATTAGTGGCGAACGGGTGAGTAATACGTGAGTAACCTACCTTTAACTCTGGGATAAGCCTGGGAAACTGGGTCTAATACCGGATACGACCAATCTCCGCATGGGGTGTTGGTGGAAAGCGTTATGTAGTGGTTATAGATGGGCTCACGGCCTATCAGCTTGTTGGTGAGGTAACGGCTCACCAAGGCGACGACGGGTAGCCGGCCTGAGAGGGTGACCGGCCACACTGGGACTGAGACACGGCCCAGACTCCTACGGGAGGCAGCAGTGGGGAATATTGCACAATGGGCGCAAGCCTGATGCAGCGACGCCGCGTGAGGGATGACGGCCTTCGGGTTGTAAACCTCTGTTAGCAGGGAAGAAGAGAGATTGACGGTACCTGCAGAGAAAGCGCCGGCTAACTACGTGCCAGCAGCCGCGGTAATACGTAGGGCGCGAGCGTT
>ERZ773207.43-NODE-43-length-38963-cov-15.669939_pt1 | contig 38963 bp, 42 predicted proteins | sample MGYA00580997_ERZ773207 | MGnify/ENA primary metagenome ERZ773207 (study PRJEB29015, sample SAMEA2738170) | human oral metagenome | biome: human oral; feature: human-associated habitat; material: saliva | place: China | collected 2239 ... | reverse complement strand
TCGAAAAGTCGAACAATTATTCGAGCTCGAAAAGCTGAAAAGTTCGAAAAGTCGAACAATTATTCGAGCTCGAAAAGCTGAAAAGTTCGAAAAGTCGAACAATTATTCGAGCTCGAAAAGCTGAAAAGTTCGAAAAGTCGAACAATTATTCGAGCTCGAAAAGCTGAAAAGTTCGAAAAGTCGAGCCTGAAAAGTTGAAAAACTGAACCTGAAAAAAGTCGAAAAGTTCAGGGTTTCAAGTGCCTATTTTCATATTATTAGTTGAACACTTTTATTTTTTTAAATCACCATCTTTTCATTATGGGACTATAAATTCAATCAATTGTTAGTTCAGCTCAAATTTGTTACAATGTAAACGAACAGAAAATAAAGGAGGGTCAATATAATGGCAAAAGCTGCTGGACCAAAAGTTCGAAGAGGGAAGACACCACCTAGACCGAAAGACAAAAAAGGTGTCAAAGCAAATGCGCGTGTTAATAAAGACCAGTTCATCGAATATGACTATAAAGGTATTAAGATGACAATTAAGGAACGCGACGCGAGAATGAAGCTTGAATTTATTAGAGGAATGACAGTTCAGGAAATTGCTAACCGTTATGGAATAAATGAAAAAAGGGTTGGTGAAATTCGAGCTCGCGATAAATGGGTGAAAGCTAAAAAGGAATTCGAAAATGAAAAAGCCCTAGTCACAGATGATACTCTCACTCAAATGTATGCAGGATTTAAAGTTTCAGTCAATATTAAATATCACGCAGCTTGGGAAAAACTTATGAACATTGTCGAAATGTGTTTAGACAATCCCGACCGTTATTTATTTACTAAAGAAGGAAATATTAGATGGGGAGCATTAGATGTACTTTCGAACCTTATCGACCGAGCTCAAAAAGGTCAGGAACGTGCGAATGGAATGTTACCTGAAGAAGTTCGATATAGACTACAAATTGAGCGCGAAAAGATTACATTATTGAGAGCTAAAATGGGCGACCAAGAAGTCGAAGGTGAAGTTAAAGACAATTTCGTAGAAGCCTTAGACAAAGCAGCTCAAGCCGTCTGGCAAGAATTTAGTGATGTGACAGGTTCCTACATTAAAGGAGTGAGCGACAATGACAATAAGCCTGAGAAATAGACTACCGAAATTTAACTTCGTTCCTTTCAGTAAGAAGCAGCTTCAATTGCTAACGTGGTGGACGCAGGGCTCACCTTTTCGAACTTTCGACATTGTCATAGCAGATGGTTCAATTCGTTCAGGCAAGACTGTATCAATGGCACTTTCATTTTCATTATGGGCGATGAGCGAATTTAATGGACAAAACTTCGCTATCTGTGGTAAGACAATTCATTCAGCTCGACGGAATGTTATTCAACCTCTAAAACAAATGCTTACAAGTCGCGGATATGAAATAAGGGACGTTCGAAATGAAAACCTACTCATTATTCGACATTTTAGAGACGGCGAAGAAATACTCAACTACTTCTATATATTTGGAGGAAAAGATGAAAGCTCACAAGACCTTATTCAAGGGGTCACACTTGCAGGAATCTTTTGTGATGAGGTTGCCCTTATGCCTGAATCGTTTGTCAACCAAGCAACAGGTCGATGTTCAGTGACAGGTTCGAAAATGTGGTTCAGTTGCAACCCTGCAAATCCAAATCATTATTTCAAGAAGAATTGGATTGATAAGCAAATTGAAAAGCGTATTCTATACCTGCATTTCACTATGGACGACAATCCTAGCTTGACCGACAACATTAAAAAGCGCTATGAAAAGATGTATGCTGGAGTATTTAGGAAACGATTCATTCTAGGTCTCTGGGTCACAGCTGATGGACTTGTTTATTCAATGTTCAATGAAGAGCAGCATGTTAAAAAGTTGAATATCGAGTTCGACCGTTTATTCGTAGCAGGAGACTTCGGTATCTATAACGCGACGACTTTTGGGCTTTATGGCTTTTCGAAACGTCATAAACGATACCATCTAATTCAGTCTTACTACCATTCAGGTCGCGAGGCAGAGGAACAATTAACTGAAGCCGACATCAATTCAAATGCTCAGTTCGGCTCAGTACTTCAAAAGACTACAAAAGAGTATGCAAATGATTTAGTCGACATGATAAGGGGAAAGCAAATTGAATACATCATTCTCGACCCTTCAGCTTCAGCTATGATTGTCGAACTACAAAAGCACCCCTATATAGCAAGAAAGAATATTCCTATTATTCCAGCCCGAAACGATGTGACACTAGGAATTTCATTTCACGCTGAACTTTTAACTGAAAACCGATTTACACTCGACCCTAGCAACACTCACGACATAGATGAGTATTATGCTTACAGCTGGGACAGTAAGGCGAGTCAGCTAGGAGAAGACAAGGTCATAAAGGAATATGACCACTGCATGGATAGGAACAGATATGCATGCTTGACAGACGCTATTATAAACGATGATTTCGGTTTCGAAATACAAATATTATCTGGAAAAGGAGCGCGAACTTAACTATACATTCTTATCAAAATTAGTGTATAATATAAGTAGGAGGATTTTTAAATGGCTAAAAAATCAAAAGCTATATCGCACACAGACGAACTAATTAGTCAGTCTTTCGACAGCCCCTTAGCAAAAAATCAAAAGTTCAAGAAGGAGCTTCAGGAAGTTGAAAAGTATTATCAATACTTCGACGGATTTGATGTTACTGAACTCAATTCTAACTATGGGCAAACATGGAAGATTGACACAGACGCAGTAGACTATGAACCAACTCGGGAAATTCGAAACTACATTCGACAACTTGTGAAAAAGCAAGCTCGGTTCATGATGGGTAAGGAGCCTGAACTAATATTTAGTCCAGTTGAAGACGGACAAGATGAACAGGCTGAAAATAAACGTATCCTATTTGATACCATTTTGCGAAACTGTAAATTCTGGAGTAAAAGCACAAATGCTTTAGTCGACGCAACAGTAGGCAAACGAGTATTGATGGCAGTAGTAGCAAACGAAGCTCAACAAATTGATGTTCAGTTTTATTCAATGCCTCAGTTCACCTATACAGTTGACCCTCGAAACCCTTCGAGCCTACTTTCAGTTGACATTGTCTACCAAGACGAGCGGACTAAGGGAATGAGCAATGAAAAGCAGCTCTGGCATCATTATAGATATGAAATGAAATCAGGTTCATCTGCTTCAGGTATTGCAACAGCCCTAGAAGACATTGAGGAACAATGCTGGCTCACTTATGCGCTAACAGACGGAGAGTCGAACCAGATTTACATGACCGAAAGTGGTCAAACTACTATTAAAGAAGCTGACGCTAAATTAGTCGAAATTGAAGATAATTTAGGCAATAAAATTGAAGTTCCTTTAAAGGTAGAAGAATCGGCTCCTACGGGACTGAAACAAATTCCTTGTCGAGTTATTCTTAATGAACCTTTGACTAATGACATTTATGGGACAAGCGATGTCAAAGACCTTATCACTGTCGCCGACAATTTGAACCGAACTATTAGTGACTTAAGAGACTCACTTCGATTTAAAATGTTCGAGCAACCAGTCATTATCGACGGTTCATCTAAATCACTTCAAGGAATGAAGATTGCACCTAATGCAGTAGTCGACCTGAAGAGTGACCCTACTTCATCTATTGGTGGAGCTGGAGGTCGTCAGGCTCAAGTCACTACTATTTCAGGAAACTTCAACTTCCTTCCCGCAGCTGAATACTACCTCGAAGGTGCGAAGAAAGCAATGTACGAATTGATGGACCAACCATTGCCTGAAAAGGTTCAGGAAGCTCCGTCAGGAATTGCAATGCAGTTCCTATTCTACGACCTAATTTCGCGATGCGATGGGAAATGGATTGAATGGGACGATGCTATTCAATGGCTCATTCAAATGCTGGAGGAAATTTTAGCTTCAGTCAATGTTGATTTAGGAAACATTCCACAAGACATTCAGTCAAGCTACCAGACTATCACAAGTGTTCGAATTGACCATCACTATCCACTTCCTAGCGACGAAATTTCTGCTAAACAGTTGGCATTGACCGAAGTTCAAACAAATGTTCGAAGTCATCAAGCCTACATTGAAGAGTTCAGTAAGAAGGAAAAAGCTGACGAAGAATGGAAACGAATTTTAGAAGAACTTGCACAGCTAGATGAAATTTCAGCTGGAGCATTGCCTGTCCTAGCCGAAGAGCTAAATGAACAAGAGGAGCCAGAAGATGAAACGAGCGAAGAAGATAAAGAAAATGACCAAGAAGACGAACAAGTTGAACAGCCTACCGAAGAAAGAGTCGAACCAGACGTTCAAGGTTAATTGCGACCACTGTCAACATAAGTTCGAACTGACGTCTAAACAAATCATTTCGAAACATATTAACAAGAGCGTCGAATGGAGATTCTTCGAATGTCCTAAATGTCATTATCGATATACTACTTATGTCGGGAACAAGGAAATTGAAAAACTTATTAGACTTCGAAATGATTGTCGACGTAAGATGAAAGATGAACTTGAAAAAGGCGCTGCTGCTAATCAAAACACTTACCATTCGTATCGAATACAGGACGAACAGGCAGGGCATAAAATCTCAGGTCTTATGGCGAAGCTGAAGAAGGAGATAAATATTGAAAAATTCGAAAAAGAATGGGTATCTCAGTAGTTGGGAAAAAGCAATTCATGAAAATAATATTCGTCTAACCATTGAACAAGAAAAAGCTGTATTAAAAGCGTTCAACGATGCAGGAACTAGCCTTATTGAGAAAATTAAAAAGTCTCGAAAAGGCTACCTGCCTAGTCGTATCTATAAGGACTACGCTTACGACCTTCATGCCGTCCTTGTTCAACTCATGACTGAATATTCCCATAAGGCAGCTATGAACGCAGTAGATGGACAGGTAGTTCATATTCTAAAACTATTAGCAGAAGATGGAAACTCAACAGCTCGCGACTTCGAAAAAGATGTAAGAGCAGCTTCATTAGTATTTTCTAGGAAAGCAGCTGAAGCCGTAGTTAAGGGAGAAATCTATAAAGACGGCAAACACTTGTCGAAACGTGTATGGTCATCTGCTGCGCGTGCAGGAAATGATGTTCAACAAATTGTCACTCAAGGGCTAGCAAGTGGAATGTCAGCTGTTGACATGGCTAAAATGCTCGAAAAGTACATTGACCCGAAAGCTCGAAAAGAATGGGACTTCGACAAGGTAGCAGAAAAGCTAGGCAAACCGACGGCTCGAAAATATGAAAACCTCGAATACAATGCTCTTCGACTTGCCCGAACTACTATTAGTCATTCAGCTACTGCAGGAGTTCGACAATGGGGAAAAGTTAATCCTTACGCTCGAAAAGTTCAGTGGCATTCAGTTCACGCTCCTGGAAGAACGTGTCAGGCTTGTATCGACCTCGACGGCGAAATATTCCCTATCGACGAATGTCCTTTCGACCATCCTAATGGGATGTGCTATCAAACAGTATGGCATGACCAATCATTAGATGAAATAGCAGATGAACTTCGAAGGTGGGTCGACGGAGAAGAAAATGAAACGCTCGACTTATGGTTCGACGATTTAAGTTCAGGAAGAACTGAAAAATATAGCGACCTCGACTTTGTTAAGAGCTACTAGACTTGGTATAAAAACCGAGTCTTTTTTATCTATAAATTGTCTATTCGACAAACCTTTCGAAAAGTAGTAAAAAGCATTCAATTCTGTTATAATATTAGTTGAAAAGGAACCTTGTCGCCTCAAAGACTCGAAATTGGTTTCACTGTTCCAATTAAATCGAAACAGAAGATTCAGCCGGAGGGCGAAAACTCAGGAGGAAAATAAATGGCTTATCAATTAGAAGACCTATTAAAAGGTCTAGATGAACCAACTATCAAAAATGTCACAGAGCATGTGAAGGCTAAAGCAAAAGAATTGGACGCAAAATTGTTCATTGATGGTGATGGTCAACATTATGTACCGCACGCACGATTCGATGAAGTTGTCCAGCAACGCGACCAAGCGAACAATTCGATTGAGAAATACAAGACGCAAGTTTCTACATTGTCTAAACAAGTTGAAGATGGTAGTGATGCGCAGGCTACGATTCAAAAGTTGCAAGGTCAATTAGAAGCTCAAACTCAAATTGCTAAAAGTGCTTCAGTTATTTCAGCTCTACATCCATTGATTAGTGACTCCATTGCTCCCGCAGCTGACATTCTTGGATTTATGAACCTTGACAACATTACTGTCGAAGACGACGGAAAAGTTAAGGGACTAGATGAAGAATTGAAGGCTGTTCGAGAGTCTCGTAAATACCTATTCAAAGAAGTCGAAACTCCAAATGACCCGAAACCTGAGTCTTCTAGTAAGGCGAAAGCAGGGACTGGAAATTTAGGAAATTCAGGTCGTGTCGGTTCTGGAACTCCAGAACCTCGTGAAGTTGGCTCCTTTGGTAAGCAACTAGCTGCTGCTCAACAGCCAGCAGGCGAGCAGCCTCAAACATCATTCTTTAAATAATAGGAGGATATAACTATGCCAAATGTGCGAGTTAATAAAACTGATTTCAATCAAACTACTCGAAGCATTGTAGCAATTCCTGACCACTATGTTGCACTTGCTGCACAGATTCCAGCATCTGCTGCAACTGTCGTAGGAGGTAAGAAATACATTCTTGCAGGAACTTGCGTGAAAAATGCTACCTCACTTGAAGGTCGAAAGACTGGACTTCAAGTAGTTGCTCAAGGTGAACAATTCGACGGAGTTATCTTCGCTGACCAACGTGTCTATGAAGGCGAAGAAAATGTAACCGTGACAGTATTAGTTCACGGATTCGTCAAATATGCTGCCCTTCAAAAAGTCGAAAACACTGTACCTGAATCTAAAAATGCAATGATTCTGGTCGTTAAATAGGAGGAATAATAGATGAACATTTATGACTATATTAACGCAGGAGAGATTGCTAGCTACATTCAAGCGCTTCCTTCAAATGCACTTCAGTACCTTGGACCTCAATTGTTCCCGAATGCTCAACAAACAGGGACAGACATTTCATGGCTCAAGGGCGCAAATAATTTGCCAGTAACTATCCAGCCTTCGAACTACGATGCGAAAGCTAGTCTTCGTGAACGTGCTGGATTTAGCAAACAAGCTACTGAGATGGCATTCTTCCGTGAGTCTATGCGACTAGGAGAAAAAGACCGTCAAAACTTGCAAATGCTTCTAAATCAAAGTTCAGCCCTTGCTCAACCACTTATCACTCAGCTTTACAACGACACGAAAAACCTTGTCGACGGTGTAGAAGCGCAAGCTGAATACATGCGTATGCAATTGCTTCAATACGGTAAGTTCACAGTTAAGTCAACTGACAGCGCAGCTCAGTACACTTACGACTACAACATGGACCAGAAGCAACAATATGCTGTCACTAAGAAATGGGCAAATCCAGCTGAAAGCGACCCTATCGCCGACATTTTAGCAGCAATGGATGATATGGAAAATCGTACAGGGGTTCGTCCAACTCGTATGATTATGAACCGAAACACTTACAATCAAATGACTAAGAGCGACTCAATTAAGAAAGCTCTTGCAATTGGTGTTCAAGGAAATTGGGAAAACTTCTTGCTTCTTGCAAGTGACGCTGAAAAATTCATCGCTGAAAAAACTCAGCTTCAAATTGCTGTGTACTCTAAAAAGGTTGCACAATTCGCTGACCCTGACAAACTTCCAGACGTGGGCAACATCCGTCAGTTCAACTTGATTGATGACAATAAAGTGGTATTGCTTCCACCTGATGCAGTTGGTCATACATGGTACGGAACAACTCCAGAAGCGTTCGACTTGGCTTCAGGCGGAACTGATGCTCAAGTTCAAGTCCTTTCAGGAGGTCCTACTGTGACAACTTATCTTGAAAAACATCCTGTCAACATTGCGACAGTTGTATCAGCTGTCATGATTCCATCATTCGAAGGAATTGACTATGTAGGAGTTATCACTACAAACTAGGAGGACGCTAGATGACTACACTAAAAGCTCTTAGCACCTTAATCGTTTCAGGAGGAGTAGTGCATTCAGGTTCAGTATTTCACTGTCCTGAAGCACTCGCTTCTTCACTGATTGAGCGCAATTTTGCGTTCGAGATTAATGAAGCTGAAAATGGCGAAACTGTTGAAGAATCGCCAGCACCACTTGCATATGCAGATGAAGTAGATGAAGTTGAACAAATGCGCGAAGAATATGCTTCTAAAACAGTTCCCGAACTAATTGATTTAGCTAAATCGAACGGAATTGACATTTCTTCAATTTCTCGAAAAAGCGAATACATTGACGCTTTGATTAAGTACGAATTAGGAGAATAACATGGCAGCTCAAACGGACATTGAACTAGTTAAGATAAATGTCGACAATGAGAATTCTCCTTCGCCTATGAAAGATGAAAGTATTTCAGCCCTTTTAGATAAGCATAAATCTGTTGCTTATGTCAGCTATATGATTTGCCTGATGAAAACCAGAAATGATGCAGTAACCCTTGGACCTATCAGTCTTCAGGGAGACGCAGACTACTGGAAGCAGATGGCACAATTCTACTATGACCAGTATAAGCAGGAACAGATTGAAGCTGATGAAAAATCTAATTCAGGCTCAACCATTTTGATGAAAAGGGCGGACGGGACATGACATATGATATCAACTATGTTAAAAATCAAGTTCGAAGAGCCATCGAAACAGCTCCTACTAAAATCAAAATAATTCGAAACTCTTGGGTCAGTGACGGTTATGGAGGAAAGAAAAGGGACAAAAGTAACGAAGTTATAGCAGATGACCTCGTATGCTTGGTTGACAATTCAACTGTCCCTGACCTTCTTTCGAACTCAACTGATGCAGGACGAATTTTTGCTCAAAATGGAGTAAAAATTTTCATCTTATACGATGAAGGCAAAATAATTCAAAGAGCCGACATTGTTGAAATTAAAAACTCTAAAAGACGGTATCGAGTAGTTGAAACTCACAATCTTTTAGAGCAAGACATTCTAATTGAGCTAAAACTGGAGGTGAACGACTAATGTCTCAGCCTGAATTAGTATGGAAACCAGAAGAATTTGTTAGAAACTGTGAACAGTATCGAAACAAGTTTCAAGTTGCAGTTATAACAGTCTGCGAAGTCGCTGCTACGAAGATGGAAGAATACGCAAAAGCAAATGCTATTTGGACAGACCGTACAGGGAACGCAAGACAGAAGCTGAAAGGTGAAGCTGCTTGGGCAACCGCAGACCAGATTGTGATAGCAGTATCGCATCACATGGACTACGGATTCTGGCTAGAGTTGGCACACGGTAGGAAGTACAAAATTCTAGAGAAGGCTGTAGAAGACAATGTCGAGGAACTTTACAGAGCATTAAGAAGATTGTTAGACTAGGAGAAAAGATGACTAAACGAACTACAATGATGGACAAACTGAAGGAAATTCTTCCAACTTTTCAGCTTTCGCCTTCTCCCATGCTTCCGGGAATTGAGTTCGAAGAAGAGTTAGAAGACCGACCAGACGACTATATTGTACTAAGATATAGTCATCGAATGCCTAGTGCTACGAACAGTCTTGGGAGTTTTGCATACTGGAAAGTTCAAATCTATGTCCATTCAAACTCAATTTTAGGTATCGATGAACTAGGAAGAAGAGTTCGAAATGTCATCAAAGACATGGGCTACGAAGTAACCTATGCAGAGACAGGAGACTACTATGACACAATGCTTTCTAGATATCGACTAGAAATAGAATATAGAATTCCACAAGGAGGAAACTAATAATGAGTAAAGACATTCTTTACGGAATCAAGCTCGTGCAAATTGAAGAGCTCGACCCTTTGACACAGTTGCCAAAAGTCGGTGGAGCGAACTTCGTTGTCGACACAGCAGAAACAGCTGAACTCGAACCAGTCGTCTCAGAGGGGACTGAGGACGTGAAACGAAATGACGTTCGAATTCTTGCAATTGTTCGAACTCCTGATTTGCTTTATGGGTACGACTTGACCTTCAAGGACAACACGTTCGACCCAGAAATCATGGCACTAACCGAAGGCGGAACCGTTCGACGTACTGACGGTGAAACTATTTCAGGTTATGACGCACCTATGCTTGCGCAAGGCGCACAGAATATGAAACCATTTAGAATGCATATCTATGTGCCTAACTATGTAGGAGACTCAATTGTCAACTACGTGAAAATCACTTTGAATAACTGTACGGGAAGCGCTCCAGGACTTTCAATCGGGAAAGAGTTTTATGCTCCTGAGTTTAAAATTAAATCCCGTGAAGCTACTAAAGCAGGTCTTCCTATTAAGTCAATGGACTACGTTGCACAACTTCCTGCAGTTCTTCGCCGTGTGACATTCGATTTGAATGGCGGAAATGGTACTGCTAATCCTGTTCGAATTGAAGCAGGCAAGAAAATTACTCCAAAACCAGCAGACCCTACTCGAACAGATGGTAAGGTCTTCAAGGGCTGGAAAGTAGACGGCGAATCTACAATTTGGAACTTCGATACGAGCCTAATGCCTGACCGAGACATCAAGCTCGTTGCACAATACGCATAGAAATTTAGAAAGAAGGGTCTGTTATGACAAACATTATTACAGCTGAACAATTTAAGCAGCGCGCATTTCAAGTTATTGCACTTCCAGGATTTTCGAAAGGCGATGAACCTATTCATGTCAAAATTCGAGCTGCAGGTGTCATGAACCTAGTTGCTAACGGAAAAATTCCTAATACACTTTTAGGGAAGGTGACTGAACTATTTGGAGAAACTTCAACTGTCACTAAAGACAATGTCAGCCTTGACGCTATTACTGACCAGCAAAAGAAAGAAGCACTTGAAAAGTTGAACAAGACCGATACAGGTCTTCAAGACATGGCTCAACTTCTTCGAGTATTCGCAGAGGCTTCAATGGTTGAACCTACTTATGAAGAGGTCGGTGAATACATGACTGACGAACAGCTTATGACAATCTTCGGGGCGATGTACGGAGAGGTGACGCAAGCTGAAACCTTTCGTGCAGACGAGGGAAATGTCTAACGTCATAGCAGTCGCTACTGAATTTCATATTAGACCTAGCGAGGTAGTCGGGATGCAGACAGATATAGGCAAATACTGCTTCGATGCAGCTGCTGTTGCCTTTATTAGATTCTTGCAGGAAGACAAAACTCCTAGATATCCTGGAGATGAGAAGAAAAATCCGGGATTGCAAATGCTTATGGAGTGACTATTATCGGTCGCTCCTATTTTTGTATATAATAGAAAGGAAAATATATGGATTTCGGGTCAATTGCAGCAAAAATGACTTTGGATATTTCCAATTTCACTAGTCAATTAAATCTTGCTCAAAGTCAGGCGCAAAGACTTGCAGTCGAGTCTTCGAAATCTTTCCAAATCGGTTCAGCTCTAACAGGGCTAGGAAAAGGACTTTCGACAGCTGTCACGCTTCCTCTTATGGGATTCGCAGCAGCTTCTGTTAAGATAGGAAATGAGTTTCAGGCTCAAATGTCACGTGTTCAGGCTATAGCAGGGGCGACAGGCGAAGAGCTTGGTAGAATGAAAACTCAAGCAATCGACCTCGGTGCTAAAACTGCATTCAGTGCAAAAGAGGCTGCACAAGGGATGGAAAACTTGGCTTCAGCCGGATTTCAAGTAAATGAAATCATGGACGCAATGCCAGGAGTTTTAGACCTTGCAGCTGTATCAGGAGGGGACGTTGCTGCGAGTTCCGAGGCGATGGCTAGTTCACTTCGAGCTTTCGGTTTAGAGGCAGGGCAAGCAGGACACGTCGCGGACGTATTCGCTCGAGCCGCAGCTGATACGAACGCAGAAACTAGCGACATGGCAGAAGCAATGAAGTATGTTGCTCCGGTTGCGCACTCAATGGGCTTGAGCCTTGAGGAAACGGCTGCTTCAATTGGGATAATGGCTGACGCAGGCATTAAGGGCTCTCAAGCCGGAACAACGCTTAGAGGGGCTTTGTCGCGTATTGCCAAACCTACGAAAGCGATGGTCAAATCAATGCAGGAATTAGGAGTTTCGTTCTACGACGCGAACGGAAACATGATTCCACTAAGAGAACAAATCGCTCAACTGAAAACAGCTACTGCAGGACTAACACAAGAGGAACGAAATCGTCACCTTGTTACCTTGTATGGACAAAACTCACTTTCAGGTATGCTTGCACTATTAGATGCAGGTCCTGACAAGCTCGACAAGATGACAAATGCTTTAGTCAACTCAAATGGGGCAGCTAAAGAAATGGCAGAGACTATGCAAGACAACCTTGCAAGTAAAATCGAGCAAATGGGAGGAGCCTTCGAATCGGTTGCAATCATTGTTCAACAAATTCTCGAACCTGCACTTGCTAAGATAGTAGGAGCCATCACAAAAGTTCTCGAAGCCTTTGTAAATATGTCGCCTATCGGTCAAAAGATGGTTGTCATATTCGCAGGAATGGTTGCAGCCCTTGGACCATTGCTTCTAATTGCAGGAATGGTGATGACAACTATTGTCAAACTAAGAATTGCTATTCAGTTTTTAGGTCCGGCATTTATGGGAACGATGGGAACGATTGCAGGAGTTATAGCAATATTCTATGCTCTGGTCGCCGTGTTCATGATAGCCTACACGAAATCGGAGAGATTTAGGAACTTCATCAACAGTCTTGCGCCTGCTATTAAGCAAGGTCTTGGAATTGTAGTTGAATGGACAACTGAAAAACTCAAGGTGCTTGGCGAATGGCTACAGAAGGCAGGCGAAAAAGCAAAAGAGTTCGGTCAGGCTATCGGGTCTAAAGTATCCAAACTGCTCGAACAATTTGGAATAAGTATTGGTCAAGCAGGAGGCTCGATTGGTCAGTTTATTGGAAATGTTCTCGAACGGCTAGGAGGCGCATTTGGAAAAGTAGGAGGAGTCATTTCAATCGCTGTCTCACTTGTAACTAAATTCGGGTTAGCATTTCTTGGAATCACAGGACCTCTCGGGATTGCTATTAGTCTGCTTGTTTCATTCTTGACGGCTTGGGCTAGAACAGGTGAATTCAATGCAGATGGAATTACTCAAGTATTCGAAAACTTGACAAACACAATTCAGTCGACGGCTGATTTCATCTCTCAATACCTTCCAGTCTTTGTCGAAAAGGGAACTCAAATTTTAGTTAAGATTATTGAAGGAATTGCATCTGCTGTTCCTCAAGTAGTTGGAGTGATTTCACAAGTCATTGAAAAGATTGTGACGACAATTTCGACAGTTATGCCTCAATTAGTCGAAGCAGGAATTAAGATACTCGAAGCGCTTATAAATGGTCTCGTTCAGTCTCTTCCTACTATCATTCAGGCAGCTGTTCAAATTATCACTGCTTTATTCAATGGTCTTGTTCAGGCACTTCCTACGCTTATTCAAGCAGGTCTTCAAATTTTGTCAGCTCTTATAAACGGACTCGTTCAGGCGCTTCCAGCAATTATTCAAGCAGCTGTTCAAATTATCATGTCACTTGTTCAGGCACTGATTGAAAACTTACCTATGATAATCGAGGCAGCGATGCAGATTATAATGGGTCTGGTCAACGCACTGATTGAGAATATAGGACCTATCTTAGAAGCAGGGATTCAAATTCTAATGGCTTTAATCGAGGGACTTATTCAAGTGCTTCCTGAACTAATTACAGCAGCGATTCAAATCATTACTTCACTATTAGAAGCAATCTTGTCGAACCTTCCTCAACTTCTAGAAGCTGGAGTTAAATTGCTTCTATCACTTCTTCAAGGGTTGCTAAATATGCTTCCTCAACTAATTGCAGGGGCTTTGCAAATTATGATGGCACTTCTTAAAGCAGTTATCGACTTCGTTCCTAAACTTCTTCAAGCAGGTGTTCAACTTCTTCAAGCATTGATTCAAGGTATTGCTTCACTTCTCGGCTCGCTTTTATCAACAGCTGGAAACATGCTTTCATCATTAGTTAGCAAGATTGCTAGCTTTGTGGGACAAATGGTTTCAGGAGGAGCGAACCTAATTCGAAACTTCATTAGTGGTATCGGGTCAATGATTGGTTCAGCTGTCTCTAAAATTGGAAGCATGGGAAGCTCGATGGTTTCACGAGTAACTGGATTTGCTGGTCAAATGGTTAGTGCAGGGGTCAACCTTGTTCGAGGTTTCATTAACGGTATCAGCTCAATGGTCAGCTCAGCTGTTAATGCTGCTGCTAATATGGCAAGCAGTGCTCTTAATGCTGTGAAAGGATTCCTAGGAATCCACTCACCTTCTAGAGTGATGGAAAAGATGGGTATCTATACAGGTCAAGGTTTCGTGAACGGTATTGGAAACATGATTCGAACTACTCGTGACCGAGCAAGAGAAATGGCAGAAACTGTGACTGACGCTCTAAGCAATGTCAAGATGAACATTCAAGAGAATGGAGTAGTTCAAAAGGTCAAAGATGTTTACGAGAAAATGGTCGACCAACTTCCTGAAAAATTACCTCTTCCAGAGTTCGACAGCGTTTTAGATGCAGCGAATTCGCCTCGAGTTGATTTGTTTGGAAATAAAGATGACCGACCTAATCAACCTCTTGGTCAGTCTAAAAATGGACAAGAAGAGAAAACAGTTGTAAACATTGGCACAATCGTAGTTCGAAACAATGACGACGTTGACAAACTTTCGAGAGGATTATACAATAAGAGTAAAGAAACCCTTGACGGTTTCGGGAATATTGTGACACCATAAAAGGAGAACAAGATGGCTAGCAGACAAACGCTATTAGTCGACGGAATTGACCTTGTCGACAAGGGTGCAACAGTGCTAGAATATTCGGGTCTTACTTTTGCAGGATTTAAGGACTCAGGATTTAAAAACCCTGAAGGCATAGACGGAGTATTGGATTCTCCGTCTACTGCTATGTCCGGACTGACCGGAAGTGTGACGCTTATGTTCAAAGGCGCAACAGAGAAACAAGTAAATGACAAATATAGGAAGTTCAAGCAATTTATTCGCTCCAAATCGTTTTGGAGAATTTCAACTCTAGAAGACCCCGACTATTATAGAATGGGAAAATTTTTAGGCGAAACTGAACAAGGTAAACTCACCGATGTTCAAGTGTTCAAAGATGCTTCATTAGTGGTTAAAATTGGAATTCAGTTTAAAGACGGATATGAATACAGCAATTCGACCGTTCAAAAGATGTATGCATTTCAACCAGCTCTTGGAGGTGATAGCCTTCCAAATCCTGGAAGACCGACAAGACAATTTAGAGTTGAAATACGAGCTAACACGCAGTTGAACGGATATTTTAGAATCGGCGAAAAAAGTTCAGGTCAGTTTGTCGAATTTGGAACTAATTCAGTATTGATGGAAAATGGTTCAATTATCATTTTAAATCTAGGAACTTTCGAACTTATTAAGATTAGCAGCTCTAAACAGGCGACAAACCTATTTAGGTACATTAAACGAGGTGCATTCTTTAAAATTCCAACCGGAATTCCTACAATAACAATTCAGTATCGACAAAACGACGCAGCAGCTTGGACCTCAACTCTTCCTGCTCAGGTTGAGTTATTCCTAAATCCATCTTACTACTAGAAAGGACTAATATGATTGATAATAATTTGCCAATGAGTCCAGTTCCTGGAGAAATTGTTCAAGTATATGACCAAAATTTCAATCTTATTGGAGCAAGCGATGAAATTTTTAGCAAGATGTATGAAGACGAGATTGTAACTCGGGCTAGAGGGAAAGAGACCTTCACCTTCGAAAGTATTGAAACTTCGTCTATTTATCAACATTTAAAAGTTGAAAATCTTATTCAGTACGGAGGAAGATGGTTTCGAATTAAATACGCTCAAGACGTCGAAGATGTCAAGGGGCTTACTAAATTCACTTGCTATGCACTATGGTATGAACTAGCAGAGGGAATGCCTAGAAAGTTGAAACACGTCGCTTCTTCTGTAGGAGCTGTCGCCCTTGATATTATAAAAGACGCAGGCGAGTGGGTTCGACTTGTATGTCCTCCAGATGGAGCAAATAAACAAGTTCGAAGCATTACAGCTAAAGAGAACTCAATGCTTTGGCACCTTCGCTATCTTGCAAAGCAGTATAATTTAGAATTGACTTTTGGATATGAAGAGTTAATCAAGCAAGAAGTTCGAATTGTTCAAACCGTAGTATTTCTTCAACCCTATGTAGAATCGAAAGTTGATTTCCCTTTGGTAGTTGAAGAGAATTTGAAATATGTAACTAGACAAGAAGATTCTCGAAACCTTTGTACTGCATACAAACTGACAGGGAAGAAAGAAGAAGGAAGTCAGGAGCCCTTGACATTCGCGTCTATTAACAATGGAAGTGAATACCTTATAGACGTTTCATGGTTCACTGCGCGTCATATGCGCCCTAGATATATTGCTAAATCGAAAAGCGATGAACGTTTTAAGATTAAGGAAAATCTAATGAGTGCAGCTCGTGCATACTTAGATATCTACTGTCGACCATTGATTGGATACGAGGCTTCTGCTGTACTGTATAAAAAAGTTCCAGACCTTCATCATACTCAGTTAATTGTCGACGACCATTACAGCGTTATCGAATGGAGGAAAATTTCTGCTCGAAAAATTGATTATGACGACCTTTCAAATTCAGTTATCACTTTCCAAGACCCTCGAAGAGACTTAATGGATTTGCTAAATGAGGACGGCGATGGAGTACTTGCAGGTGAAACTGAATTTGAATCTCAAGTCGTTATTCGATATGCAGATGATATTTTAGGTACTAACTTCAATGCAGAATCTGGGAAGTATATAGGAGTTATCAATACGAACAAGAAGCCGAGCGAATTAGTTCCAGATGACTTCACGTGGGTTAGATTACAGGGTCCAGAAGGACCTCAAGGTCAACAAGGGGCTCCAGGACGAGACGGAGTTGACGGAGTTGCCGGAAAAAATGGAGTAGGAATAGCAGATACTTCTATTACCTACGCTGTTTCAGTTTCGGGGACACAAGAGCCGGAGAATGGATGGAGCGAACAAGTTCCAGGACTTATCAAAGGTCGATTCTTATGGACTAAAACATTTTGGAGATACACTGACGGAAGTCATGAAACTGGATACTCAGTTGCCTATATAGGTCAGGACGGGAATACAGGTAAGGACGGTATCGCAGGGAAAGACGGAGTTGGTATAGCAGCGACTGAAGTCATGTATGCAGGCTCCTCTTCTGCTACCGTTGCTCCAGCTGCTGGATGGTCTACTCAAGTTCCTCAAGTTCCTAATGGACAGTATCTATGGACTCGAACAAGATGGCGCTATACAGACCAGACCGATGAAATTGGATATTCTGTTTCGCGTATGGGAGAGCAGGGTCCAAAAGGTGACACAGGTCGTGACGGTATTGCCGGAAAAGACGGAAAGGGACTGAAGTCGACAGCTATTTCTTATGGAATTAGTCCTAACGACTTTGCAGCTCCGGGAGTATGGGCTTCACAAGTTCCCTCTTTAATTAAGGGACAATATTTATGGACTCGAACTATCTGGACATATACAGACCAGACGACTGAAGTAGGATATCAAAAAACCTACATTCCGCGCGACGGAAATGACGGAAAAAATGGAATTGCGGGGAAAGACGGAGTAGGAATTAAGTCAACGACTATCACCTACTCAGGCTCTACGTCAGGAACAGTTGCGCCGACTTCTAACTGGACTTCGAGTATTCCAAATGTTCAGCCAGGATTTTTCTTATGGACTCGAACTGTTTGGACATACACTGACAACACTAGCGAGACAGGATACTCCGTTTCAAAAATAGGCGAGACCGGACCTCAAGGTGTTCAAGGGCTTCAAGGTCCTCAAGGGCTTCAAGGTATTCCCGGAGCAGCTGGAGCTGACGGACGTTCGCAATATACTCACCTCGCATTTTCAAACAGCCCGAACGGTGAAGGATTTAGTCACACTGACAGCGGACGAGCATACGTTGGTCAGTATCAAGATTTTAGTCCTGTTCATTCGAAAGACCCTGCTGCTTATAAGTGGACGAAATGGAAAGGGAATGACGGAGCTCAAGGAATTCCTGGAAAAGCAGGAGCCGATGGGCGAACATCTTATTTTCATATTGCGTATGCTTCGAGCGCTGACGGTTCAAGGGAATTCAGTCTAGAAGACCAGAACCAGCAGTATATGGGATATTATAGCGATTTCGAACCTAGCGACAGTCGAGACCGAACTCGATATAGATGGTTCGACCGTCTTGCGAATGTTCAAGTAGGAGGTCGAAATGAATTTCTCAATTCTTTATTTGAATTCGATTTACGAACTAGATATTCAAGATATCGTCTATATGACGGACAAGACCAGACTCAAGGGCAGCTAGTTGCAGCAATTGACAAACAGAATAGATTTAGAGGAGCTAATTCATTAAAAATCGACTCTTCGTGGAACGGTAAGTACCAGAATCAAAAAATTACATTTTCAATAGGAGGAGACACCAGAACAGGTGCAATAGATGAATTTTCTAATATAGATGGTCGCATAAGTTTTTGGGCAAAAGCTTCTAGAAACGGAGTGAACCTATCTGCTCGACCTGGATGTCGAAGCAATTTATTTACTGCTTCTCTAACAGACCAGTGGAAATTTTATGATTTTAAATTCTTCGACAAGAATAGTTCGAACTGCACAGCTGAAGTCATTTTTCATATATTCACTGAAAGTTGCTCTGTATGGATTAACCATATAAAAGTAGAATTAGGCAACATCTCTACTCCTTTCAGTGAAGCTGACGAGGACATTAAACATCGAATTGATTCAAAAGCTGATAATAAATTGACAAATGAGCAGTTGAACGCACTAGCTGAAAAGACTCAACTTCATGACGTTGAACTGAAAGCTAAAGCAACAATGGAGCAGCTGAGCGATTTAGAGAAGGCTTATAATGGAAGAATTAAGGCTAACGAAGACGCTATCAAGCAAGCTGAAAGTGACCTCATTCAAGCAGCTAGTAGAATTGAAGCTACTGTTCAGGAGCTAGGAGGACTTCGTGAGCTGAAAAAATTTGTCAACAGTTATATGAGCGCAAGTAACGAAGGTCTCATTATTGGTAAAAATGACGCAAGTTCGACAATTAAAGTATCTAGTGACCGGATTTCAATGTTTTCTTCAGGGAAAGAAGTTATGTATATCAGTCAAGGGGTGATTCATATCGATAACGGTATTTTCACTGAATCTATTCAAGTTGGACGTTTCAAGACAGAAGCGTATGTATTCAACCAAGACATGAACGTCATAAGATATGTAGGATAAGGAGAATTAAATGGCAAAATTCATTAACTCATACGGACCTCTTCATTTGAACCTCTATGTTGAGCAAATTAGTCAAGATGTTACTAATAACTCTTCGAAAGTAAGATGGAGAGCTACAATCGACCGTGACGGAGCGTATAGAACGTGGACTTATGGAAATATTAGTAACCTCTCTGTCTGGTTGAATGGCGCAAGTGTTCACAGTAGTCATCCCGACTATGATACATCTGGAGAAGAAGTAACTCTTGCAAGTGGGGAAGTAACTGTTCCTCACAACAGCGACGGAACCAAGACAATGTCTGTCTGGGCTTCATTCGACCCGAATAACGGAGTTCATGGGAACATTACAATTTCGACGAATTATACGCTCGACAAAATTCCTAGGTCTTCTCAAATTTCCAGCTTAGAAGGAAATCGAAATTTAGGTTCGCTTCATACTATTATATTCAATAGGAAGGTCAGCTCGTTTACTCATCAGGTTTGGTATAGAGTTTTCGGGAGCGATTGGATTGATTTAGGAAAAAATCATACTACCAGCGTATCATTTACTCCTCCGCTCGACTTGGCTAGATACTTGCCTAAAACAAGTTCGGGGACGATGGACATCTGCGTTCGAACATATAATGGAACTACTCAAATAGGAAGTGATGTCTATTCAAATGGATGGAACTTTAAAATTCCCGACAGCGTGAGACCAACATTCTCGAATATTTCGTTAGTTGAAACAAACTCAGCTGTCAAGCAAATTATGAACGGAAACAATTTCCTTCAAATTATATCGAACATTCAAGTAAATTTCAACAATGCTTCGGGAGCTTACGGTTCAACCGTCGAGACATTTAACGCAGAGATTATCAATCGAAATCAGGCTATCTCTAAAAATGGCGACAAGCTAGGAATCATGAATTTTAGCGGAGCAGCTACTGTTCGAGCTTGGGTCACAGATAGTCGAGGGAAATCTTCAGCTGTTCAAGAAGTTCGAATAAATGTTATAGAGTATTATGCTCCGTCAATTGGGTTCACTGTTCAACGAACTAGACAGAATCCTGCTACATTGCAAGCCCTTCGAAATGCGAAAGTTGCACCTATCTCAGTCGGCGAACAGCAAAAGAATTTTATGCAAATTACATTTTCAGTTGCGCCTTTAAACACTGAAAATTTCGTAGAAGATAGAGGACCTGCAACTGCGACATTTTCTTCAATCTACTTACTTACTAATTCTGCTGCTAATTTAGCAGGAAATTATGGTCCTGACAAATCGTATGTCGTAAAGGCTGTCATTCGAGACCGTTTTTCTTCTTCAACTTTTGTTTCAACCATAGCGACAGAGAAAGTAGTTCTCAACTACGATAAAGACGGTCGATTAGGAGTTGGAAAGATTATCGAGAAGGGAAAAGCAGGGTCAATAGATGCTGCGGGCGACATATACGCTAAAGGGAACATCAATGCAAGCGGAAACCTTAATGCTAAGGGAGACATCTTAGCAGACGGACAACCTATTCAACGGTACAGGCTAACCGATAACAATGGAGGGCTTTCAATGGGGTCTGCTCAATGGGACGGAATCTGGGGTAAACAGGGAACGGAGTTTGGATGGCGAAGTGCTAAGTATGAAGATAATCCTTCAGGAAATGAATGGGGACTATTTCAAAACTTCTGGCTAGACTCTTGGAAAATTGTTCAATTCTTTACTACAATGTCAGGAAGAATGTTTGTTCGAGCTTCGAACAATAATAGTAAATGGAGTCCGTCTAAATGGAAGGAGTTCCTATTTAAACAAGACCTCGAACGGTATAGCTGGCAGAAGCTAGTCCTTCAAAATGGCTGGAACCATTATACTTCCTACGGTGACGCATATTATTCGAAAACGCTCGACGGAGTTGTCTACTTAAAAGGAAATGTCTATAAAGGAAGGATTGAAAAAGAGACCACTATTGCAGTACTTCCCGAAGGATTTAGACCACGAAATCAAATCTATCTTCAGGCTTTGAATAATTCGTACGGAAATGCGATTTTAAGTGCGCACCCTGATGGAAGAATTGTGGTCAAGCAAGATGTAGATAATTCTTGGTTAAATTTAGACAATGTCTCATTTCGTATTTAATTTGACTGAATAAAATGGTATAATAATTTTTAGAAAGGAGGTGATTGATATGTTGAACCTTACAAAATCACGTCAACTTGTTGCAGAGTTTACAGTTGGACAAGGAACTGAGAAGAAACTTGTCAAAACTACTATTATCAACATTGACGCAAACGCAGTATCATCATTCTCGGAGACTCTTCATGACCCAGACTTGTATGCTGCACATCGTCGGGAACTTCGAGCTGATGAGCAAAAACTTCGCGAAACTCGTTACGCTATCGAAGATGAAATTTTAGCAGAACAGTCAAAGACTGAAGATGCTCGAGAAGCTGAATAAGGAGGCGTCAATCTATGCCAACGTTGCTTACAGACACGGCAGTCTTGACGGCGATTATTACAGCGTGCAGCGGAGTTTTAACTGTCTTACTCAATAAGTTGTTCGAATGGGAGACTAATAAAGCAAAAGGAGTTTTAGAGGATATTTCAAATACACTTGGAACACTTAAAGAGCAAGTTGAAGGAATCAGCGAAACGACAGTTGCAATCACTCACCAAAATGACGTCATTCAAGACGGAACTAGAAAAATTCAACGTTACCGTCTTTATCACGACTTAAAAAGAGAAGTGATTAGAGGCTATACAACTCTCGACCATTTTAGAGAGCTATCTATCTTGTTCGAAAGTTATAAAAACCTCGGCGGAAATGGTGAAGTCGAAGCCTTGTTCGATAAGTACAAGGAATTGCCAATTAGAGAGGATGAGGATATCAATGAAGCTATCTAATGAACAATATGACATTGCTAAGCGCACTGTCACAGTAGTCGTTCCAGCAGCGATTGCATTGATTACAGGTCTTGGAGCCTTGTATCAATTTGACACAAACGCTATCACAGGAACAATCGCACTTCTTGCAACCTTCGCAGGGACTGTCCTTGGTGTTTCTAGCAGGAACTACCAAAAGGAACAAGAAGCAGCAGCTGAAAACGTCGAGGAGGACTAATGTCAATTAACATCGAAGAAGCTATTAAGTGGATGCAGGCTCGAAAGGGTCGCGTCTCTTATAGCATGGACTATCGAAATGGTCCTGACAGCTATGACTGTTCATCTTCTGTTTACTACGCTCTTCGCTCTGCGGGAGCTTCAAATGCAGGATGGGCAGTTAATACAGAATATGAACACGCTTGGCTCCTAGACAATGGATATGAACTAATTAGTGAAAATACTCCATGGGATGCTCAACGTGGCGACATCTTCATCTGGGGACGAAAAGGGTCTTCTGCTGGAGCCGGAGGTCATACAGGTATGTTTGTTGACAGTGATAATATCATTCACTGCAACTACCGATTTGACGGAATTACCGTTAATGACCACGATGACATCTGGCTATATGCAGGACGTCCTTACTACTACGTCTATCGCCTAACTAATTCATCTGCACGTGCAGCTGAGAAAAAACTAGGATGGCAGAAAGATGATACAGGATTCTGGTACGCTCGTGCAAATGGTACATATCCAAAAGGACAATTCGAATTCATTGACGAGAACAAGTCTTGGTTTTACTTTGACGACCAAGGCTACATGCTAGCTGAGAAATGGTTGAAACATACTGATGAAAATTGGTATTGGTTCGACCGTGACGGCTACATGGCTACGTCATGGAAACGAATTGGAGAGTCTTGGTACTACTTCAATCGCGACGGTTCCATGGCTACGGGATGGGTCAAATGGTACGACAATTGGTACTATTTAGACGCAACCAACGGAGACATGAAGTCAAGCACTTTCGTTCCTTATAATGGAGGATACTACTTACTTCTTCCTGACGGTCGAATGGCTGACAAGGAATCATTCACTGTTGAGCCTGATGGGCTCATCACTACTAAATAACTAAAATTGAAAATATAGAGAGGAGGAAGCTCTTTTCTAAATATTGTTTCTCTTAATCCCGCAGGGTCGAAACCTTGTGGGATTTTGGTCGTATATTACTCTATTTACTTATTGAACTATTTCAATTATAATTAAAAGGTCAACACGTTTGGTTGATATGACCCTTTACACCTCGATTCGCTTCGGGGTGTTTTATTTTGTAAAAAAAATTCAACTTTTTACACAAAAATGCTTGACATTATTCCCTCATTATCGTATAATGTATGTATAAATAATAAAACAGCCGAAAGGCGAAGGAGGACATTATGTCAAAAATTAAATTCGAAAACCTCAAAGAAGGCGATGTTGTGCTAAGAGCAAAATCCTTAACGAAGTTTAAAGTCGTTTCAATTTTAGCAGATGAAAAGAAAACCAACTTAGAGTCACTAGAAGACGGAGGCGAACTTCATCTTTCGGCTTCAACTTTGGAGCGTTGGTACACAATGGCAGATGAAACTGAACCTGCTAAAGAAGAAAAAGCTGCTAAGCCTGCTAAAAAGGCTGCTCCTGCGGTTGCTCGACCTGCTCGAAAAGGTAGAGTTGTTCCAAAACCTAAAAAGGAAAGTATCGAAGAAGAGATTCCAACGGTTGAAGAAAAGCCTGAAGAGGTTGGTTCAATTAGTGAAAAATCAAATGTTCGAAAACCTGCTCCTAAAAAGGAAAGCGTCATGGCAATCACTAAAACTTTAGAGAACAGAATTGTCGAAGCGTTTCCAGCATGTACTCGAGTAGTGACTCAATCTTACATTGCTTACAAGTCTTCTAAAAACTTCGTGACCGTAGAAGAAACTCGAAAAGGGCTTTCAATTGGAGTTCGAACAAAAGGGCTCACAGAAGACCAGAAGAAGCACCTCATTTCAATCGCGCCTGCTAAATACGGATGGGCAATTGACGGAACTTTCAAAATTGTTACAGAAGCTGACCTTGATACTGCTATGGAACTAATCGAAGCTTCTCACTTGTCATCGCTATGATTGAAATCGTCATAGCACGGTCTAAGGCGAGAAGGGGTCGAACTGTATTCATTGAAACATGGGCAAGCACCGATGAAGATGCTATTAGAATGGCAGAAAAAATATCGGGCTTGCCTAATGTGGTCGAAACTTCTTCTAATAACTTTGAAATTCCCTATCGATATTTCAATAATGTGCTAGACGCTTTAGATGAATGGGAACTTCATATATTTGGAGAACTTGACAACGACGTTCAAAGCTACATCGATTCTCGCAACCAGATTGCATCTTCGAATGACAATGATTTTTCATTTAAGACAGCTCCGTTCGAACATCAGGTTCAATGTTTTGAATATGCTAAAGACCATCCGTGTTTCCTTTTAGGCGACGAGCAAGGGCTAGGAAAAACCAAGCAGGCAATTGATATAGCAGTAAGTAGAAAGCCTGCTTTCAAACATTGTCTAATCGTATGTTGCATATCTGGGCTCAAATGGAATTGGGCGAAAGAAGTAGGAATTCATTCAAACGAAAGTGCTCATATTTTAGGAAGTCGAGTTACTAAAGACGGAAAATTAGTGATTGACGGAATTAACAAAAGAGCAGAAGACCTTCTTGATAAACACGATGAATTTTTCCTTATAACTAACATCGAAACTCTTCGCGACGCAGTTTTCATTAAGTATCTAAATGAGATGACCAAAAGCGGAGAAATTGGAATGGTTATTATCGACGAGATTCATAAGTGTAAAAATCCTTCAAGTAAGCAAGGAGCTTCAATTCAAAAGCTTCAAAGCTACTATAAGATGGGATTAACTGGAACTCCGTTAATGAACAATCCAATAGACGTTTTCAATGTTATGAAATGGCTAGGAGCTGAACATCACACTCTTACTCAATTCAAAGAGCGATACTGTATTGTCGACTCATTTAACCAGATAACAGGCTACCGAAATTTAGCAGAGCTTCGAGACCTTGTCAACGATTATATGCTTCGAAGGACGAAGGATGAAGTTTTAGACCTTCCTGAAAAAATTCGAGTAACAGAATATGTCGACATGAACTCAAAGCAGGCTAAAATCTATAAAGAGGTACTGACTAAACTTGTTGAAGATATTGACAAGGTCAAACTCATGCCAAATCCTCTAGCTGAAACCATTCGACTTCGACAAGCTACTGGAAACCCTTCAATTCTAACTACGCAGGAAATCAAGTCTTGCAAATTTGAAAGGTGTCTGGAAATTGTCAGCGAATGTTTAGAGCAGGGAAGGTCTTGCGTAGTTTTTAGCAATTGGGAGAAGGTTATTGAGCCTCTTTATAAAGAGATTTCAAAAATAGCAAAATGCAGCCTCGTTACTGGAGAAACAGCTGATAAGTTCAAGGAAATTGAAGACTTTATGAATTATTCTGGAGCCTCAGTTATTTTGGGAACTATTGGCGCACTTGGAACGGGATTTACATTGACAAAAGCTGATACAGTTATCTTTTTAGATAGCCCTTGGACACGAGCTGAAAAAGACCAAGCAGAAGATAGGTGCCATCGTATAGGTGCTAAAAGTACGGTGACCATTTATACGCTCGTTGCAAAAGGAACCGTCGACGAGCGTATAGAAGACCTAATTGAATCGAAGGGAGAATTAGCAGATTATATCGTAGACGGGAAGCCTATGAAATCTAAGATAGGCAACTTGTTCGATATATTGCTTAAATAGAATGAAAACTATCTCTATATTAAGGAAAGACACTAAAAGGAAGCCGGACAGGAACGGAAAGAGAACAGCACTTGAATTAGCTCAAGAGTTAGATATTTCGTCTAGCGAGCTTGCAAGTATTCTTCAAATTCCTGAAAGGACAGCAACTAGAATTTTACAACTCGACAAACTGCTCACTAAAGAGCAATGCATAATAATAGAAAGGTATTTAGATGAAATTCGCAGAAGATAAAAATTGGTATAAAGTAGGAGAGGTCTGCCAGATGTTGAACCGTTCACTTTCGACTTTGAATGTATGGTACGAAGCAGAAGAATACGCAAATGAACATAATATTCATTTCCCGTTTGTACTTCCAGCGCCTCGAACAGACCTTGACAACCGTGGCTCACGTTTCTGGGACGATGAAGGAGTTAATAAGTTGAAACGATTTAGAGACAACCTTATGCGCGGAGACTTGGCATTCTATACTCGAACTCTTGTTGGAAAAACCGAAAGGGATTTAATAAGAGACGATGCAAAAGCATTCAAAGAAGAACACGGACTGGAGAACTAAAATGGGATTCGAAAATGAGAAACAATTCATTGAAGCAATTGAAGAAGCAGGTGAATTAAATGCTGCAAAGGGCGACATGGAAAAGCAAGTCAAAAGTCTTCGCGATGCTTTAAAGGAGTACATGAAGGAAAATGACATTGAGTCGGCTCAAGGTAAGCACTTCTCTGCTACGTTTTATCAAACTGAACGCTCTACTATGAATGAAGAGCTTTTGAAACAAATTATTGAAGAGCTTGTAGACAAAGCAGAGACGGAAGAAATGTGTGAAAAACTTTCAGGTCTCATTGAATACAAGCCTGTCATCAATACAAAACTTCTAGAAGATATGATTTATCATGGGGAAATTGACCAAGAAGCAATTCTTCCTGCGGTTGTCGTAACGGTAACAGAAGGAATTCGTTTTGGAAAGGCTAAAATTTAGCCCTATTTTAAATTCTGTGCCCTTAAATCGCGCAGAGGTATCTACTAACTCTATCGCAGGCAAAACGCTGTCTGCGTTAGTTTTAAAGCGTTAAAATTATACGATAAGGAGTGAATAAGTGGCACGTCAAAGAATAGGAGCCTCAAAAGGTCAAGAAAACCATCTTGAAATACCATTTAAGCAACGTCCTAAAACTCGTTCTGCTTTATTTGGAAAAGATGTGCAAGGCGCACTTTCAAATGTCGAGCAAGACTACTTTCAAATAGCTGAAGCATTAAATGGAAAACAATTCGAGCCGACACTAAAGCAAGTATCGTCCTTCTTTATAGTTCAATATGAATTCATGTTCAATGTAAAATGCATCGACTATAATTGGTTCAACTTTTCGAGTACGATGAAAAATGTTAAAGACTATCTTGACATAAGTTCGAACATTGAACTCTGTCGATTCTTGGCTGAAAGTTTTATCAAGTATGAAAAAGTTCGAAGAAAATTAAATCTTCAGGAACGGTTCATAACCATTTCATCTTTCAAGCGAGCTTGGATTTTAGATGAACTTGAAGGAAAATCGGGTCAAAAGTTCGAAGGATTCTACTAATTTATAGACTATTTTTAGATTTTTAATTTTTTGCTTAACAAAATGAGCTGAACTTTTGTATAATCTAGTATCTTGATTCTCGCAGCCGGAAATAAGATACACGACTGAACTCTTTTAGTTAAATATCTAAATAAATGAAAAAAGGAGAAAAAGTTGAATAATTTAGCTGACAGAATATGGAAGAAAAAGTTGAACGAATTGTTCGAAAAAAGTGGGCTTCCTAAAAAATACTTCGAGCCTCAAGTATTAGTCGAGCGTGAAGCTGACAAAGAATGCTGGGAATGGCTTGAAGATGTTCGAGCGAATATAGTTGAAGAAGTTCGAAATGGCTTGAGCATTGTTATTGCGTCGACTACCGTTGGGAACGGAAAGACGAGTTGGGCAGTTAGGTTGCTTCAACGTTATTTAGCAGAGACAGCCCTTGATGGAAGAATTGTTGAAAAAGGAATGTTTGTAGTCTCTGCTCAATTATTGACCGAGTTTGGCGACTATAATTATTTTCAAACCATGCAGGAATTTTTAGAAAGGTTCGAACGTCTAAAAACTTGCGAGCTTTTAGTCATAGATGAAATTGGAGGAGGTTCGCTGAACAGGGCTTCCTATCCATATCTATATGACCTTGTTAATTATAGAGTTGATAATAATTTGTCGACTATCTACACTACTAACTACACTGACGATGAAATTATTGAACTATTAGGGCAGCGTCTATATAGCCGAATATATGATACGTCAGTGGTGCTCGAATTTGAAGCTAGCAACGTAAGAGGATTGGAGGCGAGTGAAATTGAATCATAGATATAGTGAACTAACTGACAAGCTGCTTCGGTTCCTTGGCTTTCTAATTATTTGCTGCATGAGCGCATATTGTTTAGGACGACATGACGAACGCAAAGAGCAAAATGAGATAATTGAAAGTTATAAGCAAAAACAAAAGTCTGCTGTCTATGTGACCGTTGACCGAACAGGTGCTTGGCTAGGAAGTACTCCGGGAGCTAAGGAAAGTCCTCTTTATAATGAAAACGGACAGCAGGTAGGAAAATTGAAAGAGGTGGCAGAGTGATTCAGCTTCAAGTCTTAAATAAAGTATTGATTGACAAGAGCTTGTCAATTTTAGAGAACAATGGAATTGACCAAGAATACTTCACTGACTATTTAGATGAGTATCAATTTATTCACGAACATTTTTCACACTATGGAAGAGTTCCTGATGATGAAACAATTCTTGACCATTTTCCAGGATTTGAATTTTTTGAAATTGGTGAAACAGATGAGTATTTAATTGATAAGTTAAAAGAGGAGCATTTATATAATTCTCTTGTTCCCATTTTAACTGAAGCAGCTGAAGATATTCAAATAGACAGCAACGTCGCGATTGCTAATATAATCCCGAAACTAGAGGAGCTTTTTAATCGCTCGAAGTTCGTAGGAGGATTAGACATTGCAAAGAATGCAAAGCTTCGACTAGATTGGGCAACCAGTATTAGAGGTCACGAAGGTGAACGATTAGGAATATCAACAGGGTTCGAACTACTTGATGACGTTTTGGGAGGGCTACTTCCCGGAGAAGACTTGGTGGTTATCATGGCTCGTCCTGGACAGGGTAAATCTTGGACAATTGACAAAATGCTTGCAACAGCATGGCAAAACGGACATGACGTTCTTCTATATAGTGGAGAAATGAGTGAAATGCAAGTGGGTGCTCGTATCGATACAATTCTTTCGAATGTAAGTATTAACTCAATCACGAAGGGAGTATGGAACGACCATCAATTTGAAAAATATGAAAATCATATTCAGGCGATGACTGAAGCTTCTAACTCTCTTGTGGTAGTTACTCCATTTATGATTGGAGGCAAAAACCTTACCCCAGCAATTTTAGATAGCATGATATCTAAATATCGACCATCTGTGGTAGGTATTGACCAACTATCGCTCATGAGCGAGTCTTATCCTAGTCGTGAACAAAAGCGTATCCAGTACGCAAATATCACGATGGACTTATATAAGATTTCTGCTAAATACGGAATTCCCATTGTACTCAATGTTCAGGCAGGACGTTCTGCTAAAACCGAGGGAGCTGAAAACCTTGAACTTGAACATATAGCAGAGAGTGATGGAGTTGGACAAAATGCCAGCAGGGTTATCGCTATGCGCAGGGACGAAAAGTCTGGCATACTCGAACTTTCAGTTGTGAAAAATAGATATGGTGAAGACCGTAAAATCATTGAATATATGTGGGACGTTGAAACTGGAACATATACTCTTATAGGATTTAAAGAAGAAGGCGAAGAGGGAAGTAGTGAAAGCTCGCCTCTAAAAGCAAAAGCGTCTAAGTCGACAGCTAGATTAAGAAGCAAGGTAACGAGGGAAGGAGTTGAAGCATTTTGATGAAAGTAAATGGTCTTCAAATTGAAGCAACCCCTGAACAAATTATTGAAAAACTTTCAAGGCAGCTTGAAGATGAAGGGATATTCATTTTTAGACGAACTAAATCTCTTGGGAATAACTATCAATTTTCATGTCCATTTCATGCAGGAGGGGTCGAAAAGCATCCCTCTTGTGGAATGAGTAGGAACCCTTCGTATTCAGGAAGTAAGGTAACAGAAGCAGGAACAGTTCACTGCTTCACGTGTGGATATACTTCAGGTCTAACCGAATTTATTTCGAATGTATTAGGCAGAAAAGATGGAGGGTTCTACGGGAATCAGTGGCTCAAGCGCGAGTTTGGAACATCTAGTGAAGTAGTTAGACAAGGAGTTAGTCCTGAAGCTTTTCGAAGAGCGTCTACTAAGCGCGAAACTGAGTATTCTATAATTCCCGAAGAAGAGCTTGACAAGTATAGGTTCATTCACCCTTATATGTACGAACGGAAACTAACCGACGAGATAATTGAAATGTTCGATGTAGGATATGACAAGTTGCACGATTGTATCACCTTTCCAGTGAGGAACATGAAAGGTGAAACTGTATTCTTCAACCGTCGAAGTGTTCGTTCAAAATTTCACCAGTACGGAGAAGACGACCCGAAAACTGATTTTCTCTATGGTCAGTATGAACTAGTTGCATATCGCGATTATTTCGACAAACCTATCACGCAAGTATTCGTGACAGAGTCGGTCATTAACTGCTTAACTCTATGGTCGATGAAAATTCCAGCTGTCGCGCTCATGGGAGTAGGAGGAGGAAATCAAGTCAACCTATTAAAGCGATTGCCTTATAGAAATATCGTTCTAGCACTTGACCCTGACAATGCAGGACAAACAGCTCAAGAAAAATTGTATCGACAATTGAAGCGAAACAAGGTTGTTCGATTCCTTAACTACCCTGACGAGTTTTATGAAAACAAGTGGGACATCAATGACAGACCGGATTTACTAAATTTTAACAGTTTGGTCTTGTAAATATTTTTTCATTATGGTATAATGAAAGAGTAAATAATTTAAAGAGGTCATATCAATATGAAAAGAGTTAATACATTAGTCTCCAGCTATGTAGGTGACGCAGTGTGGACAGATGAGCAATGTATTGAAAATTATCAGTTAGACCCTGATATGTCAATTGCATCTGCTTATCAACGCTATTTTGGAATGCTTTACACTTACGCGAAACGTTTCAAGTGTTTGTCAAAACCTGACATTGAAAGCATTGCATTTGAAACTATTTCAAAATGTCTAGCAACCTTTAAATCTAATCAAGACACTAAATTTGCAACATACCTTACACGAATATTCAAGAATAGAGTGATTGTTGAATACCGATATTTGAACGCTCCGTCAATGAGCCGAAATTGGTATTTAGAAGTCCTGTTCGATAATAGTTCAAGCAGCGAAGATGAAAATGATTTCAGTATTTTTTCGACAGTTGGATACTGCGAAGATTACGGGAAAATTGAAATGGAAGCAAGCCTTGATTTCATGACGCTTTCTAATACTGAATATGCTTATGTCGCGTCTATTATCCAGAATGGACCTCTTGTAAGCGACGCAGAAATTGCGCGTGAAATCGGGGTAAGCAGGGCAGCTGTTAGTCAGTCTAAGAAAAAACTAAAAGAAAAGTTAAAAGATTTTTTATAATTGGTTTACAAAACGGATGAATTTCGTGTATATTATATATGAAAGAAAAACATTGAAACCATAAAATCTTCAAAATCTTTCAACCATTAAAAACTTTAAAAGGAGAATTGATATGGCAAGAGTATCTATTCAAAAATCGGGCTCATTTAGCTCAGGAACTAATAACGAATTTTTCGCACTAAGTGACCACGGCGACAGCGCAATTGTCACCTTATTGTACGAAGACCCAGACGGCGAAGACATTGACTACTTCGTAGTTCACGAAGCTGAAATCGATGGTCGTAGACGTTACATCAACTGCAACGCGATTGGCGAAGACGGTGAAACTGTTAATCCAGATGACTGTCCATTGTGTCAAAGCGGATATCCTCGTATTGAAAAACTTTTCCTTCAACTCTACAATCATGACAGCGGAAAAGTTGAAACATGGGACCGAGGTCGTTCATACGTTCAAAAGATTGTTACATTCATCAACAAGTATGGCAGCCTCGTAACGCAACCTTTCGAAATCATTCGTTCAGGAGCAAAAGGAGACCAGAGAACTACCTATGAATTTCTTCCAGAGCGACCTGAAGAAAGTGCTACGCTTGACGACTTCCCAGAAAAGAGTGAACTTCTTGGAACTCTAATTTTAGAGTTAGACGAAGACCAGATGTTCGACGTAGTAGACGGAAGGTTCACTCTTCAAGAAGAGCGTCAGTCAAGTCGTTCAAATTCACGTAGAGGCTCATCACCTGCTCCTAGACGTGGTGCAGGTCGAAGCGATTCTCAAAGTCGAACAGCTGAAAAAACTCCTTCAGTTAGTCGAAGAACTCCTCCTACACGAGGTCGAGGATTCTAACATGAGGGCGAAAGCCCTCTTTATTTATCTACTAAAGAGAAAGGAAATTAAATGTCTCAAAAAGGACTATTCGGTGCAAAACCTCGTTCGAGTAAGAAGAATGATGCTCAACTACTTGCACAGCGAAAAAATAGGAAGCCCGCAGCTGAAGTGACTTACATTTCAGGAAATTCATTAAAGGACGCAGTTGCTAGAGCTCGAACTCTTTCAAATAGGATTCTAGGACACGTTCTTCATAGGCTTGAACTAATCGTAGACGAAGCAAAACTTGAGCAATATGTCGACAATATGATTAAAGACGGGATAGGTTCAATTGACGTTGAAACTGACGGACTTGATACTATTCACGATGAACTTGCAGGAGTATGTCTTTATTCGCCTAGCCAAAAAGGAATCTACGCTCCTGTCAATCATGTTAGCAACATGACCAAGATGAGACTTAAAAATCAAATCTCTCCTGCGTTCATGACCAAGATGCTTCAAAAAATTGCAGATTCAGGAATTCCTATTGTCTACCACAATTCGAAGTTCGACTTGAAGTCAATGTTTTGGCGACTAGGAATTAAAATGAACGAGCCTGAATGGGACACCTATTTAGCAGCAATGCTTCTAAATGAAAACGAACCTCACAGCTTGAAAAAACTTCATTCGAAATATGTTCGAAACGAAGAAGACGCAGAGGTTGCAAAATTCAATGACTTGTTCAAAGGAATTCCATTCAGTCTTATTCCTCCAGATGTTGCGTATGTGTATGCAGCATATGACCCTTTGCAAACTTTCGAACTTTATGAGTTTCAAAAGAAGTATTTAACTCCGGGAACTAATGAATGCGAAGAGTATGACCTAGAAAGAGTTTCATGGGTTCTCCATAATATCGAAATGCCTTTGATTAAAGTCCTTTTCGACATGGAAGTCTATGGCGTCGATTTAGACGAAGACAAGCTACAAGAAATTCGTGAAAAGTTCACGAACAACATGAACGAGGCTGAAGAAGAGTTTCAACGTCTTGTAGCAGAATGGCAACCTGAAATTGAAGAGCTTCGACAAACTAATTTTCAAAATTATCAAAAACTTGAAATGGACGCAAGAGGTCGAGTAACTGTAAGCATTTCAAGCCCTATTCAATTAGCAATCCTATTTTACGATATCATGGGATTAAAAAGTCATGAAAAGGATAAGCCCAGAGGGACAGGTGAAAGCATAATTGAGCACTTCGACAATGACATTTCGAGGGCGCTTTTGAAATATAGAAAATATGCGAAACTTGTTTCAACCTATACTACACTCGACCAACACCTTGCAAAACCTGACAATCGAATTCATACGACATTCAAGCAGTATGGAGCTAAGACAGGACGTATGTCGAGTGAGGGACCGAACTTGCAAAATATTCCCTCAAAAGGAGAAGGTGCAGTTGTTCGTCAAATCTTTGCAGCAAGTCCAGGACATTACATCATCGGTAGTGACTACTCTCAACAGGAGCCTCGTTCATTGGCAGAGTTGAGCGGAGATGAAAGTATGCGTCACGCTTATGAACAGAATTTAGACCTTTACTCAGTTATCGGTTCGAAACTCTACGGAGTTCCTTACGAAGAATGTCTTGAATTCTATCCTGACGGAACTACTAACAAGGAAGGGAAAACTCGAAGAAATTCTGTCAAGTCCGTACTCTTGGGGCTTATGTATGGTCGGGGAGCTAACTCAATCGCTGAGCAGATGAACGTGTCTGTCAAAGAAGCGAATAAGGTCATAGAAGACTTCTTTAGCGAGTTTCCTAAGGTAGCAGACTATATCATTTTCGTACAAGAGCAAGCTCAAGAATTGGGATATGTTCAAACTGCAACAGGGCGCAGACGTCGCCTTCCTGATATGAGCTTACCTGAATATGAATTTGAATACATTGACGCGAGCAAAAATGAAGAGTTCGACCCTTTCAATTTTAGCGATGACCAGCAAATGACTAACAGCGTTCCAGAATATATTATCGAAGAATATTGGGCTCAACTTGACAGGGCTTGGGGATTCAAGAAGAAGCAGGACATTAAAGACAAGGCAAAACAAGAGGGGATACTCATTCGCGACAATGGAGGAAAGATTGCAGATGCTCAGCGTCAATGTCTTAACTCAGTTATTCAGGGAACAGCAGCTGACATGACTAAATATGCAATGATTAAAGTTCATCGAGACCCTGAACTAAATGAACTTGGATTCCATTTAATGATTCCAGTTCACGATGAGCTTCTTGGTGAAGTTCCTAGAGAAAATGCTAAGCGTGCAGCTAAAAGACTGACAGAGGTTATGATTGAGGCTGCAAAAGATATTATTAGTTTGCCAATGAAATGCGACCCTAGCATTGTAGAGCGTTGGTACGGAGAGGAGATTGAACTATGACGCAAAAAATGCTTTTTTCGAAGCCTAAGGAGTCAATGGTTGTAAATGGAAGAAAGTTTGTTCGAGTCGACATGAACGACTATGAACTTTTTAGACAGTTTGGAAAGAAGAGAAAGTATATCGCATACCATGCTTTTTCAGTCTGTTTCATGTACTATTGGAATATGAGAGTATATAGTCTTTTTATTAACGAAGACGCTGTCGAAACTGGAGAGCTTATTCCAATTGCTAAGAAGCATAAGAATGTTTCATCTTATTATATTGTCGACCCGATTGTAAATGATTTTGAAACTGTTTTAAATTTATGCGAAAGCCTAAGTGAAATCGCTACGAAGGGAGTCTACGTCAGCTGTATTCACGAAGCAAATTCTTCTGTATATCTCGAAAGCGATAAATTTGAAAAATATGGAAGTGTCGAAAAGGAGTTCATTTATAGTACAGATGAACAAGTTGAACTGAAAGGTTCGAAATTTAAAAAAGCTCGAAAACATCTTTCACAGTTCAAAAAGTCGAACAATTTAGAAGTTCGTTTAATTACAGAAGCCGACATACCAGCTCATGAAAAATTCCTTGATAAATGGATGCAAGAAGTCGGTCCGGGATACTTTCGACCTTCAGTGTTAAAAGACCGGAACCTCATTCGACTTGTTGCAAATGGTGACGACTACGATTTTACCCTAGCAGCATTCGATGGAGAAGACATGGTTGGAATTTGCTCATGTAGTATTGAGCCAGATACTGGAATAATGTGTGGGATTTACCAGAAATGTTTGAGAGGCTACACAAATCTTTCGCAGTACATTGAACATGAATGTTCAGTCATTGGACAGTCGCGAGGTGCAAAAATTGAAAACGACGCCTCAGCTTCTGCCTCAAGTCCTGGAATTAGAAAGCACAAACTAGCAAGGAGACCATATGAATTCTGGAAAATCTACTCATTTAAGTATATCTAAATTATACGCAATTGCTTATGTAGTATTAGTAGTCATTTCGAACCTTGTTACAATTTATTTCAAGCCTTTAAATTTAGCAGGAGTTTTAATTCCTTCAAGCAGTTGGTTCATGGGATTTACATTCTTGCTCATAAATCTAATTAGCAGGTACGAGAACAAACGATTTACAGGCTCATTGATATGGGTGGGCTTATTCCTTACCTCTTTGATTTGCTTGGCGCAGAATTTACCTCAATCGCTTGTCGTGGCTTCTGGAGTAGCATTTTGGATAAGCCAGCAGATAAGCGTCATTCTGTTTAAAAAGCTGTCAAACTATTATCAGTCGTCTTGGGTTAATTCATGTTCGAGTTTTGTTGGTTCGGTTATAGATGCAACTATTTGGATTGCTCTCGGGTTGAGCCCTCTGGGAATTGGAACAGTTGCTTATATCGACATTCCTTCTGCCGTTTTTGGGCAAGTTGTAGTTCAATTTATTCTACAAACAATCGCTTCAAAATACTTGAAAAAATAGTCGGGAAATTCCTGATTATTTTTTTTTGTAAAAAATTTACAAAAATCGCTTGACTTTATTCATTCATTATCGTATAATGTATTTATAAATAATTAAAAGGAGAGATAAGATGAACACAAGACTTATCGCATTAAAACGAATGGCAGATAACAAGGGACTAGACCTTTGTTTAAAAAGCCCAGAAGGAGCCGAACTAAAAGTTCCAGTTGAGCAAGCTATGAAATATGTCGCAGTGAGAACCTTTAAAATTCTAGCGGATAAAATAGAAGCGATAACAGTTCTCAAGCAAGATGAATATCTTTTCCATTTTGGCAATCTTTTATAGATTGTTTTAATTGCTTAACAAAATATATGACATTCGTGTATAATATATATGAGGCAGTTTTGTAGAACCTGACATCCTGCTAAAAATAAAAATAAAGGAGGCTCGAACATGAGTCAAAACACTACACGCACAGACGCTGAATTAACAGGCGTCACTCTATTAGGAAATACTGAAACTAACTACGATTATGAATATAATCCTGAAGTTCTGGAAACCTTCCCTAACAAGCACCCTGAAAATAATTATCTTGTCACGTTTGACGGATACGAATTCACTTCACTTTGTCCCAAAACTGGACAGCCTGATTTTGCAAATGTATTCATCAGCTATATCCCGAATGATAAGATGGTCGAATCTAAGTCATTAAAACTTTACCTCTTTAGCTTTAGAAACCACGGTGATTTCCACGAAGACTGCATGAACATTATTCTAAATGACCTATACGAATTGATGGAGCCTAAATACATCGAAGTGATGGGACTATTCACTCCTCGTGGAGGAATTTCAATCTATCCATTCGTGAACAAGGTAAACCCAGACTTTTCAACTCCTGAACTTGAACAGCTTTCACTTCAACGCAAGTTGAACTTCTTGGGAAGTGTTCACACTCTAGGAAGAGCTATTCGATAGGAGGTTAAAATGAAATCTGTCGTATTATTATCAGGAGGCGTCGACTCTGCTACCTGCTTAGCAATTGAAGTCGATAAATGGGGAGCCGAAAATGTTCACGCAATTGCATTTAACTACGGACAAAAGCATGAAGCTGAACTTGAACATGCTGCTGGAGTTGCAATGCATTATAGAGTTAAATTCACAGTCCTTCAAATTGACTCGAAAATTTACTCAAGTTCGAACTCTTCTCTTTTAAAGGGAAAAGGGGAAATTTCACACGGAAAAACCTATGCAGAAATTTTAGAAGAAAAAGAAGTTGTCGACACTTATGTTCCATTTAGAAATGGACTAATGCTTTCTCAAGCTGCTGCTTACGCTTACTCAGTAGGAGCTCAATTCGTAGTATATGGAGCTCACGCAGACGATGCAGCAGGTGATGCATATCCTGACTGTACTCCAAATTTCTATAACTCGATGACAAATGCAGTTGAGTATGGAACTGGAGGAAAGGTGACGCTTCTCGCTCCGTTGCTTACCTTATCGAAAGCTGAGGTCATTAAATGGGGACTAGATTTAGAGGTTCCTTATTTCCTAACTCGTTCATGCTATGAAAGTTCGAATGAAAGTTGTGGAACTTGTGCAACGTGCATTGACCGAAAAATAGCCTTTGCAAAAAATGGCATGACCGACCCTATACATTACAAGGAGAATTGATATGAAAGTTTCAAAAACCTTAACATTCGACGCAGCTCATCAATTAGTTGGACATTTTGGAAAGTGTGCAAATCTTCATGGACATACCTACAAGGTCGAAATTTCTTTAGCAGGCGAAACTGTTCAACATGGCTCAAGTAAGGGAATGGTCGTCGACTTTTACCACGTTAAGAAAGTCGCTGGAAAGTTTGTCGACAGACTTGACCACGCTGTTTTGCTTCAGGGGAATGAACCAATCTTCTTGGAAGACGCAGTTGACACTAAACGAGTTATCTTTGGATTTAGGACAACCGCAGAGAATATGTCAAGATTCCTTACTTGGACACTTACTGAGCTCATGTGGCAATACGCAAGAATTGATTCAATTAAACTTTGGGAAACTCCTTCAGGTTGCGCAGAGTGTTCATACTATGAAGTTTTCACAGATGAAGAAGTTGAGCTTTTCAAGAATGTAAAATTCGTAGAAGGCGACAGCGAGGTCACTGTTCGTGAGCTTCTAGGAGGCGAACATGGTTAATCAATACAATCAGCCCGAACGAGGCAAGATTAGAATTAACGTTCGCGACCCTGAAAAAATGCCTGTCATGGAAGTCTTCGGTCCTACTATTCAGGGCGAAGGAATGGTTATTGGACAGAAAACCATTTTCATTCGAACTGGAGGATGTGATTATCATTGCAATTGGTGCGATTCTGCATTTACTTGGAACGGAACTACTGAACCTGAATACATTACAGGCGAAGAAGCTGCTAACCGTATTCTAAAACTTGCTTTCAATGAAAACGGCGAACAGATTTGCAATCATGTTACCTTAACAGGCGGAAACCCTGCTTTAATCAATGAGCCTATGAGCAAAATGATTTCCATTCTAAAAGAGAAGGGATTCAAGTTTGGGCTAGAGACGCAGGGAACACGCTTCCAAGAATGGTTCAAAGAAGTAAGCGACATCACTATTAGTCCAAAACCTCCTTCAAGTGGAATGAGAACTAATATGAAAATTCTTGAAGCTATTGTAG
>ERZ773207.37-NODE-37-length-40650-cov-13.291218_pt1 | contig 40650 bp, 27 predicted proteins | sample MGYA00580997_ERZ773207 | MGnify/ENA primary metagenome ERZ773207 (study PRJEB29015, sample SAMEA2738170) | human oral metagenome | biome: human oral; feature: human-associated habitat; material: saliva | place: China | collected 2239 ... | reverse complement strand
TCATTGAAGCACAATGCAGTAAAGATACAGGAATGGCTCAAGGTCTTGCCAACCTTGTAGCTTCATATCAAAAACCGCTCATTCGAGATAACGAAACAAAACTAGAAGAACAGCGACGGCAGCTATCAGAAGTTTATCTCCGATATAAAGAGTGGGTTCTCAAAAACCAATAAATAGAAGGTCCCCGATTGATGATTCATCAATCGGGGACCTTTAATTTATTAACTACTCTGCAGATAGAGAGGGCTAATCGGTGAAGTGGCCGGTCACCTCCGCCAGACGCGCCGGATTCACCAGGTCAGGGTGCGTACCCTCCAGCAGCACCGCACGGAACGACGACGCATGCGCCGCCCAACCCTTCGCATCCAGATACGGCTGATCCTCATGCGGCACACCCACCAGCAACACATCACCATCAAAGAACGCCTGCTCAGCACCACGCATCAACGCCGCCGAAGCACGCATACTACCCAAGCACACGCCCAACTTCTCCTCCGGTAGGTAACCCATCGCCGAACCCGCCCGCTGCAGACGCTCCAACGTACCCGGCAAATCAAGCTGCTCACCGGCAGCAGGCTCCGGCAAACCGCCCATACGCAGCAGCGCACGGAAGCTCTCCTGCTCATCCGGCGCAGGCACACCCTGCCACTGCTCCGAAGGATACGCATCCAACAGGATGACGCGCTCAACCAGCGCACCCGCAGCCTGCGCCAGGGCCGCCACCTGCACCGCGGCAGTACCGCCCACAGACCAGCCCATCAACGCAAAACGACGCGGCAACGAACGCTCCGCCAGGGTCTTCTCAATCAGCTTCAGGTAGCCCTCAGCCAACTCCTGCAGGCTCGACGCAAACCCGGCATTCGGGTCAGAGAACGCCTCAGCCTGCAAAGCATACACACCCTGCTGAGCCGGAAGATGCGAAAGGTACCCCGCATAGCACCAGCCCAAACCACCCGCAGGCGGCAGGATAAACAGCGGCGCAGGCTGATAAGCGGGCTCAGCGGCATCATGCGCGGCAGGATGTTCACGTAGCGGCAGAACCGGCGCGAACTCCGCGCCCTCGCCGCGCTCGCCCGCAATGGACGCCGCCAAATCCTGCACGGTCGGATGCGCAAAAAGCGAACCAATGCTCACGCTCAGACCCAGCTGCTCCTCAACCGCGGCAATCACCTCAAGAGCCGCCAGCGAATGACCACCCGAGGCGAAGAAATCCTCATCCACACCGAAACGCTCACGACCCAGCACACCGGCAATAATCGAGCACAGCTGCTGCTCCAGCAGGCCGTGCGGACCCTCAGTATTAGAAGTCTGCGGGGTCAGGTCCAGGGACGCCAACAGCTTGCGATCAGCCTTACCGGAAGGGCTCACCGGCAGAGCAGGCAGGGTGTGCCACAGGGTCGGAACCATGTAGTCCGGCAGAACCTGCGCGCAATGCTCACGCGCCGCCTCCACCAGCTGCTCGGCACGCTCGGCGGGCACATCGCCCACCTCCAGCACCGCCGCCAGGGCAGGCTCACGCAGACCGCGGTACAGCAGAGCCACCGAAGCACTCACGCCCTCAACCGCGGCAAGAGCCATCTCAATATCGCCCAGCTCCAGGCGCTGACCGCGCACCTTAATCTGGTAGTCCGTGCGGCCGCGGTAACCGATGACGGCGCGGCCATCGGGAAGAATCTCCCAGCACGCCAAATCGCCCGTACGGTACAGGCGCTGGCTCTCACCGTTCAGCAGCGCGAGCGCACCGGCAGGAGCCTGCTCCACGAAAGCCGCCGCGGTCGCCTGCGGGTTGTTCTTGTAGCCGCGCGCCAGCTGCACGCCCGACAGGTGCAGTTCACCCGTCACGCCCACCGGCACGGGGTGGCCGGTCGGGTCAAGAATCAGGGTGCCGGTGTTCCAGACCGGCTCGCCAATGGGCACGCTCTCGCGCTGCGGGTCGGTGGAAGTCTCCCAGAAGGTCACGTCCACTGCCGCCTCGGTCGGGCCGTACAGGTTCAGCGGGTACACGCCCAGAACCTCGCCCGCAGCCTGTACCTGATCCTTCTGCAGAGCCTCACCCGAGCAGACCACGTAGCGCAGGGGCTGGTCTCGATCCCTGCCGAAGCCGGCATCAGCCAGGATGCGGCGCGCCGCCGGCGAAGAGGTCAGCGCCGAAAGCATGGTCGGCACAAAGTGCACCGCCGTGACGGACTGCTCGGCAATCACGCGCGCCAGGTAGGCGGGGTCGCGGTGCCCATCCGGGGCGGCAATAACTACGGCGGCACCCTCGGCAAGCGGCCAGTACAGCTCCCACACGTGCACGTCAAAGGAGATGGGGGTCTTGTGCAGAACGCGGTCGCCCTCCCCCACCGGAATCTGGTGCTGCTGCCAGCGCAGGCGGTTATCAATCGCGCGGTGGCTGATGGCAACGCCCTTAGGCCTGCCCGTGGAGCCGGAGGTGAAGAGCACGTAAGCGTCCTCGTCCAGACCGGTTTTCACGCCCGGAAGCTCCTCGGCGGCGGGTGCAGAGGAGAGTGCCGGGGTAGGCTCATTAGTGTTTACCGGCGGCAGGGTCGGCTCAGGCAGGGTCTGCTCAGACAGTACGTGCTGGGGCAGGTTCGCGTGACGCTGCGGCTCCTGCGGGTTCAGCTCCTGCGCGCTCAGCGGCTGCAGGCCGGGGCCGTGCAGCAGCAGGGAACATTCGGCGTCCTCCATCATCACGCCCACACGCTCGGCGGGCAGGTCCGGAAGCACCGGCACGTAGGTGGCGCCAGCGTACAGCAGGGCGTACAACGCCACGTACTGCTCGGCGCCGCGGTGCACACGCAGACCCACCGCATCGGAAGGGCGAACACCCCAGTCCAGCAGCTGCGCGGCTAGCGCACGGGCGCGCTCATCCAGTTCGGCGTAGGTGAGGGCGCGGTCAAAAGCGTAGGCGCGCTCCGACTCGGGGGTGAGCACCTCACCGGGCGCGGGGGCAGAATCCAGCACCGCGAGCGCCTGCGGATGCGCCGCCACCGCATCACGGAAGCGACCCAGCAGGGTCTTGTACTCCAGCGGATGCTCGGTGCGCGCCGGGGCGGTCAGCTCGCGCAGGGTCGCAAGCTCCGCCTCGGTCGCCAAACCCAGGTTGTTCAGGGAGGCGCCCTCACGCTGCGCCTCCGCGGCGTAGGCGGGCAGCCACTCGCTCAGGCGGGCGGCGTGGCGTTCCAGCTCCTTAGCGGTGTAGAGCGCCGGGTTCATGTCAATCTCGCAGGATATGCTGTTGCCGCGGCCGGGCATGCCGCGCAGGGTGAAGGTCGCGTCAGCAACGGGACCGGCAGAGATATTGTGGATGCGCGCGGTCGGTACCGCGGATCCGGACTCGTCCTTGGAGGGTGCCGCCAGCGGCAGCACCGCGTCGAAGGGCACCACGTTAATCTGCGCACCAAACAGCCTGGACTGGGCGTTACGTGCGGTACGCTCCAAATCTTCCTGACGAGCCAGCGGATGCTCAGCGTTGCGGGCGTACTGCTCCTTCACCGAGTGCAGGGACTCCGCGATGGGGCCGGTCGCCGCAACCTGCACCGGCAGCACATTCACTGCGGTACAGCCGGTCTGCGCGCTCGCCGCGCCCAGGGCGCGGGTCGCCTCCGGCAGGGTGCGGGCGAACATGCGGTTCATCTGCGGCACACCGAACGAAGCCTGCGGGTATCCGCCCACACGCGCCAGGTACGAGCCCACGGCGGCGGTCGCCAGCACCGGCCAGGAGACGGCGTGCTGCTTTGCCGCATCCAGCAGAGCCTGCTGGGTGGGCACGTCGATGCTGAATGCCAGGCGCACAGACCGCGCCGACGGGGAGGCGGTACGACCCGCCAGGGAGGTGTCTTCCTGTTCCAGGGCGCCGCTCGCCTCCCAGAAGGCGACGTCTTCGTCACGGGCGGTGGAGGCGGCATCGTCGGCATCGAGCAGCTGCTGCAGGCTCATGCGGCGGGTTGTCGGAACCGGCTGACCGGCGGACAGGGCGCGGTATATCGCCGCCACGCGGGAGAGGCCGTTGAACGCGGCGAAACCGTCGGCAACCACGTGGGAGAAGGAGTGGTAAACCCAGAGGAACCCGCCGTAACGCACCACTGCGCTGCGCACGGTCACGCCCTCATCGGTGGTGAGGGGCTGGGCGAGCAGGCGCTGCGCCCAGGCGCGCACCGGCGCGGGCAGGTCAGAGCCGGGCAGGGCTGATTCAGGCAGGTCAGAGGCGTTCTCCTCCCCCGCCTCGGCGGTGCCACTCAGCTCCCCCTCGTCCAGTTCGCCCCCGTCCACGAGCAGGTCAATGCCCGCGAGGAATGCCTCAAGCGGCAGAATCTGCTGGGAGGCGGCACCATCGGCAATGCGGGTGCGCACGCGGAAACCCTCGTTCTCGCGGTAGAGCTGCACCAGCGCCTCACGCAGCAGATCGAGGTCGGTGTCCGCGGGGCATTGCAGAACCTCCGCGGTGTTGTAGCAGGGGTTCGTCGGGTCAATCGCGGCGGCAAAGTAGATGCCGCGCGCGTTCGTGGTCAGCGGCAGCCAGGGACTGTCAGCACTGTTCGATGCGGGATCAGTCGCGGCGGTGCAAAGGTCGGAAGCAGTCCCGAAGCTAGCGGGTGCGGTAGTATCAGCTACGCCCATGGTGGCCTCTCAAGGTCTGGATTAGGGGTCTGGATTAGGGATGATATGCGGTGTGTGAAAGGTAGGCTACTGCCCCGCCGTTTCGCGCTGGCTAGCGTAAACATAGCCGGTAAACATAGCAACAAATACGGCGCGAGACGGCACAAATCAAGCGGGGCGAGCGAGGCGAGTAGCAAACACCCCGGGCGCCCGTCTGCATGCGCGGCAGGCGGGCACTCGGGGTGCGGTAACGCTTAGCCCAGGCGGGAGGCGATGAACTCCACGGTCGGGTTCTCCACCAGCTCAGTAAACTCAATCACGGCGCCTTCGGCAGCAAGATCATCGAGCAGGGCGAAGGAACCCATCGAGTCCAGGCCCAGGGAGAACAGGTCGGTGGTCGGCTCGTCAAAAGCAGTCTGCAGGGAGTCGGGCTCGACGATGTACTTCTCCATGATGGGGCGCAGGGTCTCAAGTGCGGACATTTTTCTCCTCAATAGGGGTAGGAATACGGGCGTAGGGTTTAGCCAAAAAGGGTTTAGCCGAAAATTTCGGCAAGCTTGGCGCGCAGTTCGCGGCGAGAAATCTTACCCACGTTCGTGGTGGGCAACTCCTGCAGAACCTGCACGCGCTCCGGAATCTTGAAGTCGGCGAGCTTCTTCGAGGTGAAGAACTCGTGCATCGTGCGGCGCGGGTTTTCGCCCAGGTCGGCGCCTTCCTGCGGCACAATGACCAGGCCCACGCGCTCGCCCACGGTCTCATCCGGGATGCCCAGAACCACGGCGTCAAAAACGTCGGGGTGGGTCAGCGCCAGCTCTTCAATTTCGTCCACGGCAATCTTCTCGCCGTTGCGGTTAATCTGGTCCTTCGCGCGGCCGGTCACCTCAAGGTACTTGCCGGCGACCAGGCGCACAATGTCGCCGGTGCGGTAGAAACCGTCCTCGGTGAAGCCGTAGCGGTTCGCGTTCTCCTCCAGGTAGTAGCCGCGAATCGTGTACGGGCCGCGGGTGAGCAGGTGGCCGCTCTCGCCGCGCTGAACCGGCTGATCCTGATCATCAACAATCAGAATTTCGTCGTCGGGGCTAATCGGGTAGCCCTGAGTCCTCAGACGCATCTCAATCGGGTCGGTGGAGCGGGTGTAGTTCACCAGTCCCTCAGCCATGCCGAACACCTGCTGAACGGTGCAGCCGAGCACGGACTCGATCTTGCCCGCAACCGCCGGGGCCAGCTTCGAGCCGCCCACCTGCAGGGTCTGCAGGGAGGGCAGGGACACGCCGCGCTTCTCCGCGGAGGCGACCCACGCCTGAGCCAGCGGCGGCACCAGCGCGGAAGTGGTCACACCCTCCATCTCGATGAGGTGGAACGCAGTCTGCGGGGACGGATCCGCCGCAAACACCAGCTTGCCGGAGACGCACATGACACCCAGAATACCGGGCGAGCTCATCGTGAAGTTGTGCGCGGCGGGTAGCACCACGAGCATGGTCGTGTTGTTGTTCAGCTTGCAGATATCGACCGAGCCGCGCACCGAGTACAGGTAGGCGGCGTGGGTGCGAGGAATCAGCTTCGAAATGCCGGTCGTACCGCCGGAAAGCTGCAGGAACGCCACCTGCTCGCTCGCGCGCTGGTTCTCGGTGTTCTGAACGACGCCGGGCACGAACTCTTCAGCGAGCTCCTCTTCGGTCAGCGGGGTCAGCGGCTCGGCAACGTCAATAGCGACCGGCGGCTCCTGGGAGTTCTTGCGCAGTTCGGCGGCAACGTCCTCGTGCAGGGCGGTGAAATCCGCGCCGGGGATCAGCGAAGAGAACACGTGCGCCGCCGCGTCGGTGCGGGTCGCAAAGTGCACGAGCTCGGTGGTGCGGTGCTGCGGCAGGCAGAACACCGGCAGAGCCGCCGCCCAGAAAATACCGAGCAGGTACACCAGGTACTCGGCGGTGTTACCCAGCTGCAGCAACACGCGGTCACCGGGCTGCACGCCAGCCTGAATGAGGCGCGCCGCAGCGGCACGACCTGCCGCCTCCAGCTCACCGTAGGAGAGGCGAATCTGTTGGGGCTTGCCGTCCTCATCGAGCTGCGCGTGCGAAATCGCCACGAGCGCCGGGAAGTGCGGCTTTGCGCGGCAGGCGTCCAGCAGGAACTCGGGGATGGTCTGGTCAATCCAGTAGCCGGCTTCGCGGTACTTCGCGGCAAAAGACTCGGGGATGAGCGGTGTGGGGGCCAGGGGGCTACGTTCTACGGTCATCTTCTCTCGATTTCTGTGTCGTTTGCGGTTTCTATAGCGCTCACGTGCTGCGTGCGTTCGCAGCGTGATGCCATCTCGTCAATGAGGGCGGGTGCACAACCTACGCCGGGTACCTTTCGGTACCCCTCGCGGCGCGGTAGTGTTGCACTCTTCTTAGGCTGTACTTCTCTAGGATACGGGCGCGGCGGTGTTTACCCTAACGGGAACCCCGCACGCCCACCATACGGGGTGTGCTCTACCCGGGCGGAGCCCTAGGCTACCTCTCGCTGGTCCTCTTCAGAGCCCGGCTCAGTGCGTTCAGCCTCCCGGCTGGCAGCAATAATACGTTCCAGGGCCGGCACAATCGCACCGCGCCAGCACGCATAATCGTGACCGCCGTTGAAGGTCGTGCAGTGTGCCCTCTCCAGGCCCAGCTTTTCCAGACGCGCTTTCAGCTCGCGGTGATGAGGAACCAAAACCCATTCCTGCTCCCCCACCTCAATCTCAAGGTACAGGTGGCGCAGACGGTCAATCTCGCCCGCCGCCTCCAGCTCGTCCAGGCGGTCCATGACCTGCGGCTGCCACAGCGACGAAGACTGCGCGATTGCGCCGCCAAACGCCTCCGGGCGGCTCAACACCGCCAACAGGGAGGACAGGCCGCCCAGGGACTGACCGTTAATCACAATGTTCTGCGGCGCGGTCTTAATGCCGTACACCGCCTCCAGGTGCGGGAACGCAATCTCCACCAGGTAGTCGGCAATCGGGTTGTCACCGTTCAGTTCCTTCCAGCGGTTCTCGCGACCGCCAGAGTGCAGGAAGAATACGTGCATCGCCGGAATACGGCCCGCCTCATGGGCACGGTTGAGGGTCTGCTCCATGCCCTGGCTAAACCACATCTCACCGTCGAACTGGATGAACAGCGGCGCATCCGGGGCGGGGTCCCCCACGCGACCGAGCACGTACTGGTGGCCGTCAGAGGTCTGCATCCACTCGGGGGCGGGCAGCGCGTCAATCTCTTCCTGAGTCAGGATGAACTCCTGCACCGGCGCGTGCTCAAGCTGCACCACACCCATGCAACGACCGATGCGGTTGCACACGGTCTCGGGGTTCAGCGGGTCACCCTCGCCGGAGTCCAGGGCGGCACGCAGGCGCACCTGGTCGTCATCGCCCAGCCAGGCGGGGCGCTCGCCGGGCAGCGCCGGCAAGAAGTTGTAGGAGGCACGCCAGGTGGTTTCCATCTGCATGCTCAGCTGCCACCAGCCGGTGCCCTCGATGCGGGCCATGAGGGAACGGTCAAGGTTCTTCTCATCGGTCAGGCGGTTGATGAACATGAGCACCTGCTCCGCCTGCTCGTTGTAGTACAGGAAGGTGACGATGCGCTCGTTCTCACTGATGGTGCCGTCGTCAAGATGCACCGGCTCGATAATGGGGGTGCCTTCGGAGACAACCTCAACGATGCGGGCGTTCAGCTCTTCGGGGCTGACCGCCTCGGCAATGAGGGTGCTGATGAGGGGGCTGTCCACGCGCGGTGCCGGTACAGGGCGCGGGATCTTGGGAGGGCTCGGGCGCACAGCCGGCGCAACGGTACGAGGCTGCGCAGAAGCAGCCTGTGCAGAAGCGTTCTGCGCGGGAACGGTCGCGGTGGGTTCGTGCTCGCCCAACGGTTCCTCCTTGGTCTGTGAAAACACTCAATCGGTGAGAATCGGTGAGGAGGCGCATTATCGTTAGTTAGCCTCCACTACCTCACTCTATGGTATCCCTTACCCAAACTCCAGCCAAAGGGAAAAATGAAAGAACCAAAAAATGACAAGAATGACAGCCAGCACACGCTCCTCAAACCCAAACACGAAGCCGCCACGTAGTCATCTCAGCCCCGCCCAGACCGGCTCAGCCCCGCCCAGGCCAGCGCAGCCCAGCTCAGAAGTTAAAAGAGATGAGGCACCGAGACCGTGCATCAAACCTCTCAAGTTACAACTTTCAAAGTCTCATGCGGCAGTCTCGGTGCCTCATCTACGGGTTCCCAAAATGGAACCTACCCAGTGCTCGGATCCGTTCATGCGTCAAAGACGGGCGAGCACCGGGTAGGCGCCCTACGCGCAGGGGATCCTGGGTCCCTCAGATCCTAACGTTCGCTGCTTGGCGCAATGCCGAGCTTTTCCACCCGTACTGAGACGGTTGGCGCAAACTCCCACGCGGCTTAGGGGCGAAAACTACTCGCTTTCGCGGGCCGCCGAAATAGCGTCAGCGGCAATATGAATTGTTTGGTTTTCCTTCGGAATCACCAAAGGGGTACCGGTGCACGGATCAGGAATAATGACCGATTGCAGGTCAAAAACTTCCTGAATAAGTTCCGGTGTAATTATTGCACGCGGATCACCCTGAGCGATAATCCGGCCCTGCTTCATTAACACAACATGAGTAGCATACCTGAAAGCAAGGTTCAGGTCATGCAACACCACGGCTACAGTTCGGCCTTCGGAATGCAATTTCTTCGTCAGGTTCAGCACCTCAATCTGGTGCGTGATATCCAGGTAGGTGGTCGGCTCATCGAGTAGAATCAGCGGGGTCTGCTGCGCCAGGGTCATGGCGATCCACACACGCTGACGCTGACCGCCCGAGAGCGCCTCAATGGGACGCTCCGCAAGCTCCAGCACGTTCGCTGCCTGCATCGCCTCCACGCAGGCGCGCTCGTCCTCATCGGACCAGGAACGCAGCAGCGACTGGTGCGGGTAGCGGCCGCGCGCCACCACATCCGCCACGGTCACGCCGCTCGGCGCCTCCGGAGTCTGCGGCAGCATCGCCAGAATTTTAGCGATGGCGCGGGACTTCATCTGCGGCAGCGGGGTGCCATCCAGACGAACCTCACCCTTCTTGAGCGGGTTCACGCGGGCAAGAGCCTTCAAGGTGGTCGACTTGCCGCAGGCGTTCGGGCCCAAGATGACGGTCAGCTCCCCCTCCGGCACCTGAAAATCTACCCCGTTGAGCACCGTATGCTCACCGTAGGCAACCACCATGTTCTCGCCTTCAAGGCGGGTCGTCACACTAGTGTTCACTAGCTCTTCTTCCTTTCGAGGTAAATCAGGTAAATCAGGTACAGGCCACCAATCGCGCCGGTCACCACACCCACCTGAATGATGCGTCCGGGAACAGCGAATCGGCCAATCAGGTCGGAGCCGAGCACCATGAGCGCGCCCATGAGTGCCGCGGAGGTGAAGCCCACCCCGCCACTGCGGGCGAGAGTCTTCGCGATGTGCGGTGCCGCCAGGGCGACGAAGGCAATCGGGCCGGTCGTCGCGGTCGCCAGCGAAACCAGAAGCACACCGATGAACAGAGCCGCCACACGGTACGCGTTCACGCTCACACCCAAACCGGATGCCACCTGGTCACCAAAACGAATCGCGCCCAGCGGGCGGACCAGCATCAGCAGCAGCGGAGTCACCACGAGCAGCAGACCCAGCAACGCGTAGGTACGCTCCCAGGTGATGTCATTGAGCGAACCGGCAAGCCAGGACGCCGCGGTCTGCGCCTGAGTCAGCGAAGCACGCACCACCAGCAGCGAATTAAACGCCGCCAGGGTCGAACCCACGCCAATACCGACCAGCACCAGACGGAAACCGTGCAGACCCGTGCGGCGCGTCAACAACCACACCAGCACCGAGGTAGCCAAGCCACCAACCACAGCGCCCAGAGCAACCTCAACGGGACCGGAATTGAACACAATAATCTGCAACAGCGCACCGGTCGCGGCACCATTCGTGAAACCGATAATATCCGGCGATCCCAGGGCATTACCCGAAATCACCTGGAAAATCGCACCCGACAGACCAAGTGCCGCACCCACCAGAAGCGCCGCCACAATACGCGCCGCACGCTGCTGAGCGAAAGCCACCGTAATCTGCTTGCCCTCACCCAGCAACGCCGGGATCACCTTATCCGGGGCGATATTGTAGTCACCCTGCAGCATGCCCCAAAACGCCAGTGCCGCAATCAGCACCACCAACGCCACATTCAGGATCAGTACGCGCCACGGCACCTGGGCACTCACAGGACCGCGCACCGTCAGCACCGGGCGGCCACCCAAATCGCGGCCACGACGACGCGCCGAACGATTAGCGGGGGTGGTGGCGGTCGCCATCGAAAGAGCGGAAGAATTCGACATTAGAGAGCCTCCACCTTACGACGAGTCATCAAGAACAAGAACACCGGGGCACCGGCAAGAGTCGCCACAATACCCACCTGAGTCTCCTGCGGAGCCACCAGCACACGCGCCAACACGTCAGCACACAGCAGCCACACCGGACCCACCAGCGCCGAACCATAATTCACCCAGCGCACATCATTACCGAGTAGGGCACGCACCACAAACGGCACCGCCAAACCCACAAAACCAATCGGACCCACCGCAGCAGTCGCAGCACCGGCAAGCACCGTCACCGCCAGCAACGTCAAATTCTGGGTCGTGCGAACACTCACGCCGAGGCTGGTCGCCGCCTCCTCGCCCATACTCAGAGCATTAATCGCAGGAGCCACAAAGAACGCCACCAGCACACCCAGCACAATCACCGGACCCACCGTCGAAGCGATATCCATACCGCGGCCCTCCAGCGAACCGGCAACCCACACACGGAACTCGTTATACGCATCCTGATCAGCCAAAATCAAGCCCTGAGCAATCGCCGACAGTGCAGCAGAAATCGCCACACCCGCCAACGCAAGCTTCACAATCGACCCGTCACGACCACGACCCAGCGTATACACCAGCACCGCAGCCAACGCACCACCAATCGTCGCAGCAACCATGTACTGCCAAATACCCATCACACCAAAAACCACCACGGAAGCAATCACAGCCACCGCAGCACCGGCATTCACACCCATCAGACCGGGCTCAGCCAACGGGTTACGGGTCAACGACTGCATCAACGAACCGGCAACCGCCAACGCGGCACCCGCCGCAAGACCCACCAGGGTACGCGGAATACGCTGTTCCATCACAATCGTCTGTGCCTGCTCAGAAGCAGTGCCATTGAAAACAGCCAGAACCTGATCCGGCGGAAGATTATTCGATCCGAACAGCAAAGAAGCAGCCACAGCCCCCACCAAAAGCACCGCAAACAAGAACAGAAAAGCCAGGCGCTTACCCAACTTCTGCCCCTGAATCACAGAACCCTGACGGGACATACTCTCCTGCTGAACATCTCGGGACAATGAGCTCGTGCGGGCCACTATGCTCCTTATGTTCGATACAAGAAAACAGGGAGGCACACCCGGCACCCCACAGGAGGGGCACCCGGCACACCGGTAGATAATGAGAGAAACGCCGGAGCGGGCGAGGTACTCCCCCACCCGCATCCGACGTTATGTCTTAGCGCTTGCGGGTCAGCAGCAGCGCAGCGGCAGCCACCACGCTCACGCCCAGAACCACCACGCCAATCCATGGGAAGGCAGCACCGTAGGTCACAGTCTGCACGGTGGATGCGGTGTTAGCCGAAGCGCTCGGGCTCGACGCAGTACCGCGCGCAGCAGCCGAAGAGGACGCGCTCGCCGAAGCGGTCGCCTTCTTCTGGGCATTTGCAGACGCCGAAGCAGCGGGAGCGGCGGAAGAACCAGAAGATGCGGAGGTACCGGAAGAGTCAGATTCCGCGTTCAGGCGGTCGTACTCCTCCTTGGTGATGGTGTTGCCGTCAGCATCGGTGTAGACGGTCTCAGCCTCAGCCGCGCCGCCTGCAGAACCATTCGAGGAACCGTTCGAGCCACCGTTGGACGAGGACTCGTTGGAATCGTTAGAGCCCTGGGCCTCATCTGCAGAGTCGGAGCTGTTAGAGTTCGAGCCGCCGTTCGAGGAGCCGCCGTTGCTCTTCGAGCTGGACGAGCCACGGTTCGAGGAAGAACCCGAAGAGTTCGAGGAGGAGTTATCTGAGCCACCCTCGCCCACCACGGTGAACTCAGGGCTACGGTTGGTGTACGCCTCGGTACCCAGGTACTTGCCGTCCTTGTCACGCTTCTCGCCGGTCGCAAGGAAACGCAGAGTGTGGGTGCCAGCGCCTACATCCGGCAGAACGAAGGAACCGGAGACGTTGCCGTTGCTATCGGTCTTCTGCTGGTGCACCACGCAAGCGCCCTGAGCCGCATCGGAGGGGCACAGATCGCCGTCGTCCACCTTCACGGACACCACAGTGTTCGCGGGGAAACCGCTCACGCTAAAGGAAATCACGCCGTGCTCGCTCACAGAGGAGGAAACGGTCGAGGAGGTGCCGGGGGTAGATGCCTTCGCACCGCCCGGAGGCAGAGCGGATGCGGTGCCAACGCCCAAGCCAAGCGCCAGGGTTGCTGCGGCGCAGGCGGTCAGCGCCTTAGAGGTCAGGGATGCCTTCGGGGCTCCCGAAAAAGGTGCACGCATGGTGGTCCTTTCAAAATTACCGGGGTCGAAGCTGAACGCTACCGGGTTCGTGTCAGTACAGTTCAGTAGGTCAGTGCAGTTCAGCGGGTTGCGACCCGAGTGGTTAGTGGGGCACCCGATCCACGCCCCTGTTCAAGGGTGCAAGGTCAAGAGTGCGGGGCGTGAGCCGGTGCCGATATGAATGTGTGATCAGAGCTTACTTCTTGAGAGAGCTTACTTCTTGGAGGTACGCAGGATCAGAGCCGCAGCCAAAACCACCAGGCCAGCCGCCGAGAGCAGCAGGTTATTGGCGTTGTTGACCAGCCACTTGGTCAGACCGGTCAGCTCGGTACCCTCAATGACCGGGCCCTGCGCCTTGGTGCCTGCAGCGGAGTTCTGAGTTCCCTGCGAGCCCTGAGTGTTCTGCGAGTTCTTCGAACCGGCGGCGGCCTTCGCAGCCTTCTTCGCGGCGCCGTCAGTCTTCTGCAGGCTGGTACCCAGGGACTTCTGCGCGCTCTGAACCTTCGCCTTAGCCTGCACGCGGTTCACAACCGGAGCGGTGCTCTGCGACAGGGCGGCGAGGGATGCATCCACGTCGGTGGCGCGGGTGCTGATGCGGCCGCCCGCGTTACGCATGGGCACAGGTGCCGTGGAGGTTGCGGTTGCTGGGTTCTCGTTCAGCTCTTCAACCAGCTGGTCGGAGGCGTCCTGCTCATCGCGGGAAACTTCCTGACGAGGGGTAACAGCACGTTCCACGGTCATGTCTGCGAAACCGAGCACCGCATTTTCAGCACCCTGGTTGCCGTTGTGCACGACCACACGGTAGGTGGCGGCGGGCATACTCACGCTGGTTTCATAGCTGAAGCTACGGTTACCGTCCAGACGCTTCCAGCCGGAGCCGTAGAGGGTCTGCGGGGAGTTACCGAGGTAGGTCGCGGCGTACACCCAGGTGCCCGGTTCAGCGTTCGGCACGGTCACAGTCACGGTGGAACCGTCACGGCTCACCTGCACGCCGTGACCATCGGTCAGATCGGAGGCGTTGACCGGCTCGGGTGCATCACCGGGGGCGTACTCGCCAATGGTGAAGGTCGTGTTGATGCCGCCCTGGCTGTTGGCGCCGCCGTAGGTTCCGGATCGGTCACCCTCACGCAGGCTACCGGTCAGCAGTCGCAGAGTGTGCTCACCGGAGGCGTACTTGGCGGCGTCTTCATCATTTTTGAAGGCTGCATTGTCGCGGGTGGGCAGGTCAATCCAGGTGTCGATATGGCCGTTTTCATCGGGGGTGATGACAGCCCAGATGGTGCGGTTATCGTTGACCGCGGTGGCATCGTTACGGGATACCTTGCCGTCGTCAATCTTCAAGCCAATAACGGATGCTTTCTTATCCTCAGGGTTGCACCAGCCGTCACCGGTCAGGTGCAGCTTGCCGCCCTGAACCGCCTTGGGGTTCTCGATGGTCAGGCGCGGGGTGAAGGAGTCGTCAGCGGGGGCGCAGGTTTTCGAGTCTTCGCTGGGTGCGGGGGTAGGGTCTGCGGTTGCGCTCGGCTCGGGGGTCGGCTCAGCGGTAGCGCTCGGCTCGGGGGTAGGGTCTGCGGTTGCGCTCGGCTCGGGGGTCGGCTCCGCAGTGGGCTCAGCAGTCGCAGTAGGCTCAGCGGTTGCACTGGGCTCTGCGGTCGGTGCGGGGCTCGGAGCCGGGTCGCTCAGCGTAATATTCTGCGCCACAGATGCACGACGGTCGTAGGTGTTACCGTCCGCATCCACACCGCCCAGAGAGCCGGAAAGCACCTGGATACGGTGGCTGGTACCCTCAACGGTCCAGCCCTTGCTCTTCAGCTGCTCAGCGGTCAGACCGGTGTTTTCGGGGGTCGGCAGGGACACCTCAACCTCGAAGGTGCCATCTTCATTGGCGGTTGCCATGAAGTTTGCGGGCGAGTTGCCGCCCTCATTGGTGAGCGGGTTACGTGCCTGGTGAGCCTCATCCGGCAGGGCGTCGAGGAACTTCACCGCGAACACAGCGCCGCGACCGGGAGCGGTGCTGGTAAAGCCGGTGCCGCGTAGCACGAGCTTACCTTCGCGCCACTTCTCGGTGGAGATGGTGACGGTAGCCTTATCAGCCTGCTGGGTGGCTGCGGGGGTCTCCGCGTAAGCGATGGTGGTACCGGTCAGAGCGGCTCCGGGGGTGATGAGCGCGCCAGCGAGAGCCACGACGGCACCATAGCGGGCTGCGGTGCGTGCGGGTCGAGTTTCGGTCATTGTGGTCCTTGAGGATGGTGTGGTGGGTCGTGCATCCCCTTCCCGCCGCGGGTCTAGGGTGCGGCGGGAAGGGGGTTCAGGAAGCTTCAGCGGGTGATTGCTTCACGGGATGTTTAGAACGGGGCGTTTAGAGCGGAAGCGCCTTCTTGACGTCTTCAACAATACCGTTGAGCAGCAGCGGGCCGCCGGTGGAGGTCCACTTGGAGCCGTCCACGAGAATCACGTGGTCGTCCTTGACTGCCTTCAGGTTGGTGAAGCCGGAGGTTTCCTTCGCCTTATTCAGTGCTTCTTCGGCGCCCTGCAGACCCGCGGAGCCCTGCGCGTTCGGGTTCTGCTGGCTTGCGCCGCCGAGGGTGCCCAGGAACATGTAGTCCGCGTCGATGGTTGCCAGGTTCTCCAGGGAGACGGGCTCGGAGTGGCCCTGGCCGTTGCGGTCCTGCGACTCGGGGCGCTTGAGGCCCAGGTCGTTGAGTACCTGGCCGGCGGGCAGTTCCTTGAGAATCAGGGCGGGGCCGTTGCCTGCCCAGCGGACGATGGAGAAGGTCTTGTCGCCGTACTTGGGGGCGAGCTGGTCCTTCAGCGCTGCGGCGCTTGCCTCGTATGCCTTGATGACCTCTTCGCCCTTGTCAACCATGTTCATGGCGTTGGCGACGTTGCGGAAGTTGATGCGCCAGTCGCCGCCCGCGTAGCCGCAGTAGACAACGGGGGCGATCTTCTTGAGGGTTTCGTAGGCGTCGGAGCGCTTGTCCACGCCGGTGGAGTCGACGAGAATCAGGTCGGGCTCAAGGTTGCCGATCTGCTCGTAGTTGACCTGGGCGACGGTACCGATGATCTGCACGCCCTTGGCGCGGTCGGCTAGGTAGTTGGGCACGCCGGACTGGCCGCGGCCGGAGACGGAACCGACGGGGGTCACGCCGAGGGCGAGCAGGCCGTCGAGGGTGGGTTCGGAGAGGACGATAACCTTCTGCGGGTTGACGGGAACTTCTACATTCTCGTCGTCGATATCCTTGATGGTGCGGGTGCCGCTGTTACCGCCGGAGGTGGTGGTCGTGGTGGTCTCGCTACTGCATGCCGCGAGGGCGAGAGCAGCCGATGAGGCGAGCGCCAGGCCGAAGAAGGCACGGCGGTTAACGCCCGGTGCGCCCTGGTTTTCGGTGTCGGTCAGCTCGGTTCGATTGAAAGACATAGTTCCCCCTAGATATGACTAAACTATACCTAACCTTACAGATATCTGAGTGTTACATCAAGACGCGTTCTATTTGTCTTCTCAGACCGTCAGGATGCCCGGTTTTGCCGCGGAATTCCGCGGGTAATATATTTCACTCTTTGTCACAGTCTTGCTGACACTATGTCGCTTAAATGGGTGGTCCTCCCCACCAGTTTTCGCTATACATCTGCGGCAGTTGAGAAGCGTCGAGAAAGCAGAACACGCACAACGCCCTGCCGCGAAAAACCGCGACGGGGCGCTCTTCACAACGGGGCGTTGAGCTTTTATATATGCCGGGCACCATTACTGGCGTGCATCGTTACTGCCCAGCGCCATTATTGGCGGGCATCATTACCGGCGAGTACCGCTAGTGGCGGCAACCGCAACCGCCGCCGGAACGCTTGACCGATGCAGCCGCCGCACGCAGGGAGGCGATGGCCGCCTCCGGGCCGCCGAGTGCCTCGTCCACGCCGTAGACCGAGCTGCCGGCAACGAAGCAGGTTGCGCCCGCCTCCGCGGCACGCAGGATGGTCTCTTCGGTGATGCCGCCGTCCACCTGCACTGTCACCGGCAGGTTCGCGCCCTCAATCGCCTTGGCGGCGCGGGCAATCTTCGGCAGGGTCACATCCAGGAACGCCTGGCCGCCGAAGCCCGGTTCCACGGTCATAATTAGCAGCATATCCAGTTCGCTGAGCATGTCCAGGTAGGGTTCCACGGCGGTTGCCGGACGCAGCGCCATACCCGCCTTCGCGCCCTCAGCACGCAGGGTGCGCGCCAGCTTGATGGGGGCGATAGCCGCCTCCGCGTGGAAGGTCACCGATTCGCAGCCCATGCTGGCGTATTCGGGTGCCCAGCGGTCAGCGTCCTCAATCATCAGGTGTACATCGAACGGCACCGGCGAGATTTCACGCAGACGCTTGACCACGGGCGGGCCCCAGGTGAGGTTGGGGACAAAGTGGTTGTCCATCACGTCAATATGCGCGGCGTCTGCGGTGGAAATGCGCTCCAGCTCGCGCTGCAGGTTCGCGAAATCCGCCGAGAGAATCGACGGGTTAATGGCAATACCCATGGGGTTCCTTTCAAATCCGTGCCGTATGGCGAGTGATGCTAGGCGGTGAAGCGGCTAGTTCTTGCGCAGCAGGGCGAGGAACATGGCGTCGGTTCCGTGCACGTGCGGCCACAGCTGAGCGGTGGTCGGGTTCTGCGAAGCCTTCACGGCCGGGGCGCCCTTCTTAACCTTGATCTCGGGGGTGTGACCGGGGTCCTTCTCCCCCGCCAGCACGCTCACGGGTTCGCCGTTCGCGCCTTCGGTGTGCAGGGCGACTTCGCGCAGTGCGGCGGCGGAGTCGAGCAGGCTGACCGCACCGCTTTCGAGCACCTCAGCCACAATGTTCTGGGTTTCTGCCGCGTGCGGGGAGCAGGTCACGTAGGCGATGATGCCGCCGGGTCGGGTCGCCTCAATGGCTGCGTCCAGGAGCTGACGCTGCAGGGGCAGCAACTCTGCAATATCGCGCGGGGACTTGCGCCAACGCGCCTCAGGGCGGCGGCGCAGGGCACCCAGACCGGAGCAGGGCACATCCACCATGACGCGGTCGAACAGCTGACCGGATTCAATGGAGCCGGGCAGGTTGGAGGCGTTCTTGCGCAGGGTCTCGCGGATCTGGCGGCCGTCGCCGGTGAGTACCGTGTAGCTGTCCTCGGGCAGGGGGCGCATGGAGGATTCCACGAGCTGGGCGCGGTGCGGTGCCGCCTCGTTGGCGACCAGGGATGCGCCGCGCTGAACACCGAGCGCGCCAAGCAGCGCCGCCTTACCGCCGGGGCCTGCGCACAGGTCGAGCCAGGCGGTATCGGTGCCGTCCAGGGGTGCTGCGGCGAGCGCGCGTGCCACCAGCTGGGAACCGGCATCCTGCGCACGGACGGTGCCTTCACGCACGGATTCCAGGCGCGCCAAGTCGCCGGAGGCATACAGTGCCGAACCATCAACTAGCTCGCCGTCGACGGCGCCCTGTTCGCGTGCCTCGTCGAGGCTACCCAGGCCGGGCAGCGCAACCAGGTTCACCACGGGGGCGAGGTTGTCCGCTTCGAGCAGCTGCTCAATTTCGGAGGCGGGGCGGCCGTGCGCGACGAGTGCCTGGCGCATGGAACGCACAATCCAGCCGGGGTGCGAGGCGAGCAGCGCCATGCGCTCGGTGTCGTCCTTCGCGTCCTCGATGATGAGTTCGTACCACTCTTCGGGGGTGCGCTCGGAGACGCGGCGCAGCACCGCGTTAATAAAGCTTGCCGGGCCGGCGCCAATCTTTTCGCGTGCCAGGGACACGCTCTGGTTCAGTGCCGCGTGGGCGGGAACGCGCATGTTCAGCAGCTGGTGCACGCCCATGCGCAGCACGATGAGGGTGGTGGTGCCGACCTTCTCGAGGGGGCGGTCTACGCAGCGGCTGAGGATTGCGTCGTAGGTGCCCTGGTGGCGCAGCGTGCCGTAGGTCAGCTCGGTTGCGAAGCCTGCGTCGCGGTGGTCGAGGCGGTGGCTACGAATCGCCTTGGGTAGCACGAGGTTCGCGTAGGCGTCAGATTCCGCCACGGAGCGCAGTACGTCGAAGACGGTTGCGCGTGCGGTATCTGCGGTACGCGAGCGTGCGGAGGGCGCCGCCGCGGAGAATTCGCGGGCAGACATGGAGCGGCGGTTGCGTTCGTGGCCGCTCTTATTGCGCTGGGAGGTGCCGCCGCCACCGCGTTTGGTGTCGTCGTGTTCGGTCTTGGCTCGGCGTGCGGCGCGTTCGACGCTGGTCAGGCCGTCGAAACGGCGGCCGGTGCGCGATTCGGGGCGGGAGTTGTCGTCCCACTTCTGCGGGCGGCCCTGAGAACGCTGACTCTGGGAGCTCTGGTTCTGCGAGCGCTGATTCTTAGCGCGCTGGTTCTGAGCGCGCTCGGAGTTTTGGGACTGCTGGCGGTTCTGCTCACTCACACCAGCACCGGTACCAGCACCCGAGCCGGAGCGGCGGCGGCGCTTACGCTTCGCACCACCCTCACCCTGGGCATAACCCTGACCGCCGCCCTGATGAGACTTGCCCTGGTTGAACTTGCCGTTACCGGCATTACCGTGACCGGGCTTGCCGTGTCCTCCCTTGTAGGGGCGCTTTTCGTTGTTCATGCGAGTACCACCAGGCCTTCCGCCATGTCCTTGCCAGCGCCGCGAGCCCACGCGGGCGCATCCATCATTTTCTTACCGGCAGGCTGAACCTGCAGTAGCATCAGCGGTTCGGTACCGGTGCCGACCAGTACCTTCTTCGCGTGCAGACGCACCGCGCCGGGTGCGAGGGGGCCGCCGTTCGCCTCAATCAGGGACTGCACCAGGCGCTCGTCGGCAACCGCCAGACCACCGATCTTGAAGCGGTTTTCGCCCAGTTCGCACCATGCGCCGGGTTCGGGGGTCACGCCGCGGAAGCGTGCCAGGATCTGCTCGGCGGGTTCGGTCCAGGTGAGGCGGCCGTCGGCAATGCTCATCTTGGAGGCGTAGCTGACCGATTCGTCCTCGACCTGCACGGTGCCGCTCTCGCCCGCTTCGAGGCGTTCGAAGGTGCGTTCAAGCAGTGCGCCGCCGCTGGTGGCGAGGCGCATCAGCACGGTACCTGCGGTGTCGTCGGCGGCTACGGGGGTGGATTCCTGTTCGAAGGTGGGACCGGTGTCAAGGCCTTCTTCGAGCAGGAAGGTGGTGGAGAAAATTTCCTGCTCACCGGCGATGAGGGCGCGCTGTACGGGGGCGGCGCCGCGCCATGCGGGCAGCTTGGAGAAGTGCAGGTTGACCCAGCCGTAGCGCAGGGATTCGAGCGCGGACAGCGGCAGCAGGGCACCGTAGGCGACCACGGCGGCCGCGTCAGCGTTCAGTTCGGCAATGGCCGCGGCGGCTTCGTCGTTCCAGCGGTTTGCTTTCACGATGGGCAGGCCGAGCTCTTCGGCACGCTGCGCCACCGGGGAGGGGGTGAGCACGCGCTTGCGGCCCACGGGGGCGTCTTCGCGGGTGAGCACGCCGACCACGCGCACCTTATCGGAGTTCGCCAGGTAGTCGAGCGGGGGCACGGCAACGTCGGGGGTGCCTGCGTAAATGATGTTGAGCATGTGAGCCTACTTTCCGAAGCTACCGAAGGAGGAACCGGCACCGAATGCGCCACCGCCGCCGAAGGCACCGCCCACGCGGGCTGCACGCTCGGTCACGGTCTTAGCGGCGACCGTGTTATAGTCTGCGGCGCGCAGGGCACGCATCACGCGCTGGCGGTCTTCACCCACGAGACGGTCGATGAAGAGCTTGCCGTGCAGGTGGTCGGTTTCATGCTGCAGCATGCGGGCGAACAGACCCTCCCCCTCCAGCACGAGGGGTTCGCCGTGGCGGTCCACGCCGGTCACGCGCGCCCAGTTCTTGCGCGGGGTTGCGGACTTCTGGCCGGGCACGGACAGGCAGCCTTCGCCGCCTTCCTGGTCTTCTTCGCCGACTTCGAGCACGGGGTTGATGATGTAGCCTTCGCGGTCGTCAATACCGCCGAAGGTGAAGATCTGCTTGGAGATGCCAACCTGCGGGCCGGCAAGGCCCACGCCGCCCACGTCGTACATGGTTTCTAGCATGTCGTCGATGAGTCGTGCCAGGTCGTCGTCGAAGACGGTGATGGGGTCGCAGACGCTGCGCAGCACCGGGTCGCCTACGGTGCGGATGCTCAGGATGGTCATGGTTCTCCTTTGCCGGCTGGTGCCGGGAATGTGCTTACGGATTTCAAAATGGTGGCAGAACTGCGCTGACGGTTTTTCCATGCGGGTTCTTCACAGCGGGTTCTTCCCAGCGGACGCGCGGGCGCCGTTCTGTCTATTGTTCTATTGTCGCCGATTCAGTAGCGTGAATCTAGAACGAATCGAGGATGCAGGGTGAGGGCTGAGCCTCACCTCCGCGGAGGGTTTGAACCCTCTCCCCTATGCCGCGGGCGGGGGCACTACGGGCATGAGCGAGGGGTCTTCAAATTCTTGAACCTGACGGTCAAATTCCCAGACGCGGCGCAGGGCGCAGAACTTGTACCAGTTGCGTTCGAGCACGGCGGGGTTTGCCTGCTGCGGCAACACCTGCGTTTCGCCGAGTGCCACACCCATGAGGACGGGCGCGTCGCCGTATTTCCAGGGTTCCCAGGTGCCGTCGTCGGGGTCGACGAGGGATTCTTCGGCTTTGAGTCCGGCGACGAGCTGCATGACGACTTTTTCGTCGAGTGCTTTGACGCGGCCGCGTTTGTCGGTGCCTTTGGTTTTGTAGTCGATGATGCAGGTTCGCCCTGCGATTTCTGCGACGAGGTCGAGGGTTCCCGCGTAGCCGACGGTGTCGTTCCAGATGGTGACTTCGGCGGCGAGGGGGCGGGGTTTGAAGGCTTCCCACCATTCGTCGAAGCGGTCGGCGTAGGCTTGTTCGCCGTTGATGATGAGCTGTTCGCGGCTTTCGTCGAGGTTGTGTTCGCGGCCCATGGCGCGTAGGGCGACGGCTTCGGCGTAGTTGTGGACGCGGTCGCCTCGGGCGGCGGCTGCGTCGCGGTATCGTTCGGAGGCGCTGGCTGCGTCGCGGATAATGGCGAATTTGAGGCCGTGGGATCCGGTGGCGCGGTAGGCGCGCTGGTCTTCGAGGGCGGCTTTGGCTGCCATGTACCCGTGCCAGCCGCTGAGATCGCTGGCGTGCTGCCCGATGACGGTGGTGATGGAGGGGACGAGGGGTTCTCCTCCGCGGACGCGCGCGTACATGCGTCCGTAGTCGGTGGCTGCGGCGAGTTCGGGTGTTGTCACGGGGTACCTCATTCTCGGGTGGTTGTGTCCGCGGCTGTGTTGTACTGCTGGTGGGCACAAATACCGGTGGGCATAATAAAACCCCCGTTCCTTGAAACGGGGGTTATTTGGTGCGTGATACTGGGTTCGAACCAGTGACCTCTTCGGTGTGAACGAAGCGCGCTACCACTGCGCCAATCACGCTTACGGATAAGACTATACCGAGGCTTGGCGTGAAGGTCAAATTCTGCGCGCCCCTTTTTTATCCCCGTTGAGTATGCGGCGGCGGCACAGAGTCTAAGAGGTCTTCCGACCGGAGGTGGCTGCAGGTTCAGTAATGACTTATGGACTTTGGTCATGAGTTACGGACTGTGGGGCTAGGTTAGCGTCTTCAGCGATAGCTTTTAACCATTGCTGAAGTCACTAAGTCATGACCGAATCTAAAACCAGTTTTCACCGGATAAACAAAGAAGCCCTTCATCCGAAGATGAAGAGCTTCTTTCCTAGTGGTGACCCCAACCGGATTTGAACCGGTGTTGCCGCCGTGAGAGGGCGGAGTACTAGGCCGCTATACGATGGGGCCGCAACCTCCGTTAGGAGGTTAGCTGGGATACCAGGACTCGAACCTAGAACAAAGGAACCAGAAACCTTCGTGTTGCCAATTACACCATATCCCATTACTCTATTGAGTTACCGTTCCGTTTCTCGCCTTTCGGCTTATCACCGGAACGAGTAATAACTATACGGGTCTTTCTGGAGGCGTGCAAGCCGAAATCTGGAGAGCCGCCTCACATTCACTGCTTCGTGCCCGCTACTTCCGCGTATTTTCGGGGTTTTTGGGGTTAAAAAGTTTTTTAAATTTCTTCAAAAAGAGGGTTCTGGGGCCGATTTTCGCTATTCAAAGCAGCTTCGAGGGGGGCTCGGAGAGTAGCTCTACACTCTCCCCCGCATGCTTTGCATCCCAAATTTTTTTGAAGATTTTTTCTTTCTGCACCACCTCCCGGCAGTCGGCTAATCAGACAACCAGGCAGTCAGACAGCTTGGCAGCCAACCCACCCAAGCAGTCATCTCGGGAAAGATCATAAAACCCTCACCCCACCCCGCACCCCCAAAACCAAGACTTGCCAAAACTTTTGGAGACAACGAAAAAGCCCCGAGGCGAACCTCGGGGCTTTAGTGGAGCGGTTGACGAGACTTGAACTCGCGACATCCACCTTGGCAAGGTGGTGCTCTACCAACTGAGCTACAACCGCATGTTTTCGCTTTGAACTTTTCAGTTCGTCGCAACAACAGGTACTACTATACGAGCCTTTGCCGGGGTGCGCAAACCAAATTCTTGCCATACTCCCCCAAATGGAACCAGATTCACACTCATAAAAGATACTGACTAGTAGTTTTACAGGAAATACCCATCACAAAAAATATTCTCAAATTTATGAAAAATCCCCTTATCCGCCGGGTTTCTTCAGACTTTTCGGTCGTCTGATTCCCGCTGGATAAGGGGATTTTCTTGAGCTGGAGCTCTCAAAGTACACACCGCAGGTACCTGCGAGCGCACCAAAACTATCTAGAGCTTAGTCGCTGCTACCGCCGGAGTCGCCTCCACCGGAATCGCCGCCTCCGCCGAAGTCCGAGCTGCTGTAGTCGGAGCTACTGTAGCTGCTGGAGCTTCCGGCGTCGAAGTCGCCCGCGTCCGGGTCGGGGCCCGGGTCCACGAAGTCGTCGTCTTCCTCTTCTTCGTCCGAAGAGCCAGAAGAATCCGAAGAATCCGAAGAATCCACGACAGACGACGAGCTGCTCACGTCGCCGCCGCGAGCCGCGTTCTGCATGGCGCGTGCCTCCAGGAATGCGGTCACGTAGGCGAGCGCTGCGCCGGCAATAATGATGATGACCATCCACACGGAGCGGTCAAAGCCGGCGATGTAGGCGAACAGCCAGATAATGCAGGCGTTGGTGAGCGCCATGAGGGTGCCCTTCAGCAGCGCCTGCCCGGTCACAGACTTCTTCATGGTTAGCTCAGTTCAGCGGCAAGCTTGCGCAGGCGTGCGAGGGAGGATTCCTTGCCCAGGATTTCCATGGACTCGAACAGCGGCGGGGAGATGCGCTCACCGGACACTGCGATACGCACGGGGCCGAATGCGAGGCGCGGCTTGATTTCCAGGCCGTCGACGATTGCGGCGCGCAGGGCTGCCTCAATGTTGGCTGCGGTGAAGTCCTCGAGGGGCTCCAGAGCCTCGATAGCGGCGGCGAGGACCTGCGGTGCGGATTCCTTGAGCTGCTTGCGTGCGTCGTCTGCGGTGCTGATTTCTTCGTCAGACTTGAAGAGGAATGCGAGCAGGCCGGGTGCTTCGCCGAGCAACTGCATACGCTCCTGAACGAGGGGGGCTGCTTCGGTGAGGATCTGCTCTTCACGCTCGGTGAGGGTCTCACCGAGTACGCCTGCAGCCTGCAGGTACGGGATGAGGCGGTCGCGGAAGTCCTTGGGGTCGAGCGCACGGATGTGGTCGCCGTTGATGGACTCTGCCTTCTTCACGTCGAAGCGTGCGGGGTTGGCGACAACGTCGTGTACGTCGAAGTGCTCGACGAGCTCGTCGATGCTGAAGACGTCCTGGTCTGCGGAGAGGGACCAGCCCAGCAGGGACAGGTAGTTCAGCAGGCCTTCCTTGATGAAGCCGGAGTCGCGCAGCAGGAAGAGGTTCGACTCGGGGTCGCGCTTGGAGAGCTTCTTGTTGCCCTGGCCCATGACGTAGGGCAGGTGGCCGAATTCAGGGATGAAGCTGGTCACGCCGGTGTCGATGAGCGCGCGGTAGAGCGCGATCTGGCGCGGGGTGGAGGAGAGCAGGTCTTCGCCGCGCAGCACGTGGGTGATGCCCATGAGTGCGTCGTCGACGGGGTTCACGAAGGTGTACAGCGGGTCGCCGTTGGAGCGGACGACCACGTAGTCGGGTACGGTGCCTGCCTTGAAGGTGATCTCACCGCGAACGAGGTCGTTGAAGGTGATGTCTTCGTCGGGCATGCGCAGACGCCACACGGGCTGGCGGCCTTCGGCGCGATAGGCTTCCTTCTGCTCTTCGGTGAGGTTACGGTCGTAGTTGTCGTAGCCGAGCTGCGGGTCCTGACCGGCTGCCTTGCGGCGTTCCTTCACCTCGTCGGGGGTGGAGAAGTCTTCGTACACGTAGCCGCCTTCAACGAGCTTTGCGAAGACCTCGTTGTAGATGCCTGCGGTCTTACGCTCGGACTGGCGGTAGGGCTCGTGGGGGCCGCCGACGCCGACGCCTTCGTCCCAGTTGATGCCGAGCCAGTGCAGGGATTCGAGCACCTGGTTGAACGACTCTTCGGAGTCGCGTGCTGCGTCGGTGTCTTCGATGCGGAAGATCAGCTTGCCGCCGGTGTGGCGTGCGTACGCCCAGTTAAAGAGGGCGGTGCGGACCATGCCCACGTGCGGGGTGCCGGTGGGCGAGGGGCAGAAGCGGACGCGGGTGTCTGCGGGGCTGTTGAGTACGGGACCGTGGTATTCGGTCATGATGTCTCCTTGACGGTGTGTTTCAGGATGTACGTTACGTTTGTGGGCGCGGGCTGTTTAGTCGCGCACGCGGGTGACGAGGGATCCGATGCCTTCGACTTCGACCTCTACTTCGTTGCCGTCGCGCAGTACGCTGATGCCGGCGGGGGTGCCGGTGAGCAGTACGTCGCCGGGCAGCAGGGTGAAGATTTCGGAGGCTGCGGCAACCTGTTCGGCTACGGAGTAGTGCATTTCGGAGGTGTTACCTTCCTGCACGACGTCGCCGTCAACCCAGGTGGTGATGTTCAGCGAGTCGGTGTCCAGGTCGGTTTCGATCCAGGGGCCGAGCGGGGTGGAGCCGTCGAAGCCCTTGGCGCGGGTCCACTGGCGGTCTTCGAGCAGGTCGCGGGCGGTGAGGTCGTTGGCTACGGTGTAGCCGAAGATGACTTCGTGCACGCGCTCAAGGGGCACGGACTTGGCGATACGACCGATAATGACGGCGAGTTCACCTTCTGCGCTGACGGCTTCGGAGTACTCGGGCAGGGTCACGGGGTCGCCGGGGCCGATGACGGTGGTGTTGGGCTTGAGGAAGAACTGCGGGGAGGCGGGCGCCTCGGTTCCTGCCCAGTTTGCGATCGCTCCAATCACCTTGGAGCGGGGGATGATCGGGGCGAGCAGGCGCACCTGGTCGATGGGGTAGGTGGTGCCGGTCGGTTCGATGCCCGAGTAGAAGGGGTCGCCGGCGAGTACGCGCAGGGTTTCTTCGCCTGCGTCGCCTTCTACCAGCCCGAAGTGGAGCTCATTATTTACGGTAAATCGTGCAATACGCATACTTTCTAGGGTACCAGCCTTCGAGGGTTGCGGCGGCGGGGTGCGCCTCCCCTCCCCTATCCTCGCGCTATCAACGCCGCACACACTATTCGCCGGGCAATTCACCCCGCACAACATTGACCGGGCGCAGCGAATCCCCGCGGGCTGCTCACCGCGCGACGTGCGGGTCGGGCGGGGCATCCTGCGGGGATTTCGCTGGTTACGTTAGATTCACGTTTTAGATGAGGCGGGTCATCCAGCCGTGGCGGTCCTCAACGGTGCCGAGCTGAATACCGACGAGCTCTTCGCGCAGGCTCTTGGAGATTTCGCCGAAGTGCTCGGTGGGTGCCGGGATTTCGAAGTCTTCTGCCTTGAGCTTGCCGATGGGTGCGACCACTGCTGCGGTGCCGCAGGCGAAGATTTCGGTGATGTTGCCGTTTGCCACGCCTTCACGCCACTCGGTGAGGGTGATGGCGCGCTCTTCGACGGTCATGCCGCGGTCCTTGGCGAGCTGAATCAGCGAGGAGCGGGTCACGCCTTCGAGGATGGTGCCGGTCAGTTCGGGGGTAACGATCTTGTTTTCCTTGCCGAAGATGAAGAACACGTTCATGCCGCCGAGCTCTTCGATGGCGTCGCCGCGGTGCGGGTCCTTGAAGATGACCTGCTTGCAGCCGTGCTTTTCGCCTTCGGTCTGGGCGATCATGGACGCCGCGTAGTTACCGCCGCACTTTGCCGCGCCGGTGCCGCCTTCGCCTGCGCGGGCGTAGGTGGTGGAGAGCCAGATGTCCACGGGTTCGGGGGTGCCGAAGTAGTTACCTGCGGGCGAGCCAATCACGTGGTACTGCACGTGGCGTGCGGGGCGAACGCCGAGGAACGCCTCGGTTGCGATCATGAAGGGGCGGAAGTAGAAGGCTTCACCGTCGCCGGTGGGTACCCACTGCTCGTCCATCTTCACGAGTTCGCGCAGGGATTCGATGAAGGTCTCTTCGGGCAGTTCGGGCAGGGAGAGGCGGCGTGCGGAGTTCGCGAAGCGTGCCGCGTTCTTTTCGGGGCGGAAGGTCCATACGGAGCCGTCGGCGTGGCGGTAGCCCTTGATGCCTTCGAAGATTTCCTGGCCGTAGTGGAACACGGATGCTGCGGGGTCGAGGACGAGCGGGCCGTAGGGGTGAACTCGTGCGTCGTACCAGGTGCCGCCGGTCTTGTAGTCGCCTTCCCAGTCGATGGTGACCATGTGGTCGCTGAAGTAGTCGCCGAAGCCGGGGTTTGCAAGGATTTCGGCGCGGCGTTCGGCGGTGGCGGGTGACTGGTTTGCTTCGTGGCTGAATTCGATGGCCATCGTTCTGCGTTCCTCTTCGTCTAGTTGCCTCTGTGGGCGTTCTTTGAGTGGCGGTTCTCGCGACGGGGCGAGGGACCGGTGTGTGCCGCCGGGCGCGTTGTCGTGCGGGGCAGATGGTGCATCTAGCGGTCTGTGCTAGTCGGATGCATCAAAGCTAGTGGTGGATGGTGTCCACCGCCGAGGTGCCGGGCGGGTGTGCCTGACCTGTTTTAGAGTACCGGAAAGATGCGTTTGCCGCATGTGCACCTTTTCTCCCATTCAGGATGTGAACAGGGGCTGTGCAGTGAAGGTATGGGTGAAGCCCGGAAGGTGCGTTCCTTCCGGGCTTCACAGGTGTTTTGCGTTTAGATGCTACGGCAGATGAGTTTTAGCCGAGCAAGTTTTATCCGCGTGAAATTTAGCCGAGCCAGTATTAGCCGAGGCGTACGAGCACGTCCGCGCCGACCTGATCAGTTCCGCGCACGCTGGCACCGTTTTCGCGCATATCTGCCTCGACGGCATCCTCAATGCGGGCTGCGGCGGCATCGTGGCCGAGGTGACGCAGCAGCATCGCGCCGGCGAGGATTGCGGCGGTCGGGTTTGCCTTGTTCTGGCGGGCGATGTCCGGTGCAGAGCCGTGTACGGGCTCGAACATGGAGGGGAACTCGCCGACGGCGTTGATGTTGCCGCTTGCCGCGTAGCCGATACCGCCGGTCACTGCACCTGCGAGGTCGGTGATGATGTCGCCGAAGAGGTTGTCGGTGACGATCACGTCGAAGCGGGCGGGGTCGGTGACCATGAAGATGGTGGTCGCGTCAATGTGCAGGTAGTCGGTCTCAACCTCGGGGAATTCAGCCGCGATTTCGGTGAAGTAGCGGTTGTAGAGGCGACCGGCGTGGGTGAGCACGTTGGTCTTGTGCACGAGGGTGACCTTCTTGCGGCGGGTGGAAGCCAGCTCGAAGGCGTAGCGCACCAGGCGCTCCACACCGTGTGCGGTATTGAGGGAAACCTCAGTGGCGATTTCGTGCGGGGTGCCGCCGCGGATGACGCCGCCGTTGCCAATGTAGGGGCCTTCGGTGCCTTCACGCACGACGACGAAGTCGATGTTGCCGGGGTTGGCGAGCGGGGAGACAGCGCCGGGGTACAGGCGGGAGGGGCGCAGGTTGATGTAGTGGTCGAAGGCGAAGCGCAGCTTCAGGAGCATTTCGCGTTCGATGAGGCCGGAGGGAATCTTACCGCTGCGCGGGTCTGCACCGATGGCGCCGAAGAGGATCGCGTCGTGCTGCTTGAGGGCGTCCATGGTGGAGTCGGGCAGGGTTTCACCGGTTTCCAGCCAATGCTCGGCGCCGAGCTTGTAGTGGGTGGGGGTTACGGTGATGTTTTCGAGCTCGCAGGCGCGGGTGAGGATGCGCTGGGCTTCGGTAATGATTTCGGGGCCGATGCCGTCGCCGGGGATGACGGCGAGGTCGATGCTACGTGCTTCAGTCATGCCTCTACCGTAATACGGCGCCGCGGGTGGGCGGTAGAGCGTGCGGGCGGGTTCTCAGACTCTGGGCTAGACGGGCTCTGGGCTAACCCCCGTCTCTGCCCGGCTGCTGCTCCTACCCTACTACTCCCTTACCCTTCTGATTCGACCCGGCGCCCCTGGATTCTGTGGTGTTCGGCCTCTACCGGTTAAAACAATATTCCCCGACTGAATCATCAGCCGGGGAATATTGTTTATCTACGAGTTCTCACAGGGTAAGAACTTAGACGCTATTACGCGCGCTCGCAGAGGGTGACCTTCACGTAACCGGGGTTACGGACACCGGACTGCTTTGCAGCGTTGTTAGCGGAGGTAATGGTACCTTCGGCTACGCTGGGAGCCACGAAGGAGCCACCTGCACCACCTGCGCCTGCCTGAAGCAGTGCACTAACGTTCTGGCGGTAACGAGTGGGCTCTTCGTTACCGTTCCACTTCTGGGAGGTGATGATGGAGGAGAGGGCACGAGCCGCACCGGAGCCACCGCCACCGTAACCTGCGCCACCACCTGCGGAGACAACAGTCTGGTAACCGTTGAAGGACTTACGGGTGGAGTCCTCGTCCAGGTTGGTCTTATCGTTGAGGTTAACAGGGTTGGTCGCGTGAACGATTTCCAGCTTGGAGATATCGTTGTTGTCAATCTGGTAGGAGTATGCGAAGACGCCGTCTGCACCCTTACCGTCGAAGCCGGAGCCACCCTTGTCACCAGCGGTAGCGGAGCTGAAGAGCTCCTGCTTGTTCTGGCTCTTGAAGCCCAGAACGCCACGGACGTTACCCTTGTCGTTGTACAGCATGGGCTGCTCGCCACCTGCACCACCCTGACCGTTACCGCCACCGTTACCACCGGCAACCTTCATAGCGGTACGATCGGAGGTGAACGGCTTCAGAACGGTGTAGTGAGAGATGGAGGTCTCAGCGCTGTCACCGACTGCTGCGGATGCGCTTGCACCAGCGGGCAGAACGGACTTAACGTCGGGGTCGCTCAGGCGGGTGGTGGAAGCGTCGACTGCCTTGGGGTTGTAGTACTTGCTGTTCGAGGGCATGTTGTTGGTACCGGGCTGGGTACGGATACCCGCACCGCCACCGCCACCTGCAACAGCAATCGGGGTGCCGTCGATAATCAGAGCGGAGGAACCGCCGCCGGAACCACCGTAGAGGTAACGCTTCATGTCGGAGGGCTTGGACCAGTTAGCGTCAACACGAGCCTTAGCGTCTGCGGGAACGGGCTGCTCGTTGACGTCACCACCGTTACCGTAACCCTTACCACCGGTTGCGGGGCGGGTCTGCCACAGTGCGGGGCTGTCAACACCGGGCTCGGATGCCAGGTATGCAACACCACCGGCAGCGGCGACCAGCTCGATGACCTGGCCTGCCTTGACGGGGATTTCACCGGTCACGAGAGCACCGGAACCACCAGCAACCTGGGCGGAGCCGCCACCTGCGCCACCAGCAACCTCGAAGCGAATCGAGTCAACCTTCGCGGGAACGGTGAACTTCACGGTGTCCTTAGCACCGGAGGGCTGACCGGAGATGTTGAACTTGGGAGCAGCTGCGTACTTGCAGGGGTCAGAGGAAGCTGCGAAAGCGGGAACTGCAGCGGAAGCTGCGACAACCGGAGCAGCCCATGCTGCGCCAGCTACAACCTTGCGGCGAGAAATGTTAGTAGACATGTATGTCCTTCGAGAGTGATGTCATTTTGAGGAATAAAAGTTATCACCCGCCGTCGTGTGCGGCGAAGAACGTCACCTGATGAGATTCGAGTGAGTGAAGTAGGCTTGCGCCTAACCTCTTGGTGATAACGACATAATGCTGTAACCGGTCCCCTGCATAGGGACTTTGCGTTTCAGAGCGCTTGGTGTTCGCTCCGTGAGGTCTTAGCTCATGGTCGCAGAATTTCGGTACGGCTAAAACTATACCCATCAAGAACCTATCCCGCAATGGTTCCAAAAATGGCTTGATGAGGGGGTTTTCCTTAAACTCTCCGCCTTAGTTGAAGGTTTTTCAACCAAAATAGGTTACTTAAGGGAGTTTCAAGTCTCTTAAACCCGAATTCAAACCCCATATAACCCCAAACCCTCAAGTTCCACTTGAATAAATATTATAAGAAAAAGTGATAGAACTCACTTAAAATAGCTGTTTTTGGCGTGTCGCACGCACGTAAGCACACACTCCCACACACAAACCCACAGAATATTCCTGCATGTGAGAGCAAAAAGAAGTCCCCAACCCCGCCCCACCACCCCGATACACTGGAAACATGCCCCTCAAACACACCGAACCCCAGCAGAACCCACAGCACAGCACAGAGACAGCCGAACCCGGCTACGCCGTAACGCATACCCGCGGCACCTCAGAAAGCAACGACCTGCCCGCCGACGCAATCACCGCCTCCAGCCGCGTGCAAAGCTACCTCAGAGACAAACGCGGCTGGATGAACGTCCTCGTCGTCGCGCACATGCAGCTCCTCTGTTGCCTGCTCTCCCTCGCCGTCGCCGACAGCTACGGCTGGATCATGGTCATCTCCGTGCTCTGCAGCACCACCGCACTCTACTTCCGCTACCGCTTCCCCTACGGCAGTATCTACGTGGTCATCGTGGCACTCTGCCTCACCCTCGTGGTCCCCTTCCCCGACTCACCCGCCATCACCTGCTACCCACCGGTCAGCCTCGCCGCCTACCATATCGGCAGGCATTGGACCCGCCGCGCCCGCTTCCGCGGCCTCATCCTCGGCTGGGTCGGTGCACTCGCCGTCACCGTACAGGCAACAGTCTCATTCCTCTACCACTGGGACGACATACCCGCCCGTATCTTCGTTGCTCTGATGCTCGGCGTGCTCTGCGGATCCATCTTCACCGTCTTCTGGTTCCTCGGCGACTCCCGCCGCATGCGCGAACTGCGCAGCGAAGAATTCGAAGAACGCGCCCGCCGCCTCGAATACGAGCAGGAACAGGAACGCCGCCTCGCTGCGCAGGACGAACGCACCCGCATCGCCCGCGAAATGCACGATATTGTGGCACACTCACTGTCCAGCATTATTTCTCAGGCGGATGGGGCACGCTACGCCGCCGCGAGCGCCCGCACCGCACGCGCACAGCACACCCAACAGGCAGAGCAGTCGGGTCAGGCAGAGCAGTCGAGTCAAGCTCAGCAGCAGAGCACACCGGACATCGCCGAACAGACCCTCGAACTCATCGCAGACACGGCACGCGACTCCCTCACCCAGATGCGTTCCCTACTCGGACTGCTCCGCACGGACGAGGCAACCGCCTACGCACCCGTGCCCACCCTCAGCGACGTGCCCGCCCTCGTGGAACAGAGCCGCCGCGCCGGACTACCCGTCACCTTCACCGGAATCACCGGCACCATGGCGCGCACCCTGCCGCAGGGTGCCGAGCTGGCGGCGTACCGCACCGTGCAGGAGGCGCTCACCAACGCGCTCAAGCACTCCCCCGGCGCGGCAACCACCGTCACTATTCACTGGGGCAAGGACGGTCTGCACTTGCGGGTACATAACGGCCCGGTTTCCTCTACCGCGGCTCAGAACATTGCCCGCCCGGTACCCGGTAGCGGCAACGGTCTGCGCGGCATGAGCGAGCGCATCGCCCTCTACCACGGCGTCCTCACCTACGGTCTGCAGCCTGATGGCGGCTGGCTCGTTGAGGCGGCGCTGCCCTACCGCGACCTCTAATACCCGTGCCCTCTACTACCTCGTGATCTAGGATTGAAACTATGTACTCTTCTGCACCACAGACCGCCCAGCCAATCCGCGTGATGCTCGTTGACGACCAGCGTCTGGTGCGCGGCGGCCTGAGCATGCTCGTCAACTCCCAGCCGGACCTACAGGTCGTCATGGAAGCTGATGACGGTCTGGCGGCTATTGACGTTTTTGACCGTATGGTCTCTGAGGGGCAGGCGCCGCAGGTCATCCTCATGGATGTGCGCATGCCGCACTGCGATGGTCTGGAGGCGGCGCGCCGTATTCTGGAGCGTGACGCTCAGCGTGCGGAAAGTGATTGTGGGGGAAGTGATTGTGAGGCGGATGAGCGGGTGCGCATTATCATGCTCACCACCTTCGATATTGATGAGTACGTGTATTCGGCGGTGCGTGCCGGTGCGAGCGGTTTCTTGTTGAAGGACACTCCGCCGGAGCAGCTGCTGGAGGCGATTCGTACGGTGCACCGCGGCGATGCGGTAATCGCGCCGTCTGCGACTCGCCGCCTGTTGGAGCAGATGATTCCGGTGCTGGACTCCCCCGCTCCTGCCGCTCCTGCCGCTCCTGCCGCTCCTGTTGCCGAGTCTGTTCCTAATACTCCCCCGGCAGCGGGTTCTGAGCTTCCTAAGGCGACGTTTATTCCGGCTGATTCTGCGAGCCTCGCGCCTGTTGAGGATTATCCGCACCGTGAGTTGATTGAGCAGTTGTCGCCGCGTGAGTTTGAGGTGCTGGGTTTGATTGCGCGCGGCTTGTCGAATGCGGAGATTACGCGGGAGTTGGTGCTGTCGGAGGCGACGGTGAAGACGCATGTGTCGCACGTGTTGGCGAAGTTGGGTGCGCGTGATCGTGTGCAGGCAGTCATTATGGCGTATGAGGCGGGTATCGCCCACTAGCACTCCCTATATATATGGGCACAGCAGAATAAAGAGCACGACAAACTAGAGGGCACAGTGAAGCCCCGGAGGGCGCCTCACATTGGGGCACCCTCCGGGGCTCTGTAGTTAGGTGGTTTCTTGTATCTCATCGATGATTCGTTCAAAGTCGCTCATCAGCTCAGGCAACTTCTTATAGCGGCAGCTCCACCATGTCCGGTTCTGCTTCCGCATAGATGCGGGGACGCAACTGGGTCACCATATCCACGCTGCGGCCGGTCAGCTGTTCAATGCGGTGCTGAGCATCCACCATCTGCATGAACTCGTCAAAAGGGGCTACACCCGGCATCTGCACCAGAAAATCCAGGTCGCTGGTTTCGGTCAGCTCACCGCGGGCGGCGCTGCCGAAGAGTCGGGCACGGCGCACACCAGCGTCACGGAGGATCTGAAGAACCTCCGCTTCATGGGGTAGCGTGTACCCGCGACGTAGATTGGGGTGGCTAGTGCTCATACACCCATCATACGCGCAAAGCCAGGCTACAGGTCAGCTCCAAGAATCTGAGAGCCCAGTAGATTAGAGGGCACAGCAGAATAAAGAGCAGGGCAAACTAGAGGACACAGCAAAGCCCCGGCGGGCGCCTCCATATTGGGGCACCCACCGGGGCGTTACTTTCTCACGCTGAGTATCCGGGTTTGCCGGGTACTGTGACTATGCCGGGTTAGCCGCGCATACCCTCAACCGGGGACATGCGAGCCGAACGAGCCGCCGGCAGAGCCGAAGCGAGCATCGCGGCGAGCACGCCCACAATGAGGATGACCGCGTACCAGATGTACGGCAGGTCAAGCACGAGCGGGGCGCTGGAGCTCACGGACGCCATCACAATCTTCGCGGAAACCGTACCGATGACCGTACCGGCAATCATGCCGAGTACCACTGCAGCGAGCGTAATCAGAATCGCCTCAATGGAAATCATACGGCGCAGCTGCTTGCGGGACAGGCCCAGCGAGCGGAGCATCGCGTTCTCGCGGCGGCGTTCGTTGACCGACAGGGTCATCGTGTTCGCCACACCAATGATGGAGATGACCACTGCGAGCATGAGCATCACCAGGGTGAAGGTCAACATGATGGTCAGCAGCTGGTCAAACGTCTGGCGTTCCTGCAGGCCACCGGTGAAGGAGCTGTCAGGGCTTGCACGGTTCAGGTCAGCCTGCAGGGTCACATTCTCGCTACTGGTCAGCGGGGACGCCGCACGCACCAGAATGACGGTGCCGTTACCGCGTGCCTGGCTGGTGACGGTCAGCTTCGCGGCCTTTGCCTGAGCTTCCTGATCGCCGCTCGCGATTGCCTCTTGCATGCGCTTCTGAGCTTCCTCAGCGGCAGGGTTGGCAACTTCCTGCGGGTTCTTGGCGTCCTGCAGCTTGCCTGCGGTGGTCGGGTTGACAATCAGCAGGTGCTGTTTGGTTTCAGACTTGATGGGCTTGAGTTCCAGTTCGCCGAGCGGGCCGTGCGCCTTCAGGCGGCTGGACTCATTCAATCCGGCGGCCTTCCAGAGTTCCTGAGGTACGAGCACGGTGTCGTCGGCAAGGTTCGAGTTTTCGTCCGGCAGGATTGCCTTCAGATCAGAGGAGCTCAGCGCCACCAGGTCAGCGTTCTGGTTGGCGGCCTGACCCTCGTACTCGATGGTGTAGTCAACCACGCCGGCGGCGTAACCAACAGCGGATGCCTGAACATTCTTAATGCTCTTGACCTTGGAGGCGATTCCCTCCGCCTTGGTCACGGTGGAGGCGGCCTCAGACTGGTCGTACGAGCTGTACTTCGCCTGCGCAGAAATCGGGTACTGCTGATCCAGCGCCTTGACGAACGATGCGCTCAGGACCGTGTAGCCGGTCAGCACAGTCGACACGACCAGGGTGCCGACGAGCACAGCGCGGCCGGTGGAGACGGTGCGCTTGGGCGAACGCAGTGCGTTGGCGAGCGCGAGCCTACCTGTCTGGGTGCGGGTGACCATGCCGAGGGCACGTACCAGCGGCGGCAGTACCAGCGGGGTGATGAGGAAGACCGCAATACCGAGCAGCAGTGCTGCGAGCATGCCGAGGAAGATAGCGGAGTTACCGTCACGGTTCGTGCTGGTTGCCTTCTCGAGAGCAGTCACAACGGCGACCACGCCACCGATGGCGAAGAGGGCACCGATGATCGGACCGATCTTGCCGGGCTTGCTGACTTCGCGGTTGGTGTGCTCGCTCATTGCGCTAATGGGCGAGATGCGCAGAGCGCTTCGTGCCGGGGAGAGCGATGCCAGCACCGTGACGAGGGTGCAGATCAGGGTACTGACGATTACCGGGGTAATCGAGTACGAAATCATGATGCTGGTGAGGTTCGCACCAACCAGCGCACCGACCGGGAAGGTCAGCAGTGCACCGATGAGGGAGAACACCACGCCCACGGTAATGGATTCAACGAGCAGCATCCGCACGAGGGAGCCGCCGCGGGCACCGAGGGTGCGCAGCAGGGCGAGCTCACGGATGCGCTGACCGACCAGCACCGCAAAGGTGTTGGAGATGACGAAAGAGGAAACCAACAGCGCCAGCGCGGCGAAGGCACCCAGGACCACGCTAATGGAGGTGAAGACCGAGGAGATGCTCTTCTGGTAGTCTTCCAGCAGCTTCTGACCGGTCATAACGCGCGGGTCGTCTTTCTGGTTGCCGGTGCTGAGGGAGTCCTGCAGGCTCTTGAGCTTAGCGTCGGTTACGCCGTCCTTGAACTTGAGGTAGATGAGGTTCGCGCCAGCCATGCTACGGTAGCCTGCCTCGGAGCTCTTGTTTTCTGTCTCGGCTGCTTTCAGGCTGGCTTCACCGAGGCTGGTGCCGCCCATGAAGACAGCATAATTGGTGGTGGAGCCCTCAAAACCGGGGTCAAAGAGACCGACAACGGTATATTCGGCGGTCTTATCAGTACCGGGAGCACTGACGGATTCTACAACGTCGGTGCTGGTGACCTTGCCGTTCAGCGAGAGGTTGTGCTTCTTCGCGAAGTAGGTGGAGACCATGATTTCACGGTCGCTACTGGGGATTTTGCCCTGCACCTTGTACGGGAAGAGGCTCGAGTCGGCGGGCAGCTGGTTGTACTGTACCTGGGCTTTCTGATCGCCGGTGCCGATCGTACCCGCAACGGCATACTGAACCCAGTAGCCGGAGAGCAGGTCGCTCTTTTCTACTTTCTGAATCTGGTCACGGGTCAGGTAGATAGAGGTGCTGTCTTTACCGTCGCTGGTTGTAGCGGCGGAGGCGACGACCGCTTCGGCGCGGGAGAGCACATCACCAATGGAGGAGTTGACGGTCGCCTGCAGCGAGTTGGTAAGCATCATAATGGCGGCGATGAAGAAGGAGGAAATCGCGATGCCTATGCCCGTGAGGACGTATTTTCCTTTGGAGGCGCGCAGGTTGGAGCGCGCCACCGTGTTCAGTGTGGTTGCCACGGCTTATCGACCTTCCAGCTGTGCCATTGCGCCGAGGACAGCGTCGTAGGTGGGTTCGATCATTTCGCCGGCGACCATGCCGTCCTTGATGAAGACCACGCGGTCGGCGTAGGAGGCGGCATTTGCGTCGTGGGTGACCATGAGGATGGTCTGTGCGTGGTCGGTTGCGGCGGCACGCAGCAGGCGCAGCACCTCGGCACCGGAGTTGGAGTCGAGGTTACCGGTCGGTTCGTCGGCGAAGACCACTTCGGGGCGTGCAAGCAGGGCGCGCACGATGGCGACGCGCTGCTGCTGACCGCCGGAGAGCTGTTCGGGGCGGTGGTCGAGGCGGGTTTCCAGGCCGAGGGTCTTGACCAGGTAGTCGCGCCACTGCGGGTCGGGCTTCTTACCGGCAAGGCCCAGGGGCAGGTCAATGTTCTGACCCGCGGTGAGGGTGGGGACCAGGTTGAACGCCTGGAAGATGAAGCCGATGTGTTCGCGGCGGAACTCGGTGAGGGCGTTGTCCTTCAGGCCGAAGAGCTCGGTACCGCCAATACGAATCGAGGTTGCCGGGTTCGGGTCGGGGGTGTCCAGGGTTGCGATGGTCTGCATCAGCGTGGACTTACCGGAGCCGGAGGGGCCCATAATGGCGGTGAACTTGCCCTGCTCAAAGTCAACGGAGACATTGTTGAGGGCGTGGACGGTAGCTTCACCCATGCCGTAGGTTTTGGAAAGGTTTCGTGCGGAGACGGCGGGCTGTGCCGTCTGGGCGTGAGGAGTTGTCGTAGTCATAGTTCAATTATTTCACGCAGTATGGCGCTGACTACAGGGTTTTTCTCATCCTCCAGGTTGATTTTGGCGGGTGTTCACCGGGCCTTTGCTTACGGATGCAGGGGTTCCCACTAATTCCGCGGGCTGAGATACGCCTGTGGGCGGCTGGGCGGGGTGCTGACCTCATCCTTAAGGATGAGTGGCGGCTCAATCGGCGTTCTTTCTGCTCTCTCTCTCCCCCCCCCGGCCCCGTGCACCCCTGCACCCCTACCCCGCTTCCTTACCCTGCTTCTCTGCCCCCCGCGCGTCTACACCTATATATGCATGCGAATATATGCATGCGAAAAGCCCCCGGCTCCTCCCCCATCTAGGGTGGGGGAAACCGGGGGCTTTCTCACGCTATCCGTTACGGCGCTATCCGCTAATGCTCAGGCAGTTGTTATGCCTTGGGCGCTTCGTAGCGGGGGAACACCGGTGCGGGTGCGGGCAGTTCGGTGCCGGGCACGAGTGCGGTGCCGAGGGCTGCGAACTGGCGTGCGTCACCTTCGGGTACGCCGAGCAGGGTCAGCAGCTTGGCGGTTGAGTCGGGCATGACGGGCTGCAGCAGCAGGGCGACCTGGCGTACGACCTCGAGGGTTACGTACAGTACGGTGTTCATGCGGTCGAGCTCGCCGTTCTTGCGCAGGGTCCAGGGTTCCTGCTCTGCGAAGTAGGCGTTGGTGTCTGCGAGGACGGTCCAGATGCGGTCGAGTGCGCGGTGGAATGCCTGCTCGTCGAAGTCTGCACAAACCGGCTCGTAGAGGGCAGCCGCCTCGTCGAGGATCTTGCGGTCGGCTTCGGTGAATTCGCCGTGGGTGGGAACGGCGCCGCCACAGTTCTTGGCGACCATGGACAGGGAACGCTGGGCGAGGTTGCCGAGGTTGTTTGCCAGGTCGGAGTTGATGCGGTTGATGATGGACTCTTCGGAGTAGGAGCCGTCCTGACCGAAGGACACTTCACGCATGAGGAAGAAGCGCACCGCGTCCAGGCCGAAGGCGTCGACGAGGTTTGCGGGGTCGACGACGTTACCGACGGACTTGGACATCTTCTCGCCGTTAACGAGCAGGAAGCCGTGGCCGAACACGCGCTTGGGCAGCTCCAGGCCTGCGGACCACAGGAACGCGGGCCAGTAGATGGAGTGGAAGCGGGTGATGTCCTTGCCGATGAGGTGCAGGTCGGCGGGCCAGTACTTGGTGAAGAGTTCGTTGTCGGTGTCGGGGTAGCCGAGGCCGGTGAGGTAGTTGGTGAGGGCGTCGACCCACACGTACATGACGTGCTTGTCGTTGCCGGGTACGGGTACGCCCCAGTCGAAGGTGGTGCGGGAGATGGACAGGTCGTTGAGGCCGCCCTTGACGAAGGAGATCAGTTCGTTGCGGCGGGATTCGGGGTAGACGTAGCCTTCGTTGGCGTAGAGTTCGAGGAGCTTGTCGCCGTACTTGGAGAGGCGGAAGAAGTAGGATTCTTCTTCGGTCCATTCGACTTCGGTGCCGGTGGCGATGGCGTAGCGCTGGCCGTCGCGTACTTCGGTTTCGTCTTCTGCGTAGTAGGCTTCGTCGCGTACGGAGTACCAGCCGGCGTACTTGTCGAGGTAGATGTCGCCGTTTTCTTCCATGCGCTTCCAGATGGCCTGGGATGCGACGTAGTGGTCGGGGTCGGTGGTGCGGATGAAGCGGTCGTAGCTGATATTCAGCGCGTCGTTCATTGCTTTGAAGCGTGCGGAGTTCTCGTCGGCGAGTTCCTTGGCGGTCTTACCGAGCTTTTCGGCGGTGGTCTGCATCTTCTGGCCGTGCTCGTCGGTGCCGGTCATGAAGCGCACGTCGAAGCCGTCGAGGCGCTTGAAGCGGGCTAGCACGTCGGCTGCGATGGTTTCGTAGGCGTGGCCGATGTGCGGGTTGCCATTGGGGTAGGAGATGGCGGTGGTGATGTAGAACGGAGTTGCAGTCATAACTTTCAGTTTACCGCAGTATTAGGCGAGGCTCTCACCGGGGTTACACTCTGATACGCGGTGGCTCATTGCGTGTGGGTGGAGGCTGCCACCAAGCAACAGACTAAAAAGGCGACAGCCCTCCCCCACCCCAGTTCGCCAGGCACGGGGCGCACACACGGAACCACCGCGCATCTACCGCAACCCCGGCGGGATTAGCTCGAGGTTCGGCACCCTCCTCGTTCCTACAGGGGCACCCGCCCTCGCTTCGCTTCGGGCACCCTGATGTCA